>Ga0070660_100001497_pt1 | contig 15998 bp, 11 predicted proteins | sample KBSC33metaG_FD_64670 | JGI IMG/M metagenome (GOLD analysis project Ga0070660, IMG submission 64670) | Corn rhizosphere microbial communities from Kellogg Biological Station, Michigan, USA - KBS C3-3 metaG | ecosystem: Host-associated > Plants > Roots > Rhizosphere > Soil ... | reverse complement strand
ACCGGCTACATGGCCGCCGTCTATACGCGCAACAAGCCGAAGATGCGTGAATTTCTCGAGGAGGGGCAACTGCGCGCACATGGTCTGCTGGACCGCGCTGCATTGGCGAATTTCTTCGCCAAAGAACTTGCGCCCCGGGACCTGTCGTTTCTTCGCATTTTCGACCTGTGTGCGGCCGAGAACTGGGCGCGTCAACAAGGTTACGATCCACCGTGAGCACCCGCGCCAGAACGAGACTGTGCGGTTTTCTCCTTCATTCCGCGCCAGATGCGGTACTGCACAGCCTTGTCGGGACTCGGATCCTCGTACTCCTGCAGCCAGAAGCGGAACCAATCGACGTTACGCTCGTACACGGCCAGCTTGTGCCTCGGCTGGAACTTGATATGGGCTTCGTCCGGGAACACGTAAATGTCCGCTTGGTGTCTGCGCTCCAGCGGTAGCGCATAGCCCAAGGCCATCCGATATTCCTGCTCGATCATCTGGAACAGGATCGGCGCCCGGATCCTGTCGAGCTGATACACGGGCGAGATTTCCCTCCACCGCCCGGGCGTCTCTTCCGGAGCGCCAAGCCACCAAAGTTTCCGAAGGTTGGAACGGAAAGCGTCCCGCAGGCTGTTGAAAAGATAGTAGGTCGGTGTCACCGAAATACTGCCGACGGACGCAGCGCTCACTACATCCGAATGCGCCAACGTCCATAATGTCACCTCGCTTCCATAACTGAGCCCGCCCATCCCGACACGGGTTCCATCGATGCGTCCTTCCGAGGACAGGAGCTTCACGGCGCTCTCTACGGCCGCGCGCCCCTGGTCGTAACGCGCCATGGGGTCAAGGCGATACTCCGGGATCGCGTTGATGCACAGCGCCGAGATGCCATCCTCGGCCAGTGTGGCAAGCGGCCACTCGTTACCCAGCCCGCCGCGCAGAAACCCGTAGCAGTTGTAGAACGTCACGAACAACGGCGGTGGATGGCCGGTGCCACCTCCACGCGCCTCGAATAACTGGCCGGTGAACTCCCGTCCCTGCTTGTCCTTCCAGCGGATCAGCCTTGCTGGCACCGTGACCGCGATATCCGCCTCCAATCCCTTGTTCGGTGCGAACAAGATCCGCCGCCGGCCACTCCCTATATCAATCGCCTCAAGACGTGGCGGGTGATCTGCTTCGGCTGCAACGCATACCAACGTGTCGGGAGACAACGCGCAGGGAATGTCCCAGTAGCGCTGGCTACCGCTGACAAGCCCGTCGGAAAAGACTATCGGCCGCACCATGCCCGTGACGACATTCCATCCGTAGATCGACTGCGCCTTGTCGTTGTCGGTGGCCGTGAACAGGACCTCGTCGCTCCCAGGGCGCCACTGGATATCCGCGATATATCTGCGGCGGCACAGCTTGGCCGTGCAACGGATCGGTTGCGAAGCGTGCCTGTCCGGCAGCATGGCCAGCTCGACATACCGGCTCACCGCCAGCCCTTTGTCCTGGTGCCCAGACAGCAGCACTGCGATACGTCCATCGCCTGGGTTCTGGGCAATCTTGGTCGGCGACGCCGAGAGATCCGGCGAAAGATCGGCCGCCTTTAGCGGGTGCTCCGGCAGTTCCGACGCAGACAGGTACCGAGTTGTCGTCGTTGCCAGGTCGACAGCCTTCCAGCGGTCCGGCACTTTCGCCAGCAATGGCCCGGTGGAAAACCAATCGCCGAGGAACTTCTGCGTGGCCGGTTGCCCATCGAGCCTGCTCGATCGGAACAACCCGGCAGCGATATCCACCGTGTCATCGATGCGGATGCCGTGGTCGTACTCGACATCTTCCGCATTGCGAACCGCTTCCCGCGTCGCGCCGACGCTGTATGTGAGCGTTTGTCCGTCCCCACTCAACCTGAAATCCCTCACATCCGCAGGATCCGACGTCACTGCGTTAGCCCCGGAGCCATCCGTTGCCGCACGCCAAACGGAGACGCGGCCATTGAGGAGGGCGCGATAGTAGATCCACTTTCCATCCGGTGACCACACGGCCGGCGATGGCAGCACTATTCCGTTGACGTACTCGCGCAACGGCACACCCCCATCCGCTATACAGAGCGGCGGAGATTTCCCATCCAGGGCTTGTACGTACCATCTGGTGTCGTACGTGTTGCGTATGATCGATGCTTGCTCGGTCCGGAACGTCACGTATCGCCCATCGGGCGAGATCGCGGGATTGCCGAGGTCGGTCACCTCCAGCAGGCGCCTCGGCGAGATCGTCTCTGCATGCAGCAACCCAACGACAGCCACGGCCAGTAAGAGTGCAAGCGCCGAAACCCAGTGCATGCGACGCTTCCTGGCCGAGGAATCCAGGCACGCGCGTGCCCCGACGGCCACCCATAGGGTCGGCCAGTGCCAACGTTTCATGCCCTCCCCCTACCAGCGCTTGGAAACCGAGACGCTGACGAAGCGTCCGATCGCCGAGTAGTTGGTGGCGTCGTACGGCACGTACGTCGCCACCGCTGCGGTATAAAGCGGAGGCGCGCGGTCCAGCAGGTTCTGCACCGACAACCCGAGCGTCAGTCCCGAGAAGGCGCCAGCACGCTCACCGACGTCGTAGTTGATCGCCGCATCCACTGTGGTGAACGACGCGGTCTTTTCCGCCACCGGCGCGAAGCGGTTGATCACACCGCCGGTGTAGTTGACGAAGCCCGACGCGCTGAATTCCCCCGATGTCCAAACCGCACCGATGCGGCCGTTGAGTCTGGCCGGATTGAAGACGGTGCCGGCGAGTGTCTGTTCTGGCTGGCCGGCGCTGGTTGTCTGCTTGCTTTCGAGCCTACTGGCCGATCCGCGCACCGCCAACTGGCCGTCACCAAGATCGAAGCGATACGAGCCTGACAGATCAAGACCCTTGATCCGCTGCCGCGCAGCATTCACATACTGGTCGTGGACGATCGCCACCACTTTGCCCGGGTCATAGGCGGCACCGGACAGGTTGTAGAAGGCGTTGTCGTAGACCGCGAGGAGACCTTGAATCTGTTCGGGTGTCGGCGACAGATCCACGAAGTCCGCATAGGCCGGGTTGCTCAACGCCTGCTGGTAGACGACCGGCTCGACCACCCGGTCGGTGTAGTCGATGTCGAACCAGGTCAGCTCGGCATCAAATCCCGGCAGGGCCTCCGGATGCAGGGCCAGCGACGCTGTCCAAGTGCGTGCCCGCTCGGCACGCAGGTCGGCGTTGCCACCGTAGGACTCCAATACGGTGGCATCGGCAGGACTGCTGCTTGCGCCTACCGCAGAGGCGCTCCACAGATAGGCGTCCCTGCTCTCATAGCGCTGCAGCAGTGTCGGTGCCTTGAACGACCTTCCCCAAGAGGTCTTGAACGTGAAGTCGGCGGTAGGGTCGTAGATCACCCCGAATTTCGGCGTGGTCACCCGACCGAAACTGTCGTAGTCCTCGCCACGCATCGCGGCGCTGAATTCCAGGCGATGGATGCCCGGGATACCCAAGGAGGGAGAGACGAACGGAAGATCGAGCTCTGCGTAGGCGAACCGAACACTTTCATCGCCACCGAAGGAGTTGCCTGAAACCTTCGGAACATCGTGGAATCCATACTTCCGTACCCCGGCCCCGATGGCCAAACGCGCGTCCCCTCCCCAGACCGGGAACAGCGAGCCTTCCGCGCCGATCTCCGAGCTGCGGCTTTCGTTGTTGTAGTAGTTGCGAGTGACCAGGACGCTCCCCGCCGCCGACACGAGACGACGCGAATAGATGTCATCGTCCTTGCCGTACGTCCCGCTCAGCGTGAGGGACCAGTCATTGGGAAGATAGAACGCGATGCTGGGCGACACCAGCGTGATCGATGGCTCCGTGCTGTAGCGGTAGTAGGAACCCGGCTGACTGGGGACGTACTGCGTCATGTCCCGCTCGGTCCTGAGCGCGTCAAGTCGCAATTCGGCCACGTCGCCCATCGACTGATGAACGCTGACCAGGCCACTGCGCGAGTCGCTGCCGTTGTAAATCGTATATGGGTCGATGAGATACCTGGTGTAGCTGCGCTGGCGCGTGTAGATGGGATCGACATCTGCATCTTTGAATGTTGCAATCACCCCTCCGCTCGCCCAGGTGGTGCCGGCAGTCGCGGTGTACTCGCGCGTCGCCAGCCCGCCTTCGGTCGCGCCGCCATAGCGCACCCCTAGGGCCACCCCGTCGTAATCGGGCTTCAGGATCACGTTGGCCACGCCACCCACCGCATCAGAGCCGTAGATAGCCGACGCCCCGTCCGGGATGATTTCCAGGCGCTCGACCGCTTCCACCGGAATGGCGCTGATGTCCACCGCCTGGGAAAACCCGTCATAGGCCAGGCGGCGTCCGTTGAGCAGTGTCAACGATGCGTCGGCGCCCAGCCCGCGCAGATTCAAAGAGGAGCCACCAGTAAGATTCTGGTTGCCGACACCGCTAGCGGCACCGATCACGCCCGGATTCTGTCCCCCATTGAAGTTCTGCGGCACGCTGCGGATCACTTCGCCGAGGTCGGTGAAGCCTTCCTGCTGGATCTGCTCGCTGCCGATGGTGATGACGGGCGATGGCGTGGTGCCGCCGCGGATGCGTGTGCCGGTGACGGTTACGGTCTGCAGGTTGGTTGCCGCTGGCGCGGCGGACTTGTCGGTCGATTTTTTCGGTTGCGTCTTGGCCGACGCCTTGGTCACTGGCGCCCTACCCTGCGTGGCCGTGTCTGTCGTAGTGTCCTGGGCCATGGCCCGCTCGCTGGTGCCGATGGCGGCCACGAGCAAGGCGATGGAAATGGCGTTGCGTAGCGTGCTTGTCTTCATGCTGCGTCCTTTGCTTTCCCCTGATTGGCGCCTTGCTGGTCGCTGCTTGATCACTGGCTCGGATCGCGCTTCTCAGCGCGTACAAACCTGCCGACAGCAAAGCCGCCATGTCTCCGTCTTCACCTCTCACTGGCTCCGGCTGGATTGCATTGCGCCGAATCACCAGCAAAAAGCCCCATAGCTACGATAAACGTAGCTTCGTTAACACTACGTTTTACGTAGTATCAATGTCAAGCACCCGCCGGGAAGCTGCTGCACATCGCAATCGATGTGCAGACATGACCAGAAAGGAACCAGTAACCATCTATGGCCGCCGCCTAAGGGAGGCGAGAGATAGCTACGGGTTTTCTCAGCCCGAACTGGGCGTCGCGATAGGACTGGATGTGGGTGGTGCAGGAGGTCGCGTCAGCCGATACGAGACTGGCAAGCACGAAGTGAAGCTTGGGCTGCAGAAATTGTTCGCCAAGGCTTTGGCACTACCTTTGAATTACTTCTACATCGAGAACGACGAGGAAGCTCGATTGATCGCGGAAGCTTCGCGCAGCGACAAGCCGGTCAAGCTGCAAAAAGCGGCCGAGAGAAAGATCAAGGGAAGGTAGGCCACCCCCACGGGGACCGATCCTCGCCATCCTTTTGACTTTTGACTCTTGTCCCATGCCCCATGCGCGAGCGGCATTTCTTGAGAAGTAAGAGTCGCATCGGACCAGCAGCGGCCATCATGCCCGCTTGACAAAACGCACCCCGGAACATCGCGTTCTTTAGCTACCCGAAGAGAAACTACGTTAAACGTAGTATCGCAGGCGCACATGTATCCGGAAGCTTCCCTACATGGAAGTTCAAGACACATGCGCCCGTGGCTGAGAAGGGTCTGTTCCCCGTGTATAGCCGTCGGCTGCGTGAGGCACGCGAAGCCCTCGACATCTCACAACGCACCTTAGGCATCAAGGCCGGCTTGGACGAATTCGTCGCCAGCACGCGCATCAACCGTTACGAAACGGGCGTACATCAGCCCGATCTGCAGACCCTGCAACGCCTTGCAGCGGTCCTGAAGCTACCGGTGGCCTACTTCTATGCTGAAGAAGACGAACTCGCGCAACTGATTGCCGATTTCAAAGGGCGAAGCAAGGGCAAGCGCTGATCGGGAGCTGCTAGGTGCCCGAACACGCAAGCGGTGAACTACTGGAAGATGCCAGCTTGTCCACCCCAACCTATTTTGCCCGAGCGCACCAATGCCCGACCCCACCGGTTGCAAGCGCCTACATAACACCGATCCAGCCGCTGATATCCGCGACGGCCAAGCCGCGGGAGCATGGCAGCCATGGACAAGCATATCGACATGGATAGCCCCCTCTGCCGAGCCTACTGGTGCGGCAACTTCAGCTGCAGCGACGCAGAACTGGCCAACGCAGTGCGCATCATGGACAGCACAGCAGTGGGCCTTGTCGGGCTTTACCTGGCCACACGTCAATCCGAATCCTACGCCGTCGATCAGCATGACCTTGCCGTGAATGCTTGACGGATAGGTGGTAGCCCTATCTGCAGACCCTGCAACGGCTGGCGGAAGTCTTCGATCTGCCCGTGGCTTACTTCTATGCCGAGGACGGCGAACTCGCGCGACTGATCAGACACTTCAATGGCTCGGGCAAATGCAAGCGCTGACGAGCTAGGTAGTTTGGACAAAACGACCCGCTATGCGCTGGCACAAGCTGGAACGCTGAAGGTATGGGAGACGAAATGAGGCCTCACGGCCGCGTGTAGGACGTGACGCCTTTAGCGGGCCGGATCTGTGGCGCTTGGAATTGAGTCCCCGTCGTCGGTTCCACCTGACGTTCCGTGCCGGCTGGATCGGGCCAGACTTCAGTTGCTCCCCAGCCGCGCCGTAATCGCCGCCACGCGACGTGCTCGTGTTCGTCATCAGCGCCGCCAAGCACCGCAACTCAGCCACGGCAATGACGCTGCAGTCGCGCGCGGATTTGATGTTGTAGAACCGACGACAGTACTGCTGCTTTTGGTGGTACGCGAAGGAATCGGCGTTGACCACTTGCACGATACGGCTGCCTGCAGGCGGTCACAGGCGACGCAGCGTGCTGACATAGGCGCCAATCAACTATCTGTAGGTGGGTGAAACCCCGAACGCTAACAACCCAATGAAAACAGAAAACATTACATGCAGCACAAACAAAGGCACGTAAAACGACTTTTTCGAACAATCTGTTCGCCACCACCAGATGCCCGGCAAAGCGAGTGCCATTATACCAGCCGAAAGCGCATACATTGCAATAAAGCGGTAGGTGAACGCGCTGTAAGAGGCCAACGCTGAGCAACAACTCACCATCAGCCGATCGACAGGAACCCAGATCATCAGCCACAAAAGCCACATCAATATCAAATAGCAAGGCAGCAAAAAGAATGCCATTTTTGATTTTGACTTAATGTGACTTGAACTCCATGCAACCCATGAAACAAAAAGCATGATCATGAGTAAATCAACAAACACTGAAGCTCGCTCGCTATACATTAAGTCGTACGAGCCAGCAGAGCTATGCGCCAGTATCACTGCAAGAACGGACAATACTAGCATCCAAAAGGCATTGTTCTTCACTAGAAGTTGGCCCCGCTAATTGCCTCTCTTATCACGGTATCCGGATCATACAGTTGACGCATCTCAGGATGGGCCTCGTTGAAGGCTCCTAGAAACTGTCGTAGTTCACTCTCTGACAACTGGAGATGGTTGATATGATCAGGAAACATTTTGTTATATAAATCTTTAGCTGCAGCATCCGTCGCATCACACTTTTTCTGATCAGCTTTATCGAAGATGCTCGTACCGTAAGGCTTTCCGGCAGCTGCTTTCGATCCGGTGAATATTCCTTTTGCGACCTTACCAACCAAGCCAGCATTGGGCATAAAATAACCAGTTCTGCGCCCAAACTGCAAAACGCGATTTGAATAGAAATAAATTTGGAAAGAGTACGGACCGCCATTTTGCTCAGCAGCACCGCCATATCTCCGTATCGCATAGACGTCAATCAGGCCCAAAGGATCGATTGCACTCAGCGGGTTACCATCCACGTAAGCATACGTATTTACTCCGCCGCCCAATCCAATCGGATCGCTCTCCAGATACCGCCCCAGTTCCGACTTATAGTCTCGGAAACCATTGTTCCAGGCTTTCGTCTCCACGTCATAATACTGTCCCGGAAAGCCCAAGTTGAACGTGATACCCGAAGTCACCACCTTCTGGTTGAAAGCGAAGTTTTGCGCCCGCCATACGATCGTCTTTGACGCATTCGTCACCGCCTCGGGCCGCCCCACCTGGTCGTTGTGGATGGCATAGAGTTGGCCCCCAGCTACGCGTCCGATCAATTGGCCATTGAGCCACACATAGTCGATCCAACCGCCCGCATACTCAGACAACATTGGACCACCCTGGTCAGGCGCGAAGTAGCTGGTGCCCGCACTGCCGGTTTTGCGCAGCCGCTGCCCTTCGGGATTTACGTAATAGCTGGTTCCCGCCGCGCTGTCCATCCGGTTGAACGCGTCGTAGTGATACGTCGCCGCACCCGCCACCGAGGTCGTGTTGCCGTTGGCGTCGTAGCCAAACGCGGTGCCGCCGAAACTGGCCAGCCGATTGCTGGTGGCACTGACTGTGCTGGTGGTGGAGACACCGTTGACGACCTGTGACGTGCGGTTGCCGTTGGCGTCGTACTCGTAACTCTCGTTGCTGGCCGTCGAGGCTACCGAGTTCAACCGCGACATCGCGTCGTAGCCGAAGCTTTGCGTCAAGGCACCGTCGATGCCATTGGTGATCTTGCTGATGCGATCCGCGTCGTCATAGTCGAAGGTCAGGTTTTGCACGCCGGGCACGCTGATACCGGTAAGGTGCCCGTCACTGTCATAATCCAGCGTATTGGTCAGTCCGTTGCTTGACGTCCACGAGGCCATGGCTTGGCTGCCCGGACGGTAGCCCACCGCCGCGGCGACATTGGCTGTTGTCGTGCCCATCGTGAAGGTGACGCCCGAGACCAGGCCGTTGGCATAGCTGTAGTTGGCTCGATTGCCATCGGGATATACCACGGTGGCAACCCGACCAACACTGTCGTAGCTGTAACCCAGCGCGTAGGTCGTCCCCGAGATGGAGAAGCCACGTCCCGCAATCTGGCCTTCCGGCGTATAGGTATAGGAGGTGGTACCCGTGGCGTCACTGGTACTGCACAGTCGTCCGATGCCGTTGGTGCAACTGTCATAGGTCGCCTGCTGCGTCAGTCCGCCGGCACTGACGCTGACGCGGCGGTTGAGCGCATCATAGCCGTAGGTCGTCAGCACGCCATCGGCCCGTGTCATGCTCAAGGGGAGGCCCTGGGCATCGTAGATGAAGCTCGTCGTGCCCGTGTCGGGACTGACCTGCTGCCACAACTGGCCGAAACCGTCGTAGGTATAGGCGGTGGCTTTGCCACGCGGATCGGTGACCTTGAGCAATCGATCTGCGACATCGTATTGGAATGACGTTGGATGGCCGGCAGCATCGATGGACTTGCTCACCCGGTCCAGAGCGTCATACGTCATGGCGGTGATGTTGCCGACCGCATCGGTGACCTTGGTCACGTTGCCGTTGGCGTCGTACTCGTAGCTGGCCTTGACGTTGCCTGCACTGTCGCGGCGCGCGATCACGCGCCCGAGTTCGTCGTACTCGATGCTCGCACTGACGGAGACCACCGGTGGCGGGGTGCTGACGATAATACTCACGTTCGGGCTGAAGTCACCGAACCACGCCACATTCTCCTGCAGCATCCTCCACTGAAAGTTGTAGCTGCCTGGAGTTGACGGTGCGGTAACGGTGAAGTTGAATGTTGCTGTCTGGCCTGGGGCAATGTCCGATGGCAAGCTAACTCGACTCATTCCCCACGTGGCATTGTCGGACGGATTCTGTGAGCCTAGACGGAAGTTGGTACCGGCTGACCAGGTGTAGTCACCATTGTTTCGCATCTGCACACTAACCGATTGAGTGCGGCCGGTGAGCATGGTGGCGCTTACTGTTTGACCGACATATTGGGCGTTGCGGATGAACAGCGGTACCGTGAAACTGCCCGAACCACCCAATAAGTTGTTGCTGCCACCCACTGGCGAGATGCCGTAGATGTAGATGGTTTTACCGCCATACTGGATGCGTTGGGCATCCGAAAGTGCGATTCGATAGCGATAACTCCCACTGCCGACACTACAGGCGCTGGCGACGGCGGCTTCGCTCGATTGGTTGGCCGCATAGCGACCGACATACGTACCGGTGCCATAGGGACCCCCGAGGTAAAGGTCAACCGAGATCGACTGGGGCAAGTACGATGAGCAGGACCATCCTGTGATGATGCCGCCGCTCGACACCCCATCGACGTTACCCAGGACGATGGAATTCCGTACCGTGATGGTCGAGGTGGATGTCCATCTCGAATTTCCGAGGTTGTCGTAGGCGATCGCCCGAACTGTATGGGAACCCGCGGCAAAGTTACTCCAAGCGGCCTGGAATGGCGCCGAAGTTACGCTCGCAACGCGAACCCCATCCCCCCAGAATTCCACGCGTTGAATGGAGCCGTCTGGATCGCTCGCGTTGGCGCTGACAGCAATGTTTGCCGGCGCCACAAATGCGCTGCCGTTGGCAGGAGCATTCAACGTGATGTTGGGTGGTAGATTGCCACGCACATCAACTGTAGCCAGATCGGGACTAGTAGCGGTTTCCCTCAGATGGAAGCGGGCCCCGCCGCTACTGATCCAGGTAGCGCTTTGGGCGCCGCTCAGAGCCCCGCCTGAGCCAGAGAACTGCTGGAGATTGCTGTTATCCAGCCCTGTAACCCAGATGCCGGTTGCTTTTCGATTGGAGGACCACGAAATCGAAGCCGTGCAGGTGGTGCCCCCTGAAGGGATATTGCAAGGATTGGGCGACGCTGAGAGGGATCCTGTAGCTGGTGGCAATACCGTAACCACGATGGCATCCGAGGTTGCAGATTCCGTCGTGGATGAGGCTGTCAGGTAATGCGTTCCTAGAGGAACATTGGTCCAGACTTTTGAAAACGAGTAAGAGAAACCGCTTCCGCTCATCTGGCTCACATCGATATAGAAGAGCCCCGCTCCATTGTCGCTAATCATTACGCCATCTACCGGATCACAGACAATGGTGCCCGTAATGGTGATGTTTACCGGAGTCACCAATGCTTGGCCGTCGCTGGGAGAAGCAATTGTCACTGTACACAGGGGACGAGCGAACGCACGTGGTGTAACGAACGCACACATTAGCAAGCTAACCACTAAGCCAAGTAGGCGAAAAACTCCTAGTTTCCTCACGGCACGGTCCCTCGTGCAGGCTCGACAAAGGCGCGTTGTTTCTTCACCGATGTCGGCAAGGACATGGCGTTGTAGGTATAAACGGTCTGCGCGAATGTGCCACCCGCTTCCGGCTCGTACTCGGATACGCGGCGACCGGCACCGTCGTATTGGTAGGAATGCGTGTGCCCGTCCGGTTGAGTAACGCGCGACAAGCGGCCAAAGCCGTCGTATTCGTAGGTGGTGTGCTGTGTTCCACCGTTGCGGTTAGTCTGGTCGTCAATAACACGGCCACGAGCGTCGTAAATATAGGTATGCCGGTCGCCATTGGGGCCGGTGATCGAACTAGGCAGACCGAGGCCGTTGTAGCCACTGTAGGTGGTGGCTTGGCCGAGGCCGTTCTTGACGTTCAGAAGATCGCCGGTCTGGGCATAGCTGTAAGTCACGGCATCCCCGCTACCTGACAGGGGGCCATCTACGATTACGGTCTGAAGCAGACCATTCGACCACGTCGTGTAGCTGTAGGTGGTAGTGCGGGTTTGACCTTGGCTGGCCGACACTATGGCGGACAGATTTTTCACCGTAACGTTGGCCAGGCGCCCGTCCGAACCATATGTACTGGTAATCTCGTGGTCGCCGGCCAGAGTTTCCTTGGTGATGCGGTTCTCACCGTCCCAGACATATGTCGTTTCACGTAATACATGGCCATCCTTGTCTATCTTGCTGATGCTCAACGGTTGGCCTTTAGCGTCGTGCTCGTAGGCCGTGACGTTGCCGTTGAAATCCGTAGCACCTTCCAGATAACCGTTGGCGTCGTAGATGCGTTGGGCATCTGTTTGAGAACAATGCAGCGACGCCTTGCCAGTAACCGTCGCTATATCACCCTTAGCGGTGAAGGTGTAAGCCGTGTCCTTGCCTTGGGGATTGGTAACGGTGGCGCCAACCACGTCGCCAGCGCTGTTGAGCGTATAGGCGATGCCATAGCGCTCCACGCCATTAGCATGCTTGCTTTCTATAGCGCGCCCATTGACGTCGTAGCTGAACCACGAATAGCGCAGGCCATTGATGGTCTTGCCGGTCAGCGCGGTTGGGAAGCGACTGTCTTCGTAATGGTACGTGATGGCGGTTGACGCCGTACCCGGCTGCGTGGTGCTGGTCAGCAGCGCGACCATGGTTTGGACCGGTGGATTGGCCGGCGCAGGTGGTGGGTCGTCCAGATTGCATTCCACGCAAATCAGCATCGGAGCGTACATCGTCGAGGAAGCATCAGCCGATGCCAGAGTGGACGTGGTGACCGACAGCGTCTTGTAACCATAGTTGTAGGCGTTGCCGGCTGGGTCAGTCACCTTCGTAAGCAAGCCATCACTGCTCCAGGTGAAATCCACGTGGCGACCCGAGCTGTGGGTGACACGGGTCAGGTAATGGCTACCCGTATATTGGAACGTCCAACCGATGCCTTGTCGATTGTTGATGGTGATGGGGAAGCCATAGCTGTCGTACGTTTCGACCGAGTGGTCCTCGCTGTACAGCACGTAGTTGGTACCGGACTTGAGGATCTTGGCGATAGGTGACGGCTTGTCTTCGTACCACCCGACCGCGGGTGATGTCTGGTAATTGAATTTGATCTTGCGCCCGTCAGCTCGTTGCGCCCAGATTGGCTTTCCGGTGGGGTCGCAATAGCCGTTTTCTGGGCGGGGATAGCAGGTTGACGTGGGGTCGTCGGTGGTGAATAGCAGCTTATAGTCGTAGTCGCTCAGCCAGCGCCGGCCGAAGATGCCAATGCCGTCCCAGTAATAGTTGTAGGTGCGCGTGAGCGACAGTGGCATCTCGCCGACGCTGGTGAAGTCGGTCTCGGGCTCGATCTTGTTGCCGGTAGAGAAAATCACCGGGTTTCCGGCGGAGTCACAGTCGGTCTTTTGATTGGCGTCACGCTTGTTGCTGGGTGTATCGCCTTGATTGGGAGCGGTCCCCCCGCTTCCACCGCCGCCACCAATCTCTCTTCCTTCGTGGGGACTTGGCGTCCCGTCGTCATAAGAAAACCGTATGCACGTGTGTGAAAGTGACACGCCATCCCAAGTGTCGTAGCAGATGTTGTCTACACGGATGACTGCAGATGCCGGCTGCGAGAAGTGGAAGAAAAACAGACCAACAAGGAACACAAATCCATAGCGTAACGCTTTCATTCCCTCGCCCCTTGTCCTTGATCGGTACATTGCGTACCGCAAGACCTTACGCTAGCGTCGTTATCTTGCGCTTGTCAATCCCACCCGCAGAGGGTGCAAGTATGGCGCGCCTTCTCCTCGGCGCAGGGCTGTTTGAACACGGCTCCCCCACCAACAAACTGGATCAGAACACGTCGCGCATGCAAGGAAATAGCTCTGAGATGGCCCGCTTCATGTTTTATCACGGCTAAGCAAGTCATCCTGCAGGAATGTACAGGAATGGCTTTCTTGGAAGTGTCCGCGTTAACGGGGTAGAACCCCACTGACGGCCATCATTCTTGCGGTAACAGGAATGTCGCCGGCGGAGCAGCAGAGGATGGTTGTCGAGTTGAAAGCGAAGGCGAAGCGATGAGCCCCTCGGATGTACCCCTGAGTTGATAAGGCGGTACATCCTCGATAGACCACGAGTGAGGAAGTAGAGGCGACGTCACCCACTCCGGTCAAGTTTTGCCGATGACTGCCGCTATCCATGAACACCCCGCGCAAAGGCTTTTTTTACAGATGGCCAGAACTCACGCCAGATTCGCCCCACTGGCATGCGCGCTGTTCGTTGCACTGAGCGGATGCGCCAACGTCCAACCCGCCGCGCAGATGTCCCTGGTCGCCATCACCTATGGCGGCGTCCAGAGCCCGTTCGACAAGAATCGCGCAGGCGTGGGTGCGGCAATTTCCATGCCTATCAAGATAGGGACTCCATACTCCACCACCTATCCGCCCACGACGGTCCGTGAATGCAATAGCGACATGACGGCGTGCGCGGTGGGCGTGGTCTTGCTGACGAGTTACATAGTTCTGCAGAAGGCGGATGCAAATGGCGCCACCGTTCTGGTCAGCGTCAACTATCGGCTGGATCGGCAACAGGTAGTGCGAGACAGCAACATGGCGGTTTCCATCGCCGTTCCCGCTGAAGTTCCTACACTGCACGGCTCCGACCGACTCGAGCGCGTCGTTACCCTGCCCTATGGCAATAGGCGTCGTGTGAGCTTCGCCCATGGCGTGGATTTCGACGTGTGCATCGCACCCGGCGACAAGTACATGCAACCGGTAAACGGACAGTGCCGCTTTGATGACGTGGTCGAAGGGAAGGCCACCCGGGAATCCATTCAAGCGCTGTAAGTGCGGCTAACTAGCCCGCCTTCTCTTCTCCGTCCCTGTTCTCGACTTCGTCGAGCCGCCTTCTTTGCTGCGATGACGGTAATCGTCCGCCCATCCCACTTCATGTCGATATAGATCCAAAGGCTCGATAACTAAAGTCATACCAACACGATGGTACGCAAGAAGGTGAATTCGCTTCTCCTCAGCATTCCGCCACCATGTAATGGTGCATGTCAGAGGCGACAGAAAGATGGCTTGGGCGCGAGCCAGCATTCTGAAAGGTCGTGACCGCCTGCGACGTCCCCGCGCTTTGAGTAGTGGGACGGTTAGAGCCCGGGCTCACTGTAACTGCTTCGCATAGGCGGCGGGGGTCAGCCCGCCCAGCGCCTTCTTCGGTCGTTCCTCGTTGTATTCCCGCCGCCAGCGTTCGATCCCGGCGCGTGCGTGCAGCAGGCCGGGAAACCAGTGCTCATTGAGGCATTCGTCACGCAGGCGGCCGTTGAACGACTCGATATAGGCGTTCTGGTTCGGCTTGCCCGGTTCGATCGACGGCCTCGTGGGTGGCGTCATCGACGACCGTCAAACACTTGAGGACGCGGCCTTCGGCCGTACGATCGAACACGAAGTCCATCGACCAAACCTCGTTGGCGGCTTTCGGCCGGGCGAGTGGCTGTCGCTCGGCGACGGTGGATTCAAGTGGTCGTTGCAACATCTCCAGATTGGAAGTGTCAAACGGGACGATCACCCGGTTGGGTGGAGGAACAGACAGAGCGGGCACTGATGCAATCGCCTGACCGGCCAGGTGTCATCCAGTTGGAGGCGAAACAGGTGTTCTGGAAGTGCATTGCCGAGGGGATGCAAAGTGAAGCCGCCGCGGCAACTGCTGGGACAAAGCCTGCAGCGAAACGCTGTTCGGCTCATTGAAGGTGGAGCGGCTGCACGGACAACGCTTCGTGACCCGGCGACAGGCCAAGGACGAAACGCTCGCCTAGCTGCTCTGGTACAACCAGTCCCGGCTACACTCCACCTTGAACTACGTCAGCCCGATGCAGTTCGAGAAACACTGGCGGGCCGAGCAGATCAGCCAGCCCATGATCACGGTTATGAGGTACGAAATTTAGGGGCAAGGTCAGTTGCAAGCGGCAGGCACCGATAGATCCCAAGCCCCGTCAGCCACACATAGAACCCGCTGTAAAACTTTCAGCGAAGTGGTGCGCAGTCTTTTACTCATATGGGGTGGGCGTAATGGGAGCACGTTGTCCCAGATACGGCACAGATCTGTCACAGGGAAAATGGTGCGCCCGGCGGGATTCGAACCCACGACCCTTGCCTTCGGAGGGCAATACTCTATCCAGCTGAGCTACGGGCGCATTCTGTAACGGCTTTTTCCTGCTCATCGTCCGAACTTGAGTAAAGGACGATGTGACGCTTGGCCCACCCCTCGAAGCCCATGAGTAGCGCCTTCGGAGGGCAGTACTCTATCCAGCTGAGCTACGGGCGCATGTATGGCCGCGCGCGGGGCTGTGGCCGGAGGCCGGCACCGCGGGGAGCGCAGTATAGCCGAGTTGCCGCCCGGGGG
>Ga0070660_100001489_pt1 | contig 16033 bp, 17 predicted proteins | sample KBSC33metaG_FD_64670 | JGI IMG/M metagenome (GOLD analysis project Ga0070660, IMG submission 64670) | Corn rhizosphere microbial communities from Kellogg Biological Station, Michigan, USA - KBS C3-3 metaG | ecosystem: Host-associated > Plants > Roots > Rhizosphere > Soil ... | reverse complement strand
ATCGGCGACCTCCACATGGCGCCCGGCATGGGCCTGATCCGCGACGTCATCATCGACCAGCATTTCGCCGAGCGCGGACGGTTCGGCCGGCTGATCGGAGCCGTCGCGCACAATCCGCGGGTGCTCGGAATGGGCATCGACGAGAATACCGCGGCCATGGTGCATGGCGACGGGTTCAAGGTGATCGGAAGCGGCGCCGTCTACGTCGTCGACGGAAGCGACGTCAGCTATTGCAACGTCGCCGAGGCGCGGGCGGAATGCGCCCTCTCGATGCACGACGTGCGGGTCCATGTCCTGTCGGACGGCGACGAATTCGACCTCAAGGAAAGGCGCCCGGTAGCGCCGCGGCGGTGATCGGCGGCCTTCAGTCGCTCCCGATCATTGCGAAATCGTCACCCCGGACTTGATCCGGGGTCCACCTTCTTTGCGGCGGCGGAGAGAAGAAGGTGGATGCCGGATCAAGTCCGGCATGACGGCCTTGGCTTCACATTTGCCGGACCGGCCCGCGCCCCTACCCCCACAGCTCCGAGCGATATTGCTCATAGCACCGGGCGCCGCACTTCAGGCGCATCAGCGCCCCTTCGGCGATGGCGCCGGCGCGCGCCGGATCCTCGGCGACGAGGGGGGCGAGCACTTCCTTGTTCCACTCTTCCGAGTGGCGGACGTCGAGGACGGCATGGAGGTCGAAATAATGCCGCTCGCGTCCGGTGAAACCGAGCCGCTTGAGCCCGGCGGCGGTACAGGCCGAACGGCCGGGAGCGGTCAGCTCGATCGCCCCGAGCGCACCGACCGAGTGGAAGGCGAAGTCGCGCCGCGAGGCCATCGCGGTCATCGCATTGGCGAGAGCGAGGCTCTGCCAGCAGGTCGTTTCGATCGTCGGCCGGAGCGCGAGCCGCTCTACCAGCACGTCGAGCAGCGGACCGTGCATTCCCTTGGGATTGCCGCGCCCCATCTCGTCCCAATAATTGCGCGCGAGCTCCAGCTTGGCGCGCACGGGGAATTTGACCTGGGTCATGGCGACGAGATCTTCAAACCCCGCCTCCCCGGCCGCTTCCTGCTCGAGGAACCAGCGCAGCGCCTCGAGCCCCGCCTCTTGCGCGATCCACGGAAAGAGCGGGTCGCCCTGGCCGGGCGCATTGTCCTTCAGAGCCTCGAACCAGGCGACGAAGCCTTCCGGATCGGTCGGCGCCGCCGCCGCTTCCTCTGCGACTTCGGAGCGAAGCGAAGCGAGGAACGCGCCTTCCAGCCTAAGCATGCGGTGATCGCGCTCGAGCTCCTTGTCCCAATCTCCCGACGGCAAGCCGGGCTGAAGGCGAGTCCGGTTCCACCGCGCCAGCGCGGCCTGGAAATCGTGGCTGAGAAAGTCCGGGACTGTGGAGGGGACGACGTGAAGTGCCTTGGTGGCCATTTTGGGGAACGATCCTAATCTCTTGAACCCTATGAACCGGCGAGGCAGGAGGCGGTTCCTGCCGAACCCCAAGGCGCAGCGGACATGACCGATTTCCTGATCATCGGCGGCGGTATCGCGGGCCTCTCCGCCGCCGCCTCGCTCGCCCGGCACGGCAAGGTCGTCGTGCTCGAGGCGGAGGAGGCGCTCGGCTATCACAGCTCCGGCCGGAGCGTGTCGTTCAGCCACTTCGGGATCGGCAACGCCGCGGTGCGTGGCCTGACCGCCTGGAGCCGGCCCTTCTTCGAACGCCCGCCCGAGGGCTTCTCCGCCTCGCCCGTGGGCCGGCCGATGGACACGCTCTATACGGCGAGCGAGGCGCAGCTGCCCAGCCTACTCGCCCTCCAGGCCGAGATGACGCAATTCACCGACGCCGTCGAATGGATCGACGAGGAACGCCTCGCCGCCCTCTGCCCGGTGATCCGGACCGGGCCCGGAGCCGCCGAGCGCGCCATCCTCGACCGCAGCGGGATCAAGCTCGACGCCGACGCCTTGCTCCACGGCTACGCCCGGCAGGTCCGGGCCGGCGGCGGCGAGCTGCTCACCGGCCGGCGAGTGTCGGCGATCGAGCCGGGCTGGACGGTGCGGACCGAAGGCGGGGAGAGCTTCACCGCGCCGCTCCTCGTCAACGCGGCCGGCTCCTGGGCCGACCGGGTCGCGCTTATGGCCGGAGTCGCTCCGATCGGTCTCCAGCCCAAGCGACGAACGATCATCGTCGTCGACCCCCCGGCGGGACTCGCCATCGCCGACTGGCCCTTCGTCCATGGCGGCGGCCATGATTTCTACATGCTGCCCGAGGCTGGGCAGCTGCTCGTCTCCGCCGCCGATGAGGTCGACGACGAACCTTCGGACGCGGCGCCCGACGATTACGACGTCGCCCTCGCCGCCGACCGGCTCGAACATTACACCACGCTCAAGGTGTCGCGGATCGCGCACCGCTGGGCCGGCCTTCGAAGCTTCGTCGCGGACCGGACCCCGACGGCGGGCTTCGACCCGGCGGCGCAAGGCTTCTTCTGGCTCGTCGGCCAGGGCGGCTACGGGCTCCAGACCGCCCCGGCCATGGCCGCCATCACCGAGGCCCTGATCGCCGGAGCGGCCTGGCCCGAGGGGCTGGAGCGCCTGGGAGTCACCCCCGATTTGGTCGGGCCCGGAAGGCTAAGCGGCGGCTCGTCGCAAAATCCGCAACCCGACTGACTCGAACACGTTCTGCGGCGAGGGTCCCTCGGCTGCTTCGCGGTCATTGCCGATGGCGAGGACGGGCCCTAGTGACAGGGGATGCGTGTGGATCAATCGGCCCAGTGGCAGCCTTTGCCCGGCGACTATCGTAACCCCGGCGGGCCGACCTTTCCCCCACCCGACCCGCCGCCGCCCGAGCGGCCGATGTGGCGGCGGCTCCTTTCGCGGGTCCGGATCCGGCACGTCATCCTCGGCGCGATCGCGATCTTCATGCTGCTTGTAGCGTGGCTCGCCATAACCGCGCCTCTGTCCAAATCGCTTCAGCCGGTCGCGGCGCCGAGCCTGACCCTCCTCTCCGCCGAGGGTGAGCCGATCGCCCGACGAGGCGCCGACATCCGCGCGCCGGTGCGGATCGCCACCCTTCCCAAGCACGTCCCCGCCGCCTTCATCTCGATCGAGGACCGGCGTTTCTACGACCATATGGGGGTGAGCGCGCGCGGCATTGCCCGGGCGGCGTGGCGCAACGTCGGCGCAGGCGGGGTCCGCGAGGGGGGAAGCACGATCACCCAGCAGCTCGCCAAGACCAGCTTCCTCTCCTCGGAGCGGACGATGGGCCGAAAGGCGCAGGAAGTGCTGATCGCCTTCTGGCTGGAGGCCTGGCTGACCAAGCAGCAGATCCTCGAGCGCTACCTCTCGAACGTCTATTTCGGCGACAACGTCTACGGACTGCGCGCCGCGGCCCACCATTATTTCAGCGTCGAGCCGGAGAAGTTGAGCGTCGCCCAGGCGGCGATGCTGGCCGGGATGGTCAAGGCGCCGTCGCGCCTGGCGCCGACCCACAATCTCAAGCTCGCCCGCGCCCGCGCCAAGGTGGTCATCGGAGCCATGGTTCGAGACGGAGTGATCAGCGCGAGCGCCGCCAGGGCGACCAAGCCGGCCTCCTTGAAGGTCGAGCGGCAGCGGGCCGTCCCCACCGGCACCTATTTCGCCGACTGGGTCCTCCCCGCGGCGCGCGCCCGAAACGAGCAGGAGGAAGACAGCTACGGCGCCCAGACCGTCCAGACGACGCTCGAGAGCCGGCTCCAGAAGCTCGCTTTGCAGAGCGTCCGCCGGGCGGGCCTCGGCCGGGCCCAGGTCGCCCTCGTCGCGATGCGGCCCGACGGCCGGGTCGTCGCCATGGTCGGCGGCAAGGATTATGCGGGAAGCCCGTTCAACCGCGCCACCCAGGCGCGGCGGCAGCCGGGATCGACGTTCAAGCTGTTCGTCTACCTCGCCGCGATGCGGGCCGGCATGCGGCCCGACGACCGGATCGAGGACCGGCCGCTGCGCATCGGCGAGTGGCAGCCGAAGAATTACGGCGACAAATATCGCGGCACCATGACCCTTCGCGACGCCTTCGCCCAGTCGAGCAACGTCGCCGCGGTTCGGGTTTCCGAGAAGGTCGGCCGGCGAAACGTCATCCGCGCCGCCCGCGACCTCGGAGTGACCAGCCCGCTCAACGACAATCCCAGCCTCGCTCTGGGCACGTCGGGGATTACCCTGCTGGAGATGGTCCAGGCCTATGCGGCCGTGGCGGCCGGCGCCTATCCGGTCTCGGCCTTCGGGATCGAGGAGGAGCGCAAGCCCTGGTGGCAGCGCGTCTGGAAGACCTATGCCGGCCAAACCCGGGACCCCGCCTTCGGCGAGATGAAGGAGCTGCTCTCCGCCGTCGTCCAGACCGGGACCGGCCGGGGAGCGGCCCTCGCCACGCCGGTGTTCGGCAAAACCGGTACGAGCCAGGATTATCGCGACGCGTTGTTCATCGGCTTCACCGAGGATCTGGTGATCGGCGTCTGGGTCGGAAACGACGACAACAGCTCGCTCGGCAAGGTCGCCGGCGGCGGAATCCCCGCCGCCATCTTCCGCGACTTCGCCTCGGCGGCGACCGGCGCCCCGCCCGTCCAGGTCGCCGCGCCCCCGGTCCAGGAGGATCCGGTGATCGAGGTCGGCGACGCCAATCTCGCCATCCCGATCGAAGGCACGGGAATGCAGGTCGGGGTCCAGGTCGACAACGGCGCGGTCACCTTCTCGGCCGAGCCCTCGCCGAACCAGCCGCCGCAGGACCGGGACCGGGAACGCGACGACCCGCAGGCGATCGACGCCCCGCCGGGACCGCCCGCTCCGCGCGGCGGGCCGCCGCCCGAGGACGAGCCCGAAGAGGATGACGGCTGCCAGTAGTGGCCGGTCCTGCCGAAGGTGCGGGAACGGAGAACGTCACCAGCAAAGTGAAAGGGGCCCCTCCGCCCAGGAGAAGCCCCTCTACCGCACTTGGTGCAGTCCGCTCCCCATCGCTGCGCGACGGGGAGGCGGAATTAAGCCGAAGCGCCGCCGCGACGCACGCGCCGCCGGTCGATGACCTTGCGCGCGACATAGCCGCCGGCGAGGAGCAGGCTTAGCGGCCCGAGGCCGCGGCGGGCGACGGCCGGGGCGAGATAGCCGAGCAGTGCGCCCGTTCCGCCCGAATTGGGGCCCGCGATCCGCCGGCCGATCGCCGCTCCGATGATTTTTTTGAACATAAGCCTACTCCCTAGATTAAGGTCGAGGGAGAGAGCGCAGGAACGGCGGCGAGGTTCCGCCCCAATCCTCCCCTGCAAGGGGAGGGGGACCGGCGAAGCCGGTGGAGGGGTATCAGCCGGGGGCGCGATACGGCCATTGCGGAGCGGCTCGGACGCTGACACCCCTCCACCATGCTTCGCATGGTTCCCCTCCCCTTACAGGGGAGGATTGGCGATCTTAGTCGAGGAACAGCTCGGCCGCCGCTTCGACGATGGAATCCACGTCCAGCCTGTACTCGCGATAGAGGTCGTCGAGGCTCCCGGTCTGGCCGAACCGCTCGATGCCCAGCGGGCTCACCCGGTGCCCCATCACTCCGCCGAGCCAGGACAGCGAGGCCGGCGCCCCGTCAAGGAGGGTGACGAGGCCGGCGTTCGGCGCCAGCGGCGAGAGGAGCCGCTCGACGTGCGAAGCTTCCGCTCCCTTCCCGCTCCGGGAACCCTCCCAGCGTCCGCGCCGCCGCGCGCTCCACCCCCGGTGGAGCAGGTCGGGAGAGGTGATTGCGAGCAGGCCGAGGCCCGGCACATCGTCCTTCAGCGCCTCCCAGGCGGCGATCGCTTCCGGGGCGATCGCGCCCGAATAGACGAGCGCCGCCTCCGCTCCCGGCGCGGGCTCGCGGAGCCAGTAGCCGCCGGCGAGTGCGCCCGCCTTCCAGCTTTCGTCCGTCCGCTCGACCTGGCGAAGGGTCCGGGTGGTCAGCCGCAGGTAGACGCTCTCCCCTTCCGGCGCCTGCATCAGCCGGAAGCCCTCCTCCATGAACAAGGCGAGCTCGTCGGCGAAGGCCGGCTCGTAATGGCGAAGCCCGGGCTGGCCGAGAGCGATCAGCGGCGGGTTGATCGACTGGTGGGCACCGCCCTCCGGCCCGAGGGTCACGCCCGAAGGCGTGGCGACCAGCATGAAGCGCGCATCCTGGTAGCAGGCATAGTTGAGCGCATCGAGGCCGCGGGCGATGAACGGGTCGTAGACGGTTCCGATCGGGAACAGCCGGGTGCCGAACAGGTCGCCGGCAAGGCCGAGTGCGGCGAGCATCAGGAACAGGTTGTTCTCGGCGATGCCGAGCTCGACATGCTGGCCCGCCTCGTGCCCGCCCCATTTCTGGGCGGAGGGGATCTTCGCGAGGGCGAAGACGTCGGCCAGCGCCTGGCGCCGGAACAGGCCGCGCTGATTCACCCAGGCGCCGAGATTGGTCGACACGGTGACGTCGGGCGAAGTGGTGACGATCCGGTCGGCAAGGTCGCCGCCGGCGCGGCTAAGGTCGAGCAGGATGCGCCCGAACGCCGCCTGCGTGGATTGCTCCTCTCCGGCCGGCGCCGGGATCGCCGGAACCTCGACCTGCCCCCAAGGACGCTCGCGCTTCGTCCGGGCGATTCGGCTGTTCTCGGCGAGCGCCCGCACCGCCTCGGCCGAATTGCCGCCGAGGCCGGCCCAGGGTTCCCACTCCTCCCCTGCGGCGATTCCCATCTTCTCGCGAAGCGCCGCGATCTGGCCCGGGTTCATGAGGCCGGAGTGATTGTCCTTGTGGCCGGCGAAGGGCAGTCCGAAGCCCTTGATCGTGTAGGCGATGAACAGGGTCGGCACGTCGTCCCGGGCGCCGTCGAACGCCTCGATCAGCGAGGCCATGTCGTGCCCCGCAAGGTTGGTCATCAGCGCCGCCAGCGCCTCGTCGTCGCGGGCATCGAGCACCGGCTTCGCCTCGGGCGCCTCGCGCCCGATCCGCTCCCGCCAGGCGCCTCCGCCGAGATAGGTGAGAGCCGCATAATCGGCGTTCCCGGCCTCGTCGATCCAGCGCTTCAGCGCCTCTCCGCCCGGCTCCGCGAACGCCGCCTCCATCGCTTTGCCGTATTTGAGAGTCACCACCCGCCAGCCGCAGCTCGCGAAGATCTCGTCGAAGCGGCTGAACATCCGCTCCGCCGTCGTCGCGTCGAGCGACTGGCGGTTATAGTCGACGATCCACCAGCAATTGCGGATGTCGTGCTTGTAAGCCTCGATCAGGCATTCGTAGATATTGCCCTCGTCGAGCTCGGCATCGCCCATCAGGGCGACCATCCGCCCCGTCTCCTCCGGCGTGAGCGCGCCATGGGCGAGGAGATAATCCTGCACCAGGCTGGCAAAGGCGGTGATCGCGACTCCGAGGCCCACCGAGCCGGTCGAGAAATCGACGGGGATCCGGTCCTTGGTCCGGCTCGGGTAGCTCTGCATTCCGCCGAAGCCGCGGAAATTCTCGAGCTGCTCGCGGCTCTGGCTTCCGAGCAGATAATGGACGGCGTGGAGCACCGGACCGGCATGAGGCTTCACCGCCACCTTGTCGTTCGGCCCGAGCGCATGGAAGTAGAGCGCGGCCATGATCGCCGTCATCGACGCGCAGCTCGCCTGGTGTCCGCCGACCTTGAGCCCGTCGGTCGAGGGCCGAAGGTGGTTGGCGTTGTGGATCGTCCAGGCGGAGAGCCAGCGGAGCCGCTCCTCCATCAGCCGGAGCGAGTCGAGATCGGGCGAGGTCTTCTTCAGCATGGCCGCGCTTTAGCTCCGCCGCCGCTTTGGGGACAGTTACCATTTTCCCGAAGGACGTGCGGGCTCCACAGGCGGCCGGGGGAAAATGGTAACTGTCCCCCCTCCCCGTTTCTCGTTATGCGCACGCAATGAGCCTGCCTCCAATCCTCTCGCGGCTGCGCCTCCCGGTCGTCGGCGCGCCCCTGTTCATCGTCTCCAATCCCGACCTCGTCATTGCCCAGTGCAAGGCCGGGATCGTCGGCTCCTTCCCGGCGCTGAACGCGCGCCCGCAAAGCCTGGTCGACGAGTGGCTTCATCAAATTCACGAGGAGCTCGCCGCCTGGGACCGGGACCATCCGGAAAGCCCGTCGGCGCCGTTCGCGGTGAACCAGATCGTCCACCGCTCGAACGACCGGCTCGAGGCCGACATGGCGACCTGCGCCAAGTGGAAGGTGCCGATCGTCATCACCTCGCTGGGCGCGATCGCGGAGGTGAACCAGGGCGTCCATGCCTGGGGCGGGATCACGCTTCACGACATCATCCACGACCGGTTCGCCCGCAAGGCGGTGGAGAAAGGCGCGGACGGCCTGATCGCCGTCTCGACCGGCGCCGGCGGCCACGCGGGAACGCTGTCGCCCTTCGCTCTCGTCCAGGAGATTCGTCAGTGGTTCGACGGACCGCTCTGCCTTTCGGGTGCCATCGCCACGGGCCGGGCGGTGCTCGCGGCGCAGGCGATGGGCGCCGACCTCGCCTATATCGGCTCGCCCTTCGTCGCCACCGACGAGGCGAACGCCCAGCCCGAGTATAAGCAAGGAATCGTCGAGGGCCGGGCGTCGGACATCGTCTATTCGAGCTACTTCACCGGTATCAGCGGCAATTATCTGCGCGGCTCGATCGTCGCCTCCGGAATGGACCCGGACAACCTTCCGCAGGGCGATTTGAAGACCATGAACTTCGCCGGCGGCGAGGGCTCGAAGAAGGCCTGGCGCGACATCTGGGGCTCCGGCCAGGGCATCGGAGCGATCGACAAGGTCCAGGGCGCGGGCGACTATGTGGCGCAATTGGCCCGCGAGTACGAGGAAGCCAGGGCGGCGCTGCGCCTCTAGTGCCTCCCCATCCAAGGGATGGGGAGGGGGACCACCCGCAGGGTGGTGGAGGGGTAGCTGGAGCAGGCCTCGTAAACGACCCCTCCACCACCCTACGGGTGGTCCCCCTCCCCACCGCCTCCGGCGGCCGGGAGGCACAGAGCCGCCAACCTCTCCCGCCATTCCTCCGGCAGCGGAACCGGGCGGCGACTCTCCCGCCCGACGTAGACGTGGACGAAATACCCCTCCGCCGCGGCTTCCGCATCACCCCTGCCGAACACGCCCAACCGGTAGCGCACGCTCGATCCGCCCAGCCGCTCGACCGCCAGCCCCACCTCGACCGGCTCGGGAAAGGAAAGCGGCCGGGCGTAGCGGCAGCCGGTCTCGACGACGAGTCCGATCGGATCCCCGGCCGCCACGTCGAGCAAACCCGCTTCGATCAGCCAGGCGTTCACCGCGGTGTCGAACCACTGATAATAGACCGTGTTGTTGACGTGGCCGTAGGCATCGTCGTCCGCCCAGCGCGTTCCGATCTCGCGCCACGCCGCATAGGCTTCGCGCCCCTTGAGCGGCGTGCGGCTCAAAGCGCCGCCTCGTAGAGCCGACGCGCGTCCGACTCGCTGATCGGGCAGGGATTGTTCACCAGCAGTCGCTCCTGCTTCATCGCGTCGGCGGCGAGGAGGTCGAGATGCTCGGGCCCGATGCCGACCTCGGAGAGGCGCAGCGGAACCCCGGCCTCGCGGCAGAGAGCGCCGACCCGCTCGACAAAACCCTGCGCCTGCGCCTGCGTCCCGACCCGCTCAAGCGCCGGATCCAGCAAGGTTCCGAGCTCGGCATAAAGCGGCATCGCGGCATGGAGGTTGTGCCCGAGCACATGGGTCAGCATCAACGCGTTCGAGACTCCGTGGGGAACGTGGAAATGGCCGCCGAGCGGATAGGCCAATGCGTGCACCCCGGCGACCGGAGCGTTGGCGAACGCGACTCCGGCGAGATGGGCGCCGAGCAGCATCTTTCCCCGAGCGTCGCGGTCTTCGGGCGAATCGCAGGCCCGCCGCAGGCTGCCGGCGAGCAGCCGAAGCGCCTCCCGCGCCAGAGCGTCCGAGACCGGATTCTTGAGGCGCACCGACGTATAGGCCTCGATCGCGTGGACCATCGCGTCGATGCCGGTGGCGGCGGTGACGGAGCGGGGCAGTCCGACCGTCAGCTCCGCGTCGAGAACCGCCCAGTCGGCGGTGAGCGGAGCGCTGTTGACCGCCAGCTTCAGGCTTCCGCCGACGGTGATGACGCTGATCGGAGTCGCTTCCGATCCGGTTCCGGCGGTCGTCGGAACGAGGACCAGGGGCAGACGCTCGCCGACTGCCTTGCCGACCCCCCAGATCGCCTCCAGTTCCTCGCCGCTGCCGAGCAGGTAGGCGGCGAGCTTGGCGACGTCCATCGGGCTTCCCCCGCCGAATCCGACGACTGAGGCGCATCCCCGCCCCGCCTCCACCGCCGCGAGCAGGGTGTCTCGCGAGGGATCGGCCTCGACCGAATCGAATATCCGCGGCTCGATTCCGGCGGCTTCCAGTCCGGCCAGGGCCCGATCGGGCAGGCCGAAGGCGCGAAGCTGCGCGTCGGTCACGAACAGGCAGGGGCCGGGCGGAAGCAGCTCGGCAAGCCGGTCGGCGGCGCCGGGGCCGGCGCTCAGCCTCGGCCCATAGGAGAAGGTGAAAGCGTCCATCGCGCGCCTGTAGCGCAGTCAGAAGGAGCGTTCGAGACGGCTCAGCAGGCTTCGCGCGGGGCTCGGATGAACCTCGGTGGCGGCGGGAACCGCGCCCTGGTCCAGCCGGGCCACCCGGGCGTAGAGGTCGCGGCTCGAATTGATCAGTGCGACGGCATTGGCGGGCAGGATCGCGAGCAGCCCCTCGTCGCTTTCCGGAGCTTCGCCGAGGCGCCGCGACGGGCTTCGCGCCTGACGGTGGCTGATCTCGCCCGCTTCCGCCGCCCGCTGGGTGAGGAGCCAGGCGATGACGTGCATCAGCCGAGTGGTCACCTTCAGCGACTCGCACGAGAAGCCGACCCGTGCCAGCGGATCGAGCGAGTCGCGCTCCTCCCGCCCATGCCGGTCGAAATAGGCGCGCACTTCGTCGGCGAGCACCATCGCTTCGGTATAGAGCGAGGCGACCAGCTTGGGCGTCAGAGTTATGCGGGCGTCGTTTTCGGCCATGGACGACAGGTGCCACAGACCCGGCGCGGCGGGAACGGGCAAAGAAGGTAAAGCTGGAACTGTGCCGGGCGGGGACGGGAGGCCTGAGCGCCTCCCCACCTTCGATGAGGAGGCAAGCGCGTCACGCAATGATGTCGGGGATGAGCTGGTCCTCGAGCAGCGCGATTTCGTCCTTGAGGCGGAGCTTGCGCTTCTTCAGGCGGGCGAGCTGCAGCTGGTCCGGCGCGGGCAGGGCGATCAGCGCCTCGATCGCGCAGTCGAGGTCGCGATGCTCCATCCGAAGCCTCACCAGCCGGGCGGCGTCCGCAACGTCGTTTCCCCCGCTCTCCGGCATCCCTCTTCGCACCCCCTACCCGGCCGCCCCGGAAAGGCGTAGGGTTAGCCTATCGACGGGCCGCCGTACATATGCGCCCGTCCGCCCGCGCGGAGGGAGACGGACCGGCCCGAAGATGGTTTACAGCCTTGGCGAACCAGCAAAGGAGATGGGAATGCAACAGGCGCATATCTCGGCATTGGAGACGAAGCACGCTGACATCGAAGCGCGCATCAACGAAGAAGAACAGCGTCCGCTGCCGGACATGGCGACCCTGGCCCGCCTCAAGAAGGAAAAGCTTTGGATCAAGGAGGAGATTGCCGGCCTCCACTAGGCGCCGCGATCCGCGAGACAAAGACGGGCCCAGGCGAAAGCCTCGGGCCCGTTTTGACGTGCGGCGCAGCCAATCTCTCGCACCTCGCCGCGCGCCGAGGCCCGACAATCTCGCGCAGAGACGCAGAGGCGCAGAGAGGCTGCAGCAGGCATCCATGCCGGCGGCCAGCCGCACATCATGAAGCGGCACACCCTCTCTGCGTCTCTGCGTCTCTGCGCGAGATAATGTGCCGCCGAGCAGCCCGGACATAAGAGAAAAGGCCCGGCTTACGCCGGGCCTCTAAAGCTTAGTCGTCGCGGCTGATGCGCTCGTTGCGCTCGTGGCGCTCCTGAGCCTCGATCGTCATCGTGGCGATCGGACGGGCCTCCAGGCGGGCGAGGGAGATCGGCTCTCCGGTCACTTCGCAAAAGCCGTACTCGCCCGTGTCGATGCGGCGCAGCGCCGAGTCGATCTTGGAGATGAGCTTGCGCTGCCGGTCGCGGGTGCGGAGCTCGATCGCCCAGTCCGTCTCCGACGAGGCGCGGTCGGTGACGTCCGCCTCGCGCATGGGTCCGCTCTTGAGCTGCGCCATGGTGTCGGCGCTCTCGCGGATGATCTCGTCCTTCCAGCCCATGAGCTTATGCCTGAAATAGGCGAGCTGGGCCGGATTCATGAACTCCTCGTTCGCGGTGGGGACATAGTCCGCTCCACGTTGCTGGAAACCCTGGTCGAATATGTTGCTGACAGCCGTAGCCATAACCCCTCCGCGTCATCGCGGACCGGGACCGCCGGCCCGCTACTCTCCTAAAGCCTTACCCGAGTCATCCGGGAATTTTCGGCTTCTACCCCGAGGGCGCCTATACTGATCGCAAGGGTCCAGTACAAGTCACTCAAATATCGGCTGAAAAAATATCTGTGGAAAGCATCGCGAGTGACATTTCTGCCGCGGTCGGAGCGGCGGAGTCGCGCCGGTGCGCTGCCCCAAGTGAACGGCCTCCAGATTCGCGAATCGGAGCCCCGGCCGCGCGTTAACCATAATCCGACGCTTCCCGTTCGAAACAATCTGTTCACCCGCTCGCCGACGTTGTTCAGCAATGGGACGAAAGGCCGCCAGAAGGGCTCGGGACGGCCATTTCAGCCCCACTTCATGGTTAACGCGCTTGCGCCTAAGGAAATCTTTTGCATTCGTGGCCATAGCCAGATGCGGCAGCCGGTTATTCGCTTGTGACTTCCCGGTCCGCATCGAAGCCTTGGAACAGGGTGCGTCGTTATGTCGGTAAGAATGGCTCTCGCGAAACTGGCCGCCTGCACTTGCGGAGGCGCCGTCATCGGTGCCGGCGCGGCGCACGTCGCTGAAAATCCGCCGCAGCGCCCCGCGCTCGTCCGCCACGCCAAGGCGGCTCCTGCGCCCCGCGCCTATGCCCGGGCGAAGACGGTGAAGCGGGTCCGGCGGATCGCCCGCACCTCTTGCCTGGTCCGCCAGCCCGGCCGGACCGTGACGACCACCGAGGTCGCCTACCCGCCCATGCCCCTCCCCCCGCTTCCTCCCATGGAAGTGGCGAGCGGAAGCGCCCCGGTGATCGTCGGCGGCTCGTCCGGCGGCGGCTTCGGCTTCGGCGGCGGCTTCTTCTCGGGCGGCTTCTTCGGCGGCTCCAGCGGCAACGCCTTCTTCACCGCCTCGACCTCCACCTCGAGCGGAGTCTCGACCTCGAGCGGGGTCTCGACCTCGACGAGCGGCGGTTCCACGTCGACCAGCGGCGGATCGACCAGCACCAGCGGCGGCTCCACCTCGACCAGCGGCGGATCGACTTCGACTTCGAGCGGCGGTTCGTCCAGCTCCAGCTCGTCGGCCTCCTCGGCCAGCTCCGCTTCGTCCGCGTCGAGTTCGTCGAGCGGATCCTCCTCGGGCGGCTACCCGCCGCCGCCGCCCCCGCCCCCGCCCCCGCCCTGCAAGAAGTGCGGTCACGGCGGCTACGGCTCCAGCGGCAGCAGCGGCTCGGGAAGCTCCGGATCTTCGGGAAGCTCAGGTTCCTCCGGCAGCTCCGGTTCCTCGGGCAGCTCGGGCTCGTCCGGGAGCTCGGGAAGCTCCGCCTCGTCGGCGAGCTCCGCGTCGAGCGCGTCCAGCGCCTCGTCGGCCGGCTCCTCGGGCTCGACCGGAAGCTCCAGCTTCGGCGGAAGCGCCACCTCGTCGGGCTCGACCGGGAGCACCAGCTCGGCCTCGTCGTCGGCCAGCTCGGCCTCGACGAGCAGCAGCACCTCGTCGGGAAGCAGCGGCTCCTCGGGCAGCACCGGCTCGACCGGCGGCCACGAGGTTCCGGCACCGCCGATGATCCTGCTGTTCGGCGCCGCGGCGGCGACCCTCGTCGCCCGCCGCCGGACGAGCCGCCAGGAAGCCTGAACCTAACTCCCTGCCTCCCCGCGCATCGCGTGGGGAGGGGGACCACCCGCAGGGTGGTGGAGGGGTGACTGGCAGAAGCCGGTGCGTGCTACTCCTCCACCACCCTTCAGGTGGTCCCCCTCCCCAAGCGCTGCTTGGGGAGGCAGGCTTAGGCCGCCTGAAGGATCTTCTCGATCTCGGCGACGGGGTGGCCGGTAAGGTCCTTCGCGACCTCGCCGGCGAGGCGCTTCTCGACTTCCTTGTGATAATGTTTGCGAAGCTCGCCGAGGGTGCGCGGCGGGGCGACGATGATCAGCGATTCGAACTCGTTGCGGAGCGCCCGCTTCTTGAGCATCTCCGCCGTCTCGGCGGCGAAGCGGTCCTCCTCCAGCTGGTGGAAGTCGACTTCCTCATAGCTGCTGTAGCCGGCGCCGGCCGGAGCGGACGGCGCCCGGCCCGCCGTGTCGGTCTTCTGGTCGCGGTCGGCCAAGTCGGCAGTCTCGCGCTTGCGCTCGACCTCGAGCTTGGGGAATTCGGAATCGCCCTCGTTGCGGAAGAAAAGCATCTTCTTGCCGTCGGCGACGACCACGAAGCTGTTGTGCGGGACCTGCATCTTCTTCTCCTTCTTTGCCCGACCAACTCCCCAAACGCGGCGATGGTTGCCGCGCTTGCGCAGCGCCGGAGGGCGGCCTAGCCCGGCGCCATGCGCATCCTGCTCACCAACGACGACGGCGTGAACGCGACCGGGCTGAAGGTGCTCGAGCGGATCGCGCGTCTATTCTCCGACGACGTCTGGATCGTCGCTCCGACCGAGGAGCAATCGGGGGCGGGCCACTCGCTCACCCTCACCCGGCCAGTGCGTCTGCGCAAGCTCGGCGAGCGCCGCTTCTGCGTCACCGGGACGCCGACCGATTCGGTGATGATGGCGATCGCGCACATCATGAAGGACGCTCCGCCCGACCTCATATTGTCCGGAGTCAATCGCGGCGAGAATCTGGGCGAGGACGTCACCTATTCGGGCACCTGCTCGGCGGCGATGGAAGGCGCGCTGGCCGGCATCCCGGCGATCGCTCTGAGCCAGGCCTATGCGCGCCAGGGCATGGGCGACTCCGTCCCGTTCGCCGCCGCCGAGGCCTGGGGAGAGCGGGTTCTTCGGCCGCTTATCGACGCCCCGATGGAGCCGCGCACCCTCGTCAACGTCAACTTTCCCGCCCTTCCCGCCGACGCCGTCAGGGGAATCCGGATCGCCCGCCAGGGCTTTCGCGACTATGGCCGGCTGAAGATCGAGCGGCGCACCGATCCGCGCGGCTACGACTATTTCTGGTTCGCGCTCGGCCCCGCGGTGCAGACTCCGGGCCACCAGACCGACCTCGAGACGGTGGCCGACGGCTACGTCTCGGTGACGCCCCTCCACCTCGACCTCACCCACGAGCCTGGCTTGGCGAGCGTCGCAAGCCTGTATCGCGGCTGAAGGGCAGCGGTCGGGACCTCCGCCGGACACGGGAACATAGCCGCAACATTTCGCTTTCCTACAGGCGGCTCCATCGGCCACAAACTGATCGATGGACGATTCGCCCGACTTCCCCTTCGATCCGGTGCCGGGCCGGACGCGCGCCGACGGGTGGACCGCGGAGCGCCAGCGCCTGTTCGTCCGGCACCTGGCCGAGACCCGCTCCGTAAGCCGCTCGGCCGCCGCCGTGGGGATGAGCCGGGAAACGGCCTATCGCCTGCGTCGCCGGGCGGGGGCCCGATCCTTCGCCGCCGCCTGGGACGCCGCCCTCGCCTTCCGGCCTTCGGGCGATGCGTGCGAGCCGGCCTGGCTCCGCTCGAGGACCGAAACGCTGAACGTCGGGGGAAAGGTCGTGGGGGAACGGCGAGTCTATGACCGTCGTATTCTCGTCAACCTGTTGCGGGGGATGATCGCCCGCGGCGAACTTGACTTCCTCCGATGAGGGGGAACCCCCGCCACTCGCGTATCACTTGTGACCTTTCGGCCGACGCAGGGGCGGCGCCCCTAGGAAAAGCTGCCTTTACCCC
>Ga0070660_100001483_pt1 | contig 16064 bp, 15 predicted proteins | sample KBSC33metaG_FD_64670 | JGI IMG/M metagenome (GOLD analysis project Ga0070660, IMG submission 64670) | Corn rhizosphere microbial communities from Kellogg Biological Station, Michigan, USA - KBS C3-3 metaG | ecosystem: Host-associated > Plants > Roots > Rhizosphere > Soil ... | reverse complement strand
GATAGCCTCGGCTAAGCCCATCACATCTCACATCATCTTATTCGGCGGCCGGTTCAAGGCTGCCAGCCTTTACGACATTGCATCAAGAGGACACCATGGTTCAGAAAAGGGCTGCTTTCGAGGACTTGCAGCCGCACACGGAATTCATCGGCAGGCACATCGGGCCGGCAGAAGCCGAAACGAAGGAAATGCTTGCTACGCTCGGATTCGATTCGATGGATGCCTTCATCAAGAAGGTAGTGCCGGCGTCGATCCTGAAAGATTCACCGCTTGCCTTGGGCGAGCCGCGAGGCGAAGCAGAGGTGCTGGACGAATTGCAGCAGATCGCTTCGAAGAACCAGGTGTATAAGTCTTTCATCGGCATGGGGTATTACAACACGCATACCCCGAACGTCATCTTGCGTAACTTGCTGGAAAATCCGGCATGGTACACCGCTTATACACCATATCAGCCGGAGATTTCCCAGGGACGTCTGGAGGCGCTCCTGAATTTCCAGACCATGGTGTCTGATCTTACCGGCCTTGAGATCGCGAATGCTTCCCTGCTCGACGAGGCGACCGCAGCGGCCGAAGCGATGTCTTTCTGCCAGCGCAGCTCGAAGAGCAAGAGCAAAGTGTTCTTCGTGTCGCAAGAGTGCTTCCCGCAAACTATCGATGTTGTACGTACTCGTGCCGAGCCGATTGGCGTACAAGTTGTAGTCGGCGACCACCGCACTGATCTCGACGCACTCGATTGCTTCGGTGTGCTGCTGCAGTATCCGGCGCTCGATGGCGAGGTACATGATTATCGGGACACGGTTTCCAAAGCGCATGCAAAGGATGCCTTGGTCGTCGTTGCCGCTGATTTGCTGGCGTTGACGCTCTTGACGCCGCCGGGCGAATTCGGTGCCGATGTGGCAGTCGGTTCGGCCCAGCGTTTCGGCGTTCCTTTGGGTTACGGTGGTCCGCATGCTGCGTATTTTGCTACGCGTGATGCTTACAAACGCACGATGCCGGGCCGTCTGGTGGGGGTGTCGATCGACAGCCGTGGCGAGAAGGCTTATCGCCTTGCAATGCAGACGCGCGAGCAGCATATCCGCCGCGAGAAGGCGACCAGCAACGTGTGCACGGCGCAGGTATTGCTGGCGAATATCGCGAGTATGTATGCCGTCTATCACGGTCCGCAGGGACTAAGGAGGATCGCTCAGCGCGTCCATCGCCTTACAGCGGTGCTGGTCGAGGGGCTGAAAAAGCTGGATTGCGAGGTGCGCACTTCCGCGTTCTTCGATACTGTCGTGGTGCGTGTTGGCGATTGTGCTCAGCAGGTCCATGAAGCGGCGCGCAAGAAGCTGGTTAACCTGCGCGATGCAGGGAATGGATTAGTCGGCATCTCTTTGGATGAAACAACGACGCCAGCCGATATCGAGACGCTGTGGTCGATTTTCGCTGGTGACAAGATTGTCTCGCCCTTTACAGAAATTGAGGCTGCAGCAGCCGACAATCTTCCTGCTGCCTTGAGCCGCAGTAGCACTTTCCTCACCCATCCGGTATTCAACACCCATCACTCCGAAACCGAGATGCTGCGTTATCTGCGCAAGCTGTCGGACAAGGATCTCGCTCTTGACCGCACGATGATTCCGCTCGGCTCCTGCACGATGAAGCTGAATGCGACAGCAGAAATGATTCCGGTTACCTGGAAGGAATTTGCTTCCATTCATCCATTTACACCGTTGGAACAAGTACAGGGCTATCAGCAACTGATCTCCGAACTGGAGCAGATGCTGGTGGCGTGCACCGGCTACGACGCTGTATCGTTGCAGCCGAATGCCGGTTCCCAGGGGGAATACGCAGGCCTGCTGGCAATCCGCGCCTATCACCGGAGCAGGGGCGAGGGTCATCGCAATGTTTGCCTGATTCCCAGTTCTGCACATGGCACCAATCCGGCGACTGCGCAGATGGTGGGCATGCAGGTGGTGGTGGTGCAGTGCGATGAGCGCGGCAACGTTGACGTTGCCGATCTGAAAGCAAAAGCCGAGAAGCATGCCAACGATCTTGCGGCGATCATGATCACCTATCCGTCAACGCATGGTGTGTTCGAGGAGGCAGTGGGCGAGATCTGTGAGATCGTGCATGCGCACGGCGGCCAGGTGTATATCGATGGCGCGAACATGAATGCAATGGTCGGTCTGTGTGCTCCCGGCAAGTTCGGCGGCGATGTCTCACATCTAAATTTGCACAAGACCTTCTGTATTCCGCACGGCGGTGGCGGTCCGGGCGTTGGCCCGATCGGCGTCAAGTCGCATCTTGCCCCTTTCCTGCCAGGCCATAGGATGCTGGAAAACCATGCTGCGCCGGTGTGCGCGGCACCGTGGGGTAGCGCCAGCATCCTGCCTATCAGTTGGACCTACATCAAGCTGATGGGCAGCGAGGGGCTGAAGCGCGCAAGCGAAATAGCGATCTTGAATGCGAACTACATTGCAAATCGCCTCGCATCGCATTATCCGATTCTCTACACGGGTGAGAACGGCTTGGTGGCGCACGAATGCATCGTCGATCTGCGCCCGTTGAAGGACACGGGCATTACTGTCGATGACGTGGCCAAGCGACTGATGGACTTCGGCTTCCATGCACCAACCATGTCGTTCCCGGTACCGGGAACGCTGATGATTGAACCGACCGAAAGCGAATCTAAGGAAGAGCTGGATCGCTTCTGCGAGGCCATGATCGCCATTCGCGAGGAGATTCGGGCAATCGAGAGCGGTGAGTTGAAAGCGGAACAGAGCCCGTTGCGCCATGCACCGCATACTGCGACGGATATCACTGGCGAATGGAACCGTGCTTACTCGCGTGAGCAGGCCGTGTTTCCGCTCAAGTCGCTGCGTGACGGCAAGTATTGGCCGCCGGTCGGTCGTGTGGACAACGTGTACGGCGACCGTAATTTGGTTTGCGCTTGCCCGCCGATGACGGATTACGAGTAAGGCAATACGCGTTCCGTGTTCCAGGTGCTATTGCTGCACTTGGAACATGCATCCTCTCCCATGCGGGAGAGGATGCAATCAGGAAGGCGTGCGGAATAGGGGGCAAGCATGGCCATCAGTGTTTTTGAGTTATTCAAGATTGGCATTGGGCCGTCGAGTTCTCATACCGTAGGGCCGATGCGGGCAGCTTTGCAGTTCGTGACTGGCTTGGCCGAAGGTGGCTTGCTGGAGCGAACCGAGGCCGTAAGGGCGGAGTTGTATGGATCGCTTGGTGCTACTGGAAAGGGGCACGGCAGCGATAAGGCTGTACTGCTCGGATTACAGGGTGAAGCACCTGACCTTGTCGACACGGATGCTGTGCCCAGCATGCTGGGGGTGATTCGCACCGGTAAGCAAATCCGGTTGCTCGGACGCCGGGAAATTCGTTTCGTGGAAAGCGAACACCTGTTGATGTTTCGCAAGGCCTTGCCTTTTCACCCGAACGGCATGCGTTTCATTGCCTTCGATGCCGCAGGTGCCGAGTTAAGCAACAAAGTCTACTACTCGGTGGGCGGTGGCTTTGTCGTGAACGAGGAGGCGGTTGGTATTAATCGCATCGTGCCTGATACGACAGCTGTGCCTTTCCCGTTCAAGACGGCTGCGGAATTGCTCGGTTTGTCTCGGCAGCATGGCCTGACGATCAGCCAACTGATGTTCGAAAACGAAAAGTCCTGGCGTCCCAAACAGGAAACGCGCGCCGGTTTGCTGAAAATTTGGCAGGTGATGCAGGAATGCGTGCGCCGCGGCTGTGAGAAAGAGGGGACGCTGCCCGGCGGTCTACAGGTGCAGCGCCGTGCGGCAGAGTTGTACCGCAAGTTGTCTTCAACTCCGGAGGCAAGTCTGCGTGACCCGCTCACCACGTTGGACTGGGTGAACCTGTATGCGCTCGCAGTGAACGAGGAAAATGCCGCGGGCGGACGTGTGGTGACAGCACCGACCAATGGCGCTGCGGGCATTATTCCGGCAGTACTGCATTACTACCATCGCTTCATGCCCAGCGCGAACGACGAGGGTGTGATGCGCTTCTTGCTGACGGCAGCGGCGATCGGCATTCTGTACAAGGAGAATGCTTCGATCTCTGGCGCGGAAGTCGGCTGCCAAGGGGAAGTCGGTGTCGCCTGCTCGATGGCGGCGGGTGCGCTGACAGAAGTGATGGGCGGTACACCGGAGCAGGTGGAAAACGCGGCCGAGATCGGGATGGAACACAATCTCGGCTTGACCTGCGATCCGATTGGCGGCTTGGTGCAAGTGCCTTGCATCGAGCGTAATGCGATGGGTTCGATCAAGGCAATCAATGCGGCGCGCATGGCCATGCGTGGTAACGGCCATCATTTCGTCTCGCTCGATAAAGTGATCAAGACCATGCGCCAAACCGGCGCCGACATGAAAACGAAATACAAGGAGACCGCACGCGGAGGATTGGCGGTCAATGTGATCGAGTGCTGAGCTGGAGCCTGTTTGAGTTCATAGCAGGTTCTAAGCAGCATCAAGACAATGGAAAAAGATTTTATGGAAAACACACAAGCTTTGTCTCGTACCCCGCTGTACAACTTGCATGTCGAATTAGGCGCGCGCATGGTGCCATTTGCCGGCTACGAGATGCCGGTGCAATATCCGACCGGCGTGTTGAAGGAGCATACCCACACGCGCACTCAGGCCGGCTTGTTCGATGTGTCGCACATGGGACAAGTGCGTTTGTCCGGGCCTGAAGCAGCCGCTGCGCTGGAAACGCTGGTACCGGTGGATATCATTGACTTGCCGTTGAATATGCAACGCTACGCGCTCTTCACCAACGAGCAGGGCGGCATTCTCGACGATCTGATGGTGTCCAATGGCGGCGATCATCTGTTCGTCGTGGTCAACGCCGCATGCAAGCAGCAGGACATTGCGCATATGCGCAAGCATATCGGTAGCCGCTGCAAGATGGAGGAATTGTCGGATCGAGCCTTGCTTGCGCTCCAGGGACCGGCTGCCGGTGCAGTGATGGCACAGCTTGCGCCCGATGTCGCCAAGCTGGTTTTCATGCAAACGACCAAGGTAAACCTGGTCGGTGTCGAATGTTTCGTCAGCCGCTCCGGCTATACCGGCGAAGACGGTTTCGAGATCTCGGTGCCGAACGACAAGGCTGAAGAACTCGCACGCCTGTTGTTGGCGCAGCCGGAAGTTGCACCCATCGGCCTGGGGGCGCGTGACTCTCTGCGCCTTGAGGCTGGACTTTGCCTTTACGGCCATGACATTGATACCACTACCACGCCGGTCGAAGCCAGCCTTGCCTGGGCCTTGTCCAAGGCGCGTCGTGCCGATGGTGCCCGCCCTGGCGGTTATCCCGGCGCCGACATCATCCTGCACCAGTTTGCCGAGGGTGTAACGCGCAAGCGCGTAGGACTCTTGGTCAAGGACCGCATGCCAGTGCGCGAAGGCGCTGAACTGGTTGATGCGAACGGTGCGGTCGTCGGCAAGATCACCAGCGGTGGTTTTGGGCCAACCGTAGGCGGGCCGGTGACCATGGGTTATGTGACTACGGCGCATGCCGCGGCTGGCACGTCGCTGCAGGCTATCGTGCGCGGCAAACCAGTGCCGGTGGAAGTGGTAAAGACACCGTTTGTGCCACCACGCTATTACCGTGGCTGAGGATAAGTAATGAGTGATACTGCTGGCGACAAGACCTCAGCACAGCGCCCTGTCAAGACGGGCGAAAAGCTGCGCGGCGCCGACAAGATGGCGCGCATTCCGATCAAGATCGTGCCGACGCAACCGTCGCAATATCTGCGCAAACCGAAGTGGATTCGCGCGGAATTCACGGGCACGCGCGAGGTGCAACGCCTGAAATCCATCTTGCGCGAAAACAAGCTGCATACGGTATGCGAAGAGGCGAGCTGCCCGAATCTGGGCGAGTGCTTCAAGAGCGGCACCGCCACCTTCATGATCATGGGTGACATTTGCACTCGCCGCTGCCCATTTTGCGATGTCGGCCATGGCCGTCCGAATCCGCTCGATCCCGATGAGCCGAAGCACTTGGCCGAGACGATCCAGGCCATGGGACTGAAGTATGTGGTGATTACCTCGGTCGACCGGGATGACCTGCGCGACGGTGGTGCTGCGCATTTCGTCGCCTGTATCCAGGAGACTCGCCGCCTCAATCCGGACATTTCGATCGAAATCCTGACACCGGATTTTCGCGGCCGCGTCGACACCGCACTGCAGATTCTCGACCAAGCGCCGCCAGATGTGTTCAATCACAATCTCGAGACCGTGCCACGCCTGTACCGCCAAGCGCGTCCCGGTGCGGACTATGCACACTCGCTCGAACTGTTGCAACGCTTCAAGGAAAGGCACCTCACAGTGCCGACGAAGTCCGGGCTGATGCTTGGCTTGGGCGAGGAGATCGAAGAAGTGGAAGCCGTGATGCAGGATATGCGCACGCACAAAATCGAGATGCTCACGCTTGGTCAATATCTGCAGCCAAGCGCGCATCATCTTCCGGTGCAACGATATGTGACACCGGAAGAGTTCGATGCCTTGCGCATGATCGGTGAAAAGATGGGATTCAGCCATGTTGCTTCCGGCCCCATGGTGCGTTCGTCTTACCATGCAGACCAACAAGCCAAGGGTGCAAATGAGCTGCGCACTGAAGAGACAGAACAACAGACGCTTTAAGAATCAAAGTTTGTGAGTTAATTCACAAGTTTCCCCATAGTTGCTCTAGGTCAACCAGAAAATATCAAAAAAGTAATATTCTTTGCGCTAACGCAAACTGCTGCTATCCGGAATGAGCAAAAATGCAATTGGTCTCTCTAAGGCCTCCCAGGAAGTATTTGCCCGTATTGCTTACGCACTACGGGCTTTTTTTTGCCTGTTTTCGGATTTTTTGTTGCCTATTTTTATTTGTTATTTTTATTGATGGCGTGCATTCAGATTGATGTTTCTCAATAATTTCCAAACGAAAATTTGGCACACTTGCGTTCTGTCAAATTCCATTCAGAAACGAGCGCCGGGCCATGAAAAGAAAATTTCTTAATACAGACCAGGTCATCGAATCACTGGTCGCAGCAAATTTAGGTGAAGACGCAACCGAGCGTCAGAAACATATCTATCGCGAAAACCTTCGCAGCCTAGTACGGCTGGCGAAGTCGGAGCAGGTTGTCGAAATAAAGGCGAACGTAAAAAAACTCGCCGGTGCGTTGGACATGCATAAAGCACGTCGACGAGCCAAGGCAATTCTGCTCGCACAACGCCTGCCCGGCATACTTGCCGGCGGACAGCAGCAATTCGAGTTTTATCAGTAAGCGGCACGCGAAGCCGTGAAATGCTTGGGGCGGATCGTTGTAGAATAACAAGTCGATATCGCCAAGCGCTAGCATAATGCTTGGCGATGTTCATCTCCCGACCACCGATTCGTCTCTCGATGAAAGTCTATAACCTTGCTTGCGAACACAATCACCGCTTCGAAGGATGGTTTTCCTCTGAGGAGGATTTCGGCGCGCAAGTTGGTAAAGGGCTGATCGAGTGCCCTGTCTGTGAAAGTCGTGCCATTGTCCGCATGCCTTCCGCACCGCGGCTTAATCTCTCCAGTACGCAGAAACCCGAACAGGATCTGAACGCGAAAGTTCAAGCGCACCTCATGAAAGTAATGAGCACAGTGATCGCCAATAGCGAAGATGTTGGCGAGCGCTTTGCCGAAGAGGCTCGCCGCATTCATTACAACGAAGCTCCTGAGCGTGCCATTCGCGGTATTGCAACAACTGATGAGTGCGAGGCACTGGTCGAAGAGGGCATCGATATCACACCATTGCCACAGCTTGCTGCACTCAAAAACACATTGCAATAAACGCAGCGTATTCTTTTCAATTGGCCCGGCTTCTTCATTTCGCTACGGGCATCATTTAAAAGTTCATCTCAAAGGGTTTGCAAAATCAGCCATTGCCGAGCGGGTGGTGCGGTTAAATAGCCGCGAAGATTTTGATCCAGCGGATTCGTGCCTGGAATAACGAATGGAGACAATATGCGCAGCATTGCATCGATAGCAGAATTAAAGAGTTTGGTTGGGCAGGAAGTCGGGGTGACGGACTGGGTTCCGATTGTGCAGGAGCGCGTCAACCAGTTTGCTCAAGCGACCGGAGACAGCCAATGGATACATACCGACGTAGAGCGTAGCCGCAAGGAATCGCCCTACGGCAGCACTATTGCTCATGGTTTTCTGACGCTCTCGCTGTTGCCGATGCTGATGGAATGCGTGGTCTCCATGCCGACATCGAAGATGGGCGTGAATTATGGTCTCAACAAGGTGCGCTTTCCCGCACCACTTCCTGTTGGTCGCAAAGTGCGCGGCCGGGTAGGGGTGATGGAAGTGGAAGACATCGCAGGCGGCGCACAAATTACCTGGAATATCACTGTTGAACTTGAAGGCGGAGATAAACTGGTATGTGTTGCAGAGCTGCTTACACGTCAGTACTGGTGACTATGTGAAATCTGATCTGAGCGGGGAGCATCCCAATGCCCCGCTCGTCATTACCACTTTGATTATTTGTAGCGCGGCTTTCTCTTGTCGAAAAACGCGGTGATGCCTTCCAGCGCATCGCGATGATGCAGGCTCTCGACGAAATTCCGCTTTTCGGATTCGAAATGCTGTGCCAGCGTGTTGCCTTGGGCTTCATGCAGGAGTGTCTTGATGCGCTCGATGGCATTCGGCGACAGTTCCGCGAACTCATCGGCCCAGTCCAAGGCAACGTCGAGTGCACTCCCATCCGGCACGATGCGATTGATCAGGCCCAGTTCATGCAAACGGGTGGCGGGCAGGGGTTTGCCTTGGAGCAGGATTTCGGCGGCAAGCTGGCGCGGTAGCGCACGAGCGAGAAACCACGATCCGCCTCCGTCAGGCGTCAGGCCGATAGTGATGTGGTTCATGGTGAAGTTCGCGGAAGTGCCGGCAACGATCATGTCGCAGGCCAATGCGAGTGAAAAGCCTGGGCCCACGGCAGCACCCTCGACTGCTGCGATGACAGGCTTGGGGCAGTCGTGAATGGCATCGACCCAGCCGTGCAACAGGTCAAGGGATTCGGCCTGCACAGACGGTTCTTTGCTGCGATTGTCCAATAAGCGGTTGATACTAAAGCCGGAGCAGAAGAAGTCGTCAGCTCCGGTCAGCACGACGGCGCGTATTGTGTCGTCGCGTTCGGCTGTCGACAGCGTTTCGATGGCGGCAGCATACATGTCTGGATGTAGTGCATTCTTCGCGCCGGGGTTCGATAGCGTGAGGATCAGGGTGGCGTCGCGGCGCGAGGCCTGAAGTTCTGCAGACATGACGAATGACCTTGTAAACGAGCTTAGCCCGATATTATTGCCGAAATGTGGAGAAGCGATTGCCTTTTCCTCAAGGAAGGCGCTGGTGGAGCCTTCTACAGACTGGCAAGCTTGCTCAGTGCATTGCGTAAGGTTTCATCCTTCTTTGCAAAGCAGAAGCGAACGATGCCCGATTCCTTTGGCTGATTGTAGAAAGCCGACACAGGAATGGCGGCGACGCCGACTTCCGAAGTGAGCCATTTCGCGAATTCGGCCTCGCCGAGCGAGGAAATGGCGGAATAGTCGACACACTGGAAATAAGTGCCGTCTGAGGGCAAGAGCCTGAAGCGGGAAGAGGCAAGACCTGTGCGGAACAGGTCTCGCTTGCGTTGATAAAAAGCTGGGAGTTCGAGATAGGGCGTTGGGTTGGCCATGTAACGCGCAAGGCCATGCTGGACTGGCGTATTCACTGTGAACACGTTGAACTGATGTACCTTGCGGAATTCAGCCGTCAGTGCAGCCGGGGCAACGACGTAACCGACTTTCCAACCAGTCACGTGATAGGTCTTGCCGAAGCTGGAAATCACAAAAGCACGCGCGGCCAGCTCGGGGTGGCGGCTTACCGATTCATGCCGGGCGCCGTCGTACACCATGTGTTCGTAGACTTCGTCGGAAACGATCAGGATGCCGGTATTGCGCACGATGTCGCTTAATGCCTGCATGTCGACTGCGCGCAGCACCGAGCCGGTGGGGTTGTGGGGGGAATTGATCATGATGAGCCGGGTGCGCGGCGAGACTGCGGCAGCCACCTTGGACCAAGGCACGGAATAGCCTTGTCCGTCCATCTCCATCTGCACAAAAACAGGTTTGCCGCCCGCCAGTTCGATCGCCGGGACGTAGCTGTCGTACACCGGTTCGATCACGATGACTTCGTCGCCGGGATGCACGCTGCACAGGATCGCGGTGAGAATAGCCTGAGTCGCACCGGCCGTTACGGTGACTTCGGCCGCAGGATCATAGCGACGACCATACATCTTCTCGATCTTGGCAGTAATTGCTTCCCGCAAGATTGGAACCCCGGTCATGGGGGGATACTGGTTCAGTCCATCTTTCATCGCTGCCGTCACCGCGTCGATCAATGCGGGGTCGCAATCGAAATCGGGGAAGCCTTGGCCGAGATTGACAGCACCTTTTTCGGCGGCGAGGGCAGACATCACTGTGAAGATCGTCGTGCCGACATTGGGCAGGCGGGATTGCAGAGATGGTGTGGTCGAGAGCATGGCTGATCGGACGGGGAATGAGTCAGAAGAAAGAAATTTTACCCAAGGAGCACGGACTCTTGCCGGGATTGCATAAGCGCGACCCAAGCCTCGGGACGGAGGATGCTGAACAGACCTGTGCGTGCCGTTCGTTTCGCCAGTTTCAGCAGGGCTTTGTCCTTCGTGATCAGTACTTGTGCACCGGCATCTCGCGCAACCTCCAGAAACTTCTGATCGTCAGGATCCTTGCAAAGAGGCAGGGGGAAGTCGAGACGTTGTGTCAGGTCTGCAGTGTGAACACAGTCGATCAGCGTATCGAATTCGGCGATGGCTTGCGGGCGCGAGGCTTCGTCCAGCGGCAGATGCGTATAGTTTAATACTGCCAGCCATTCCATCCGGCAGTCGTCTCGCGTGACTGCTTCGACGGTGCGTGCATGCAAGGCTTCGCGCAATATTGCCCAACGCGGATCGCGAAATACGAAAAGGTCGAGGCAGACGTTGGTGTCGATGACGATGCGCTCCGGTATCATTGCCGCAGTTTTATTTTCCATTTGAATTCTTTCATGCTGATTGTCCTGTCGCCCGCAAAAACCCTAGATTACGAGACGCCGACGACGACCGATGTCCATACGATTCCGGATTTCATTCCACATTCGGCCGAACTGGTCGAAGTGCTGAAAAAAATGCCACCGGCAGAAATTGCGAGCCTGATGCAAGTTTCGGATACATTGGCTCACCTGAATGCGGGGCGTTTTGCTTCTTGGTCGACAAGCTTTACTCAAGAGAATGCGCGGCAGGCCGTGCTGGCTTTTAATGGCGACGTATACGAGGGTTTTGATGCTCCTTCGCTAACCGAAAAACAACTGGCCTACGCGCAATCCCATCTCCGCATTTTATCCGGCTTGTATGGTGTGCTTCGTCCGCTTGACCTGATGCAACCATATCGTCTTGAGATGGGTACGCGTCTTGCCAATGCGCGGGGCAAGGATTTATACGCCTTCTGGGGTAATTTCGTTACCGAGGCATTGAACGAAGAGCTGGTTTCTCGCAACTCGGCGGCGCTGGTCAATCTGGCATCGGAAGAATACTTCAAGGTGGTAAAGCCGAAGCTGCTGAAGGTGCCAGTGATTACACCGGTATTCGAGGACTGGAAAGGCGGCAAATACAAGGTAATCTCGTTCTTTGCCAAGCGTGCGCGCGGGTTGATGGCACGTTATGCAGCGGTGAAAGGCATCAGCCAACCGGAGAATCTGAAGCAGTTTGATCTTGAGGGATACGCTTTCGAGGCTGACGCTTCGAGCGAGCGTACGTGGGTCTTTCGACGGCGCATGGAGGATTGACGACCCGTTGCAAACACTGCAAACAAAAGAGCCTCGGCAGATCGAGGCTCTTTTGTTTTTATCATCACTTCCACCAAGGATTGTTTTGTGCAGGCCCGCCTTTGAAAAAAGCGCTGTTCGGAAAATTGGTTTTCATCACTCGCGCCGCGTCGTCGCGCAAGTCGGTCAGGCCCAGTGCATCATAAGAACGCACCATGAGATACAAGGCTTCTTCGACCGCTGGTGCATCGCGGTATTCTTTCACTGCGTTCTGAGCACGGTTGGCTGCGGCGAGATAGGCACCACGGCGATAGTAATAATTCGCTACGTGTACGTCATATTGCGCCATTGCATTAACCAGATATTTCATGCGGGAGATTGCATCCTTGGTATAGATGCTGTCCGGGAAGCGTTCGGCCAACTGTTTGAATGAGTCGAATGCTTCACGCGCTCCTTTCGGATCGCGCTCGCTCGGATCCTGATTTACGATGAAATCCAGGAAGCCGGCGCGGTCGTTGAAGTTGATCAGGCCGCGCAGATAGTACATGTAATCGACGTTGGGGTGGTTCGGATGCAGCTTGATGAAGCGCTCCACCGCCGCCAGCGCCTGCGGCTGGTCGCCTTGGCGGTAATAAGTGTAGGCAATCTCCATCTGCGCTTGTTGGGCATACGTGCCGAAGGGATAGCGCGATTCGAGTTTTTCGAAATACTGGATTGCTTTTTCGTAGTTGCCGGCGCTCAGTTCGTCGTGAGCCTCCGAGTATAATTTGGCGGCCGACCAGTCCTTGGTCTCATCCACCTTCTCCGGAAGGAGGCCGCAGCCCGTCAGCGCGATGGCAAGCGACAGGCCGGCAAGGAACGATTTTTTTTGCATGACGTTTTGCAAGAAGACATCTAAAAGAGAAAACGATTATAGCCGATGGGACTTGCAGCAATGCCAGCCGAAAATCCTGACCTGAATAAATTTTCCCCGTTTACTGCCAGCGACGATGAAGAAGAGAGCCTGCTGGCCGAAGATGCGCCGATCACGCTGACTCTTGCGCCGGAACACTGTGGACTGCGTATGGATAAAGTGTTGTCCATGCTGGTTTCGCAATATTCGCGCAGCCGTCTGCAGCAGTGGATCGAGGCTGGTCATGTTACCGTCAACGGGCAACCGGCGCGCGGCAAGACTATCATGCTTGGCGACGAAACCATCATGGTGCATCCGCAGACGAATCCGGAAGATCAGGCATTCAAACCTGAACCCATGGATCTGCCGATTGTCCATGAGGATGCATCGATCATTGTGCTCGACAAGCCAGCCGGGCTGGTAGTTCATCCGGCTGCGGGCAATTGGTCGGGAACCTTGCTGAATGGTTTGCTGCACCATGTCCCGGCGTTGGCTGTCGTGCCGCGTGCAGGCATCGTGCATCGGTTGGACAAGGAAACCAGCGGCCTGATGGTGGTGGCAAAGACATTGGAAGCGCAAACAAATCTGGTCCGCCAGTTGCAGGCGCGTACCGTGAAGCGCGAGTACCTTGCGCTCGTATGGGGCCTGCCACAGATCAGCGGGCGTATCGAGGCTGCAATCGGCCGTCATCCGCGCGACCGGATCAAGATGGCGGTGTCGGAACATGAAAGCGCCAAGCCGGCGGTCACGCATTACCAGCGCTTGGCCACTGGTTCTTTGGACGGACGCCCTGTCAGTCTGCTGCGTTGTCGGCTCGAAACCGGACGCACCCATCAGATTCGCGTGCATATGCAATCGATTGGTTTCGGATTGGTTGGAGATCCTCTCTATGGCAAGCCGCATCTCGCATTGGCCTTTCCGCGCCAGGCGTTGCATGCTTGGCGTTTGGGTTTGATGCATCCCAAATCCGGCAAGCTGTGCGAATGGACAGCGTCTTTGCCGGATGATATGTCAACATTGCTGGTCTCTGCGGGAATCGACGCTGCTGCTGCGCTGGATTGAAATGACGAACGATTGGATTATCCCCGAATGGGGCGCGCCCGATAATGTTGGTGCTTTGTCGACCACGCGCAAGGGCGGTGTCAGTATCGGCCCTTATGGCGACAGCGATGGACAAGGTGGATTGAATCTCGGTGGGCATGTCGGTGATGATCCGCAGTGTGTAATGCACAATCGCGCATTGCTGCGCGCGCATCTGCCAGCGGAACCGGCATGGTTGACCCAAGTCCACGGCAATAAAGTCGTCGATGCGGCCAGGATTTGCGCGCCAGAAGAAGCAGATGCCAGCATTTCCACAGTGCCTGGTATCGTGTGCGCCGTGCAGACCGCTGATTGTCTGCCCGTTCTCTTTTGCGATACTGCTGGCAGGGTAGTTGGCGCTGCGCATGCAGGCTGGCGCGGGCTGGTGACTGGCGTGCTCGAGAACACAGTGGCGCGCATGCGCGATGCTGGGGCGGAAGGCATTCTAGCCTGGTTGGGGCCGGCGATCGGTTCCGGCAAGTTCGAGGTGGGGCAAGATGTGTTCGATGCTTTTGTCGAACATGATGCAACTGTTGCCAGTGCATTTCAGTCGATTCGTGCGCATTCCGATAAATATCTTGCAGATATTTATCGGCTCGCTCATGCCAGGTTGAACAGGCTCGACATTACTCATATCCATGGTGGCAGCTTCTGCACCGTGAGTGACGCGCACCGCTTCTACTCTTATCGCCGTGATCATGTTACCGGACGCATGGCTTCCTTGATTTGGCTCAAATAATCAATTTGGTAGTTGGGCGAAGATGCCGCCGCAAATCATTCGGATTTCGTTTTTGCGGTGCTACTTTCGATAGGCTCGCTCATACGGTCTGCTTGCTGAGAGGAAAATTTTTCTGCGCGCAGTCGTCTGCGTTTGCGTTCTGGAACACCCATCAAGTATAAAATGACTGCCAGGGGAAAGAGGCCATAAAGCAGGAAGGTCATAACGCCGGCAATGAGTGACTGTTCGGTGATTGACATCATTAAAACGACGTAAATCCAGGCGATGGCAATGATGTACATAGATAATCAGTCCGTTCTAACTTGTAACGATACGCCAAATCAGAGACCCCAAGCATGAACATGTTTACTCCCCAGTCCGGCACCCCTGCATGGGTGTCACAGTTGTCCGATCCGACTGCCTGGCAGGCTTTGATGAAAGCGCCGCAGATGGATATGAAACCGATCATGAAAACGGTATCCGACCTCGGCGCAACTATCGATCCAACCACGCTGAACAAGTTGCAGAGCGACTACATGCAGCAAGTGTCCGAATTGTGGCACGACATGTTGGCGCAAAAGACCCCGGCTATCGCTGACCGTCGGTTTGCGGCCCCGGAGTGGAAGTCGAATCCCATGTTTGCCTTCAATGCGGCCGCCTATCTGCTCAATTCACGTTTTCTGATTGCGATGGCCGATGCGGTCGAGGCCTCGCCACGGGCCAAGCAGAAGATTCGCTTCGCCATACAGCAGATGGTCGATGCCATGTCGCCGTCAAACTTCCTTGTGACCAACCCGGAAGCTCAGCAAAAAATTCTCGAGACCAAGGGGGAAAGCTTGGCCAAGGGTATTGCGCATATGCTCGAGGACTTGCAGAAGGGGCGCATTTCGCAGACCGATGAATCGGCGTTCGAGGTCGGCCGTAATGTTGCCACTACCGAGGGGGCTGTCGTATTCGAGAACGAACTATTTCAACTCATTCAATACAAGGCAACAACGAAGACGGTATATGAGCGACCGTTGCTGCTGGTTCCGCCTTGTATCAACAAGTATTACATCCTTGATCTGCAACCGGAAAACTCCCTGGTGAAATATGCGGTTGAGCAGGGGCACACAGTATTTCTGGTGTCATGGTGCAATCCAGACAAATCCCAGGCGCATTTGACTTGGGAAGATTACGTCCTCAAAGGGGCGATCAAGGCGATCAGCGTAGTGCAGGAAATTTCGGACCAGGATCAGATTAATACACTCGGGTTCTGCGTCGGTGGAACCATACTCTCCATGGCACTGGCGGTACTGGCAGCCAAGGAGGAGAATCCGGCTGCCAGTCTCACCCTGCTGACGACGTTGCTCGATTTTTCCGATACCGGTGTGATCGATGTGTTTATCGATGAGGCACAAGTAATATTGCGCGAGCAGACTATCGGAGAGCACGGCCTGATGCCTGGACGCGACTTCGCTTCCGCCTTTTCCAGTCTGCGTCCCAATGACCTGGTCTGGAACTATGTCGCTTCGAATTACC
>Ga0070660_100001482_pt1 | contig 16068 bp, 15 predicted proteins | sample KBSC33metaG_FD_64670 | JGI IMG/M metagenome (GOLD analysis project Ga0070660, IMG submission 64670) | Corn rhizosphere microbial communities from Kellogg Biological Station, Michigan, USA - KBS C3-3 metaG | ecosystem: Host-associated > Plants > Roots > Rhizosphere > Soil ... | reverse complement strand
CTCGCTCGGTGCGGGCGGGCACTTGAACGGCGTCGAGGTCACTCCCACCATCACGTGTCCGCCGGGGAAGGCGTCCAGCACCTCGCGGAGCGCGAACGCTCCGGCCTCGGTGTAGAAGTCGTGCCCGTCCTCCACCAGCCCGGGTGTCGCCGACGGGTCCAGGTCGGCGCCCAGGGCGACCACGAGCACGTCGGCCTCGAACGAGCCGGCGGACGTCTCGACCGTGCGCGCCACCGGGTCGATGTGCTCGACGTCGGCCTGCACGAAGCGCACCCCGGGCCTCACCACGTCGGCGTACGCGTGCTGCACCTGCGCGACGGTGTGTCGGCCGAACATGACGTCGAGCTTGGAGAAGCCGAAGACGAAGGAGTCGGTGCGGTCGACCAGGACGATGTCGGTGGCAGCCCCGAGCTCGTCGGCGAGCCGGGTCGTCAGCTCGAGCCCGCCGAAGCCGGCCCCGAGCACGACGACGCGGAGTGGAGGGTCGAGGGGGAGGCCGGTGCTCATCCACGCAACGTACTGCTCGGGCCCGTTACAGACACCACGTCGTACGACGTGTGACCTGTAACACGCTGGGCTAGGCTGACCCGGTGACGACCTTCGAGGACCTGATCGCCGGGCAGGAGCGCGTGGAGCCCCGCGACGACATGCCCGACGCCTACCGCGCGACCCTGGTCCGGCAGATCGCCCAGCACGCGCACAGCGAGATCATCGGGATGCAGCCCGAGGGCAACTGGCTGACGCGGGCGCCCAGCCTGCGGCGCAAGGCGATCCTGCTCGCCAAGGTGCAGGACGAGGCGGGGCACGGCCTCTACCTCTATGCCGCCGCCGAGACCCTCGGGGTCTCCCGCGACGAGCTGCTCGAGGCGCTGCACACGGGCCGGCAGAAGTACTCCTCGATCTTCAACTACCCCACCTTGACGTGGGCCGACATCGGGGCGATCGGCTGGCTGGTCGACGGCGCCGCCATCGTCAACCAGGTGCCGCTGTGCCGGTGCTCCTACGGTCCGTACGCCCGCGCCATGGTGCGCATCTGCAAGGAGGAGTCGTTCCACCAGCGGCAGGGCTTCGAGCTCCTGCACACGTTGAGCCACGGCACCGACGCGCAGCATGCGATGGCCCAGGATGCGGTCGACCGCTGGTGGTGGCCCTCGCTGATGATGTTCGGCCCGCCCGACGACGCGTCCACGCACAGCGCTCAGTCGACGGCGTGGGGCATCAAGAGGTTCTCCAACGACACCCTGCGGCAGCGGTTCGTGGACATGACCGTGCCGCAGGCTGAGGTGCTCGGCCTGACCCTGCCGGACCCCGACCTCAGCTGGAACGACGAGCGCCAGTCCTGGGACTTCGGGGAGATCGACTTCACCGAGCTGTTCGAGGTCGTCAAGGGCAACGGACCCTGCAACGCCCAGCGGCTCGCCCACCGGGTGCAGGCCCACGAGGACGGAGCCTGGGTGCGCGAGGCGGCGGCCGCGTACGCCGAGAAGCACGCGCGGCGTACCGAGGAGGTGGCGTAGGTGCTCTGGGAGGTCTTCGTCCGCCCCAAGCGCGGGCTCGCGCACGTCCACGCCGGGTCGATCCACGCCAGCGATGCGGAGATGGCGCTGCGCAACGCCCGCGACGTCTACACCCGCCGCCAGGAGGGGGTGTCGATCTGGGTCGTGCCCGCGGGTGAGGTGAGCGCGAGCAGTCCCGACGAGCAGGACAGCTTCTTCGACCCCGCCGCCGACAAGGCCTATCGCCATCCCACGTTCTACGAGGTTCCCGATGGCCTCCACCTCTGAGGCGGTCGCCGGCGTCGCGCTCGCGGACTACGCAACAGCCCTGGCCGACGACGCGTTGATCGCCTCCCACCGCCTCACCGAGTGGGTTGCCCGCGCGCCGCAGCTGGAGGAGGACGTCGCCCTCGGCAACATCGCGCTCGACCTGCTCGGCCAGGCCCGGATGCTCCTGCAGTACGCCGGCTCGCTGCTCGTCCCACCCCGCACGGAGGACGAGCTGGCCTACCTGCGTGACGAGCGCGCCTTCCGCAACGTGTCCCTCGTGGAGCGGGAGAACGGCGACTTCGCGGTCACGATGGCGCGGCTGCTCCTGTTCTCGACGTACCAGCACGAGCTCTACGGGCGCTTGACCGCGTCGACGGACGAGACCCTGGCGGCGATCGCCGCGAAGGCGGTGAAGGAGGTCGCCTACCACCACGACCACGCCCGCCAGTGGGTGCTCCGGCTCGGCGACGGCACCCCCACCTCGCGGGCCCGGATGCAGGCAGCCGTAGACGCCGAGTGGCCGTGGGCCGGGGAGCTCTTCGACGCCTCCTGGCTCGATCCGGTGCTGGTCGAGTCCGGCGCGGCCGTCGATCCCGGCGAGATCGAGTCGGCCACGCTCGTGCGGGTCCGAGCCGTGGTCGCCCAGGCCACGCTGGAGGTGCCGCCCGAGGGGTCGGCGGTCAGCAACGGGCGCGACGGACGGCACACCGAGGCGCTCGGCCACCTGCTCGCGCAGATGCAGCACCTCGCTCGCTCGCACCCCGGAGCGACGTGGTGACGCCGGTCGCGGCCGCCGCCGTCGACGTGCGGGTCGCCGTCGCCGCCGTGCTCGACCCGGAGCTCCCGATGGTCACCATCGAGGACCTCGGCATCCTGCGCGGCGTCACGGTGGAGGACGAGACGGTGCGGGTGGTGATCACCCCGACGTACGCCGGCTGCCCGGCGATGGAGGCGATCCGGGCCGACATCGAGGCCGCCGTCGCCGCGGTGGACCCGAGCCGGCGCGTCGTCGTCGACACCGTGCTGGCGCCGGCCTGGTCGACCGACGACATCACCGTCGAGGGCCTGCGCCGACTGGCCGCGGCCGGCATCTCACCCCCGCTCGGCTCGACGCGCGGAGGCCCGACAGCCGTGCGGTTGAGTGTCCGCTGCCCGCAGTGCGGGTCGCCGGACACCGGTGAGCTCAGCCGCTTCGGGTCGACGGCGTGCAAGTCGCTGTGGGTCTGCCATGCCTGCTCGGAGCCGTTCGACCGCTTCAAGGAGCTCTGAGTCCGTGCGCGCCGCGTTCCACGCCCTCCGGGTGGCTGCGGTCGACCCGCTGACCGACGACGCCGTCGCGATCAGCCTGGAGGTGCCCGCCGACCTGCACGCGGCGTACGCGTTCTCGGCCGGCCAGCACGTCGCGATCAGAGTCCCGGGCGACGACATCCGACGGTCGTACTCACTGTGCGTCGCGCCGGGCGCGCGGCACCTGCGGATCGGGGTGAAGCGGCTGCCCGGCGGGATGTTCAGCCAGAAGGTCCTCGAGACGCTGGCGGCCGGCGACACGCTCGACGTGATGACCCCGGCGGGGCGGTTCGGCGCCGCGCTCGCCGGCCTGCGTCGCCCGGCGTTCGTGGCCGCCGGCTCCGGCATCACGCCGGTGCTGTCGATGGTGGCGGCGGCGCTGGCCGATCCGGAGGTCGACGAGGTCGGCCTGATCGACTGCAACCGCACCCAGCGCGACGTCATGTTCCTCGACGAGCTCGCCGACCTGAAGGACCGCCACCCCGCCCGGTTCCAGCTGGTGCACCTCCTGAGCCGCGAGGTGCAGGAGAGCGAGCTGCTGTCGGGTCGTCTCGACGCCGAGCGACTGCACCGGATCCGGGCAGCGCTGCTGGGCGACGCGGACGGCTGGTTCCTGTGCGGGCCGTTCGACCTCGTCACGACCGTGCACGAGGCACTGGTCGCCGACGGCGTCGACCCGGGGATCCTCCACACCGAGCTGTTCCACGCCGAGGCACCACCGGCCACCACGGCCGTGCCCGCTGCGTCGACGGGCACGGAGGCGATCGCCACCCTCGGCGGGCTGCGGACGGCGTTCACCGTGCACCCGGGGGAGCACGTCCTGGACGCCCTCCTGCGGGTGCGCGGTGACGCGCCGTACGCCTGCAAGGGTGGGGTGTGCGGCACCTGTCGCGCCCGCTTGACCGAGGGCTCGGTGACGATGGACGCCAACTGGGCGCTCGAGCCCGAGGAGATCGCTCACGGCTACGTGCTGACCTGCCAGTCCCGTCCTACCGAGGGCCGCCTGGTGCTCGACTACGACGGCTGAGGGTCGACGTACTCCTCGGCGCCGCAGAGCACGATGCCCGCTGCCACGCTGACCGCGAAGGCGAGCACGGCCGGTGGCCACCAGCCGATCCTGACCTCGTCGCCGAAGGTCGCCAGGCCGACCGCGGCGGGGATGACCGTCGACAGCAGGACGACCGGGGCGGTCGCAGCCGTGACCGACGCGCGCTTCATGGCCGCGGAGTAGAGGGCGAACCCGAGGGCGCCGAACAGCCCGATGGTCAGCGCCGGCGCGACGGTGTGCACGTCGAGCGTCGGGTCGACCAGCGACCGGGTGGCGACGGGCGAGCCGCCGTACGCCGTGCCGGCCAGGATGCCGAGCGCGACGCCGCTCAGGTGGCCACCCCAGCGCCAGGCCAGCAGCCCGAGCACCGCGTTGACGACGAGCAGGACGTAGAGCGCCACCGTCGTGGTGTCGCCGAACTCGGAGGTGCCGACGCTGCCGGCGGACACCGCGAGCAGGGTCAGCCCGCACGCCATCGCCACCACCGCCATCCAGTGGCGCATCGCCAGCGGCTCGCGCATCACGAACGAGGCGACCAGGGCCGTGACCGTCAACGACGCGCCGACCCCCACCTGCGCGAGGTACAGGGGCAACCGGTCGATCGCGACCAGGTGCAGCAACCACCCCACGAGGTAGGCCGCGAGCACCCCGGCCATCGGGCGGGAGACGAGTCGGCGCGCCCGGACCACGGCGGCCTGGGCCACCGCGACGCTGCCGAAGATCACGGCCGCGAGGAGGGCAGCCGAGAGTCCGAGGAGCACATCGGGAAGTCTGGCACGGGGCGGAGTGTGGCACGGGAAGGCCGGCGACCACGGGTAGGTTTGGGCCATGCAGAGCTACCTCGACCTCGTGCGGCGGATCCTGGACGAGGGCGTGGAGAAGACCGACCGCACCGGCACCGGCACCCTGAGCGTGTTCGGCCACCAGCTGCGCTTCGACCTCGCTGCCGGGTTCCCGCTGGTGACCACGAAGAAGGTGCACACCCGGTCGGTGTTCGCCGAGCTGCTGTGGTTCCTGCGCGGCGACACCAACGTGAAGTGGCTGCAGGACCGCGGCGTGACGATCTGGGACGAGTGGGCCGACGCCGACGGTGACCTCGGCCCTGTCTACGGGTACCAGTGGCGCTCGTGGCCGGCTCCCGACGGACGGCACATCGACCAGCTGGCCCAGGTCGTCGAGGGCCTGCAGCGAGACCCGGACTCGCGGCGGCACCTCGTCTCGGCATGGAACGTCGCCGACATCCCCGACATGGCACTGGCGCCGTGCCACGCGATGTTCCAGTTCTACGTGGCTCCCCAGGCCGACGGCCCCGGCCGACTGAGCTGCCAGCTCTACCAGCGGTCCGGCGACGTGTTCCTCGGCGTGCCCTTCAACATCGCCTCCTACGCGCTGTTGACGCACATGGTCGCCCAGGTCACCGGCCTGCAGGTCGGCGACTTCGTCCACACCCTGGGCGACGCACACCTCTACACCAACCACCTCGAGCAGGCCCGGCTCCAGCTCACCCGCGAGCCTCGGCCTCTCCCCACGCTGGTCCTCGACCCGTCGGTCACCACGCTCGACGGCTTCGAGCTCGAGCACATCTCGCTCGAGGGGTACGACCCGCACCCGGCGATCAAGGCCCCCATCGCGGTATGAGAAGGACACTGTGACCAGCCGGGTGACCCTCGTCGCCGCGGTCGCGGACAACGGCGTGATCGGCGCTGCGTCGGAGTCCAACCCGGGTGGCGACATCCCGTGGCGGATCCCGGCCGACTTCGCGCACTTCAAGGCGCTGACGTGGGGACACGTCCTGGTCATGGGGCGGGCGACGTACGACTCGATCGGGCGGGCGCTGCCCGGTCGCACCACGATCGTGCTGACCCGTGATCCCGGCTGGCAGGCGCCCGGCGTGCTCGTCGCCCACAGCCTCGACGCGGCGCTCGAGCTCGCCGAGGACCAGCCCGGCGAGGTCTTCGTGGCCGGCGGCGCACGCGTGTACGCCGCAGCGCTGGACCGGGCCGACGCCCAGGTGCTCACCGAGGTGCACCTCAGCCCGGAGGGCGACACCCACTACCCGGATTTCGACCGCGACGACTGGCGCGAGACCCGTCGCGAACCCCACCTCGACGCCGACATCCCCTTCGAGTTCGTCTGGCTCGAGCGGGCTGATCTCAGGCGGCGCTCCTCGCGACCAGCTTGAGGAGCTCGACCTCGAGGGTTCGCACCTTGGTCCCCGCCAGCCCGCTGTGCTGCTCGAGGTAGACGCTGATGATCCGGGTGCCGACCTGGACGGCTCCGGCGCCCTGCACGTCGGGCCCACCGAACATCGACCCGGTGACCACGAACGCCGCTGCCCCGATGCCGGGCACGTCCTGCGGCTCGCCCTCGACGGCGGACGTCGCCTCGGTCCTGGCGCCGTCCATCCCACCCGCCTGCGCCGTGGACTTGTCCAGGACAGTGACAGACGTGCCGCGCTTCCCGCCCTGCTCGAACGTGCAGCCGGTCTCGCCCGGGACCGCGGCGCCCCGAACAGCGACGCCGAGGACCGCGCCGACCTGTTCGGCGCCGAGGTGGCTGCAGACGCCGCCGCCGGCCGTCGACGGGGCGCTGCCCTCGTCGGCGTCACCGTCGCCGCCGCCCGACGACGGCTTCGGAGTGGCTCGCGGCTTCGGGGTCCGGGTCGCGGTCGATGTCGGAGCGGGGGTGGGCGTCGCGGTGGTGGCAGCCGCCGTGGGGGTGGTGTCCAGGGTGGTCGCCGCATCCGGCTCGGGCACGCGAGTGCTGCCGCCACACCCGGCGGTCCCCCCGAGGGCGAGCGCGACGGCGATCACCGCGATGGTGCGCATGGGACTCATGGGGGTGAAGGTACCTCGCCGCGGCGGCGGCAGGTGGTCGCGACAGGCGCGGTCGAGGGCCCGCGCGCCGGGAGCACTAGCCTAGGAAGCATGAGCCTGCCTGACGCCCCGTTCGGTCGGATGCTGACCGCGATGGTGACTCCGTTCGGTGACGACGGCTCCGTCGACCTCGACGGGGTCTCCCGTGTCGCCGACCACCTCGTGCGCAACGGCAACGACGGCCTCGTCGTGTCCGGCACCACGGGCGAGTCGCCCACCACCACCGTCGAGGAGGACGGCCAGATCCTCGCGGCGGTCAAGGACGCCGTCGGCGGGCGGGCCACGATCGTCGCCGGCGTCGGCACGAATTCGACCGCGCACTCCGTCGAGCTCGCCGAGCAGGCCTCGAAGGTGGGCGTCGACGCGATCCTGCTCGTGGCGCCGTACTACAGCAAGCCGTCCCAGGCGGGGCTGCTCGCGCACTTCGGCCGGGTCGTCGAGGCGGCCGACCTGCCCACGATGCTCTACGACGTGCCCGGCCGCACGGGCACCGCGATCGCGCTGGACACCTACGAACGCGCGCGCAGGTGGGAGCAGGTGGTCGCCGTCAAGGACGCCACCGGCGACCTCGTGCGCGCCGCGCGCCTGGTCGACCTCGGCTACTCGGTGTACTCCGGCGACGACGCCGCGACGCTGGGGTTCCTGGCTCACGGCGGCTGCGGCCTGGTGTCCGTGGTCGGGCACGTCGCGGGTCGTGAGCTCGCCGCGATGGTCACCTCCTTCCTCGACGGAGACCATGGCGCCGCCCTCGACACCTTCACGAGGCTGCTGCCGGCGTTCGACGCCGTCATGGGTGTGCCGAACTACGGCGCCACCACCGCGAAGGCCGGCCTGCAGCTGACCGGCGTCCTGGACAACCGGAACGTCCGAGGACCACTCGTGCCCCTCGACGAGGACGAACTGGCGGCGCTCCGGTCCGGCCTCGAGTCGGCAGGCTTGCTCGCATGAGTCACCCGCACCCGGAGCTGTCCGTCCCCGGTCCGCTCGCGCGAGGTGGCCTGCGCGTCACCGCCCTCGGTGGGCTCGGCGAGGTGGGCCGGAACATGACGGTCTTCGAGTACGACGGCCGGCTGCTCGTCGTCGACTGCGGGGTGCTCTTCCCCGAGGAGAACCATCCCGGGGTCGACCTGATCCTGCCGGACTTCGACTGGATCCGGGACCGGCTCGACGTGGTCGACGCCGTCGTACTGACCCACGGCCACGAAGACCACATCGGCGCGGTGCCGTACCTGCTTCGGGAGCGCCAGGACATCCCGCTGGTCGGCTCGCAGCTCACCTTGGCGCTGGTCGGCTCCAAGCTGCGCGAGCACCGGCTGAAGAACACCGTGCAGCGCGTGGTCACCGAGGGCGACCAGGTCACCTTCGGCCCGTTCGAGCTCGAGTTCGTCGCGGTCAACCACTCCATCCCCGACGCCCTGGCCGTCGCGATCCGCACCGGCGCCGGGACCGTCCTGCACACCGGCGACTTCAAGATGGACCAGCTGCCCCTCGACGGCCGGATCACCGACCTGCGCGCCTTCGCGCGCCTGGGCGAGGCGGGCGTCGACCTGTTCCTCACCGACTCGACCAACGCCGAGGTGCCCGGCTTCACCACCTCCGAGAAGGACATCGCCCCGGTGCTCGACCGGGTGTTCCACCACAGCGGGCAGCGGATCATCGTGGCGTGCTTCGCCTCGCACGTGCACCGGGTGCAGCAGATCATGGACGCGGCCGCCCACCACGGACGCAAGGTCGCCTACGTGGGCCGCTCGATGGTCCGCAACATGGGCATCGCCCGCGACCTCGGCTACCTCACCGTGCCCCCGGGTCTCCTGGTCGACGCCAAAGCCCTCGCCGACATGCCGCCGGAGAGAGTCGTGCTCATCTCGACCGGCTCCCAGGGCGAGCCGCTGTCGGCGCTGAGCCGCATCGCGCAACGCAACCACAGCTTCGTCAGCCTCGAGGAGGGCGACACCGTCATCCTCGCCAGCAGCCTGATCCCGGGCAACGAGAACGCCGTCTTCCGGGTGATCAACGGGCTGATCCGGGGCGGTGCCCGGGTCGTGCACAAGGGCAACGCGCTGGTCCACGTGAGCGGTCACGCCAGCGCCGGCGAGCTGCTCTACTGCTACAACATCGTCAGGCCGCGCAACGTGATGCCGGTGCACGGGGAGTTCCGGCACATGAAGGCCAACGCCGACCTGGCGATCGCCTCGGGGGTCCCGGTCGACCGCGTCGTACTGGCCGAGGACGGGATCGTGGTGGACCTCGTCGACGGCAAGGCCGACATCGTCGGCAAGGTCGACTGCGGCTATGTCTTCGTCGACGGCCAGTCGGTCGGCGACATCACCGAGAGCAGCCTGAAGGACCGACGCATCCTGGGCGAGGAGGGCTTCGTCTCGGTGATCGTCGTGGTCGACTCCCAGACCGGCCGGGTGCTCAGCGGCCCGGAGATCCACGCGCGCGGGTTCGCCGAGGACGACGCGGCCTTCGAGGCCATCCGCCAGCCGATCATCGATGCCCTGGCCAAGGCCTACAGCGAGGGGGTCGACGACACCCACCAGCTGCAGCAGACGATCCGGCGCGTGGTCGGCCGCTGGGTCAGCAACACCCATCGCCGGCGACCGATGATCATCCCGGTCGTGCTGGAGGCCTGATGACCGGCGTGCCCGGGGCTGACGACGCCCAGGTCGTCAGCTACGAGCGCTGGGGGGTCGACTTCTTCGTCGCCGCCGTGACCCCTGACCGGATCCTCGGTGCGGTCAACACCATCGCGGGCCAGCCCATCGACTTCGGCCCGATCGGCGTCGGCCCGGGGAAGATCGCGAAGGTGCGGGCGTACGGCGAGATCGGCGCCGCGACTGCCGAGCGCCTCGACTCCGCTCCGGTGACCTTCCGGGTCGAGCTCCCGGTCGACCTCACCTTCGAGCTGAACCTGCAGGTCGAGACGCACACCTTCCACGCCCAGCTGCTCGTGCCGCTCACCCTCACCGCCCAGGCCCTGGCCGGCGTGCGGGTGTACGTCGACATCACCCCGCCGCGCAGCTCCGAGGTTCAGGTGAGGGTCCAGGCGGACGGCCTGCGCGCGTCGATCATGCAGCGGATCGCGAACATCGAGGGCGAGCTGCGTCGCTTCGTGGCGCGCTACGTCGCCCGTGAGCTCACCAAGCCGCACGTCGAGGGAGCCCGGATGATCGACGTGGCCGCCGCCATCGACCGCGCCTGGGCCGGCATGGCCCCGAGCTCGCCACGGCGTGCGGTGGCCGAGGACCTCAACGAGGCCCTGGAGTCGGAGATCCTCGACAACGAGGAGACCTTCCTCGAGATGTGACCCGAGATCGGGGAGGCCGTCCGTCCGCTTCGCGAGGTTTGCTACTTTCGAGTTTCTCCCGCGTGCCGCGCTCGGGCGTCCTAGTCTGGACCGAGCGCCGGGGATGGACTCGGGGAGAAGAGAGATGACTGCCAAGGACACGCCACGCCCGGACGGCGTGCGCAAGCTCTACGAGCTGATGCGTCGCGTGAACTCCTCGAGTGACCCGGCTGAGGTGCTCGAGGAGATCGCCCGCGGCGTCGTCGAGGTGCTCGGCTTCGGTGTCGCGGCCATCGCGCGACTCGAGGGTGACACGCTGGTCATGACGACCGTCGCCGGCCCGGAGGACGTGCGCGAGCAGATCATCGGCCGGCGTACCCCTGTCTCGGCCATCCTCAACGAGTTCGCGCAGGCCGACGAGTGGGGTGTGCTGCGCTACGTCCCGCACGGGCGTCTGCCGGACGAGATCATGAACGCCGCGTGGATCCCGGAGTTCGAAGCCAGCGAGGACCCCGAGGCCTGGCACCCGCTGGACGCCCTCTACGCCCCGCTCTACAGCGCCACCGGCGAGCTCCTCGGCAACATGTCGGTCGACCTGCCCCCGGGCAACCGGATCCCGAGCCGTCGCGACCGCGAGCTGCTGGAGATGTTCGTCGTGCAGGCCGGCCTGGCGATGTCCAACGCCCAGCAGCGCGAGCGCCTCGCCGGTCAGGTCCGCCTCGGAGAGACGCTCCAGCGGGTCACCGCGGCAGGCCGACTGCTCGGCCTGGACCTCACCCTGCACGAGGCGGCCGAGGCGATCGCGAGCGGGCTCGACGCCACGCAGGTGTGGGTGCACTGCTTCCCCGACGGCGAGGCCGGGGCAACCGAGTACGCCGCCGGCTTCCCCGACCGCGCGCCGACCCACCGGCTGTCCGGCCTCCGCCGCGACCTGGCGCGCGCGGCCCACGAGCTCGGCCGGCCGATCGTGGTGGCTCGCGAGTCGACCGACCAGACCATGTGGGGTGCCCAGAACGTCCTGGCGCTGTACGACGCCGGCAGCCTGGTGGCCGTCCCGGTCGCCGTCGGCCACGAGCTCCTCGGCAACCTCGTCGTGCTCCGGGCGCTCGGCGCTCCGGAGCTCTCCGACACCGAGCTCGACGCGATCGACCAGATCAGCCGCGAGCTCGGTCGGATGGTGCTCAACACCCGGCTCTACGAGACCGAGCGGCGTCTCGTCGCCGAGCTGCAGGAGATCGACCGCTACAAGGGGGAGCTGATCGCCACCATCTCCCACGAGCTCAAGACGCCCCTCACGTCGATCATCGGGCACACCGAGCTCCTCGAGGAGCTCGACACCGAGGTGGACTCGGTGCGCGCCATCTCCCGCAACGCCCAGCGGCTCAACCGGCTGATCGAGAACCTCCTGAACTACTCGCGGATCCAGGACCGCCGCGAGCACGCCCGCCGCGCGGTCGACCTCACGACCCTTGCCGAGAACAGCCTCGACCTGCTCGCGGTGCAGGCCGAGCAGGGGGGGCTCCAGCTCAAGCTGGTCTGCCCGCCCGAGCCGGTGATCGTGCACGGCGATCCCGAGGAGCTCGCCCGGGTCGTCGACAACATCTTGAGCAACGCGGTCAAGTACACGCCGTCGGGGGGTCGCATCGACGTCGCGGTCAGCGCCGACGGTGCGTGGGGCGAGGTCGCCTGCACCGACAGCGGTCTGGGGATCTCCGCGATCGACCAGACCCACCTGTTCTCGGCGTTCCACCGGTCCAGCAACCCCGAGGCGCTCTCGATCCCCGGCACCGGCCTCGGCCTGGCCATCTCGCGACGGATCACCGAGATGCACGGCGGGGACATCCTGGTCGAGTCCACCCTGGGGGAGGGCAGCACCTTCCGGGTCCGGCTGCCGATCGGGGAGCGGGCCCTGGGCGACGGGCTCCTCGAGACGTCCTGACCACCGCTCCCGCGACAAGCTCCTCCGACTGGGGCACAGTGGTCCGATGGACATCGGTGCACTGATCGCAGATGCGCTCGGTCGGGTGCGTGACCAGGTCCGGGGCCTGGTCGAGGGCCTCGACCGCGACCAGCTGGCGTGGCGACCCGACCACGAGGCGAACTCGATCGCGTGGCTGCTCTGGCACCTGACCCGGATCGAGGACGACCACGTCGCCGAGGTGGCCGGGACCGAGCAGGTGTGGACAGCCGCCGGCTGGCACGCCCGGTTCGCCCTGCCGTTCCCGCCCGAGGCGCACGGGTGGGGGCACACGCCCGCCGACGTGGCGAAGGTGGTCGTCGACGGCGAGCTGCTGGTCGGCTACCACACGGAGGTCGCCGCCCGGGTCATCGAGTACGTCGCAACGCTGACCCCCGACGACCTCGACCGGATCGTGGACGAGCGCTGGGACCCACCGGTGTCGCTCGGCGTCCGGCTGGTCAGCGTCGTGAACGAGGTCAACCAGCACGTCGGCCAGGCGGCGTACGTCCGCGGGATGATCGAGCGACGAGGGTAGCCCGGCAGCGGGGCGCTCGCTCAGCCCACCGGGGCGACGTGGTCGACCGTGAGGGGCTCGCAGCGGGCGTTCAGGCACTCGCCGGTGGTGAGGTCGAACTCGAAGTTGTGGCCCAGGCAGCGCAGCCGGCCGTCGGCGACCACCGCGCTCTCGGCCAGGTCCTCCCCGGCGTGGGGGCAGTAGCGGCTGACTCGCACGGGCGCTCCGGCCAGGTCGAGCGTGATGGTCTCCCGGGGGTCGCGAGCCGACTCGAACTCCTCGACAGCCAGCAGGGCTGCCCGGTCGGCGTGCTTGAGCAGCCCGACCAGGTAGTCGTTGTACACGTCCGGCTCGCGCCGGGCCGAGAAGCGCAGCGAGAGCAGGAGCTCCTCCCAGCGCGTCCTTCCCGACACGACCCCGTCGAGCCAGCGTCCGTCCAGCCGGAGGCGGTAGTTCGTGGGTCCGCGACCGCCGTCGAGGTCGACCCGTACGCCGCCGGGCCCGACGTGGGCGTCCCAGACACCTTCGACCGCGCCCTGCACCTCGAAACGCACGGTCATCCCGATGCGGGCCAGGAAGTAGCCCGACAGCAGACCGAGTGACTCCAGGTGCGCGGCGAACCGCTCGCCGAGGTCGGCAGCTGGTGCCGGGTTCGCCCGCCAGGCCCGGTCGATCGCGTCGCGGCGTCGGGTGGCGTAGGCCTCGAGGTAGTTGCGTCGCTCGCTGGCGGGCTCGCCCAGGGAGAAGCCGTCCCAGTGGGCATCGGGCACGAAGCCGAGGCCGTCCAGATCGACGGTGTCCCCGGGAAGCAGGTAGCCGCAGCGCTGTGCCGGGAGGTGCTCACCCAACCACTCCACCGCGTCGTGCTGGTCGGAGAAGACGCCGCCGGGTCGCAGTCCGCCGTTCAGCTCGAACAGGTCGTCGTCGAGGAAGCACGGCGGGCCGGCGTACGGCAGCACGAGGCGCGGCGCCGCCGCGCGCACCAGCCGGGTGACCGCCTTGAGCTTGCCGACCCGCTTCACGGTCTCGATGCGCTCCCGGTCGGCGGGGTCGTACTCGTAGCAGACCGGGTGCCAGCTCGCCCCGGACGTCTGGACGAACATCAGGTCGATCGGGCCGCCGACCTCGACCATGGCGCGGCGCACCTGGGCCAGCGAGAGGCGGGCGTCGTTCGTGTGCAGCACGGCACGGTCGCCGACCTGGATCAGCACCGCGGCATCGTGGCTCATCGGGCACTGCTCCGGAATCACGGTGAGCCAGTCACCGTGGTCGCCGAGCGGGAGGCGTTGCCACGGGTCGAGGACGACCACGCGGTCGCGACCGATCGCTCGGAGCCGTCGCTGCATGATCGTCGAGGGGTAGCGCGGGACGACGACCGGCACCTCGGCGGGGAGTCCTGCGAGCAGGTCCAGGTCGAGGTGGTCGAGGTGCTCGTGCGACACGACGACCAGGTCACAGTCCAGCACGTCGGCGCCCGAGGGCTCGAGCAGGTGGCTGTTGTCGGGGAACGGGAACCAGGAGCCGAGGAACGCACCCGACCCGGACAGCCAGGGGTCCAGCAGGAGGCGCACCCCGGGAGCCTCGAGACGCAGTCCGGCGTGACCGAGGGCAGACACCGTGGCGGCGACCATGACCTCAAGGTAGGGGGGCCTCGGCGTCCAAGCATCGTCCGATGTGGCCAGGCGGATCGGCTCGACGTCCTAGAGTCCCGGCCGGTCCGATGGTCGAGACCATCTGGTGGATTCCTCACGCATGCGCGCTCGTCCCGGCTACCATGGAACCGGAGCCCCGATCGGTACCCGAGAGCCGGTCGGGGCTCCTCTGTGCCCGGATCTGTGACCGGATCTGTGAGCGGATCGGGCTCGACGCTCGCGGCCACGACACGCACGCCGTGCGGCGTGTGACACCTGGGACTGGTGTGACTGTCGCGTAGATTGCGCAGCATGGCGACCCGTACGTCTTCCCCGCCGGCGTCGCGCAGCAGGAGCACGTCTCGCAAGGGCGGCTCGAGCTCGCGACGCCGTACGTCGGGAAGCACCCGCTCTCGGCGCAAGCCCGCGCGCAAGCCCGCCTCGAGGGCGAAGCGCCCGGCTCCGCGCGCCGTACGCAGCGGACCGGGTCCCGTCTCGCGGGCCTTCGGCGTCGTCGGCCACGGTGCCGCGGGAGCCTGGTCCGCGGTGGCAGGTGGTGTCGGCGCCGGGGCGCGCCGGATCGGGCAGGGCGCCCGCGAGCTCGAGCCGGAGCACCGCCGTGACGGCGCCGGCCTCGTCCTGATCGCCCTGGCCGTGGTCGTCGCGGCCTCGGTCTGGTGGCAGCTGCCGGGGTCGGTGTTCGCCGGCACCCGCGCCGTGGTCGCCGGCTCCGTCGGCCTGGTCGCGTGGTTCGTCCCGCTGCTGCTGTGCTACGTCGCCTGGCGCAACCTTCGTGACCCCGACGCCAACGGGCCCGCGGGCCGGCAGGCGGTCGGCTGGGCCGCGCTGCTGTTCGGGGTGCTGGGCATCATCCACATCGCCAACGGGTCTCCCCGACCGCGCCTCGGGGACACCAGCGCCCTCCAGCAGGCCGGCGGCGCACTCGGGTTCGTGGTCGCCAAGCTGCTCACCGACCTGCTGCACACCGGCTACGTCGTCGTGCCGATCCTCGTCCTGCTCGCCCTGTTCGGACTCCTGGTGGTCACCGCGACACCGGTCTACCAGGTGCCCGCCCGGCTCCGGCACGCGCGCGACCGGCTCCTCGGGCGGCGTACTGACGCCGAGGCGGACGACGCGACCACCGAGGACACGGTGGCCACCAGGACCCGTCGCGGTCGCCGTGCGGTCGAGGAGGTCGACCCCGACCTGGGCGACCAGGCCTACGACTCGCCGGTCCTCGAGGGCCGCGAGTTCGGCAAGCGCGGCGCCACCGTCGAGGAGCCCGACGAGAAGCCGGAGCTCGAGCCACCCCCGCACTCGCCGCTGCCCGCTCGCGTCGAGCAGCTGACCCTCTCCGGCGACGTGGCCTACTCGCTGCCCGAGAGCGACATCCTCAAGCCGGGCACCGCGCACAAGCCGCGCACCAAGGCGTCCGACGAGATCGTCGAGCGGCTGATGCAGGTGTTCGAGGAGTTCGAGATCGACGCGCACGTCACCGGCTACACGCGCGGTCCCACTGTCACCCGGTACGTCGTGGAGCTCGGCCCGGCGGTCAAGGTCGAGAAGATCACGAACATCGCGAAGAACATCTCCTACGCCGTGGCCTCGGCCGACGTGCGGATCCTCTCGCCGATCCCCGGCAGGTCAGCGGTCGGCATCGAGATCCCCAACGTGGACAAGGAGATCGTGTCCCTCGG
>Ga0070660_100001470_pt1 | contig 16126 bp, 21 predicted proteins | sample KBSC33metaG_FD_64670 | JGI IMG/M metagenome (GOLD analysis project Ga0070660, IMG submission 64670) | Corn rhizosphere microbial communities from Kellogg Biological Station, Michigan, USA - KBS C3-3 metaG | ecosystem: Host-associated > Plants > Roots > Rhizosphere > Soil ... | reverse complement strand
TCGAAATCGGCGGCAGCCCCGAGCCGCTCTACGTCGTCCGGATCGATCCGGAAGCCCGTCGGCTGGTCGTCGGACCAAGGAGCGCGCTTGCGGTCGAGCGGATGCGGGTGGAGCAGCTGGCCTGGCTCGGCGAGGACCAGCGCGAGGTGAACGTTAAGGTCCGCTCGCTTGCTCCGCCCGTGCCGGCGCGGCTGGCGGATGGCTGGATTGTCTTCGACCGCCCGGAATATGGCGTCGCCCCGGGGCAGGCCGCGGTGTTTTACGACGGCTCGCGAGTCCTCGGCGGCGGCTGGATCGCCGAGACTCAAGCGGCCGATCCGCGCGTCGCCTGTGCCGACGCCGCTTAGTTCCGGAATCATCCTCTACCGCCGGGCCGGCGGTCACTCCGAAGTCCTGCTCGTCCATCCCGGCGGTCCCTATTGGGAAAAGAAGGACGCCGGTGCGTGGATGATCCCGAAGGGCGGCGTCGGCGAGGACGAAGAGCCCGCGAAGGCCGCGGTCCGCGAATTCCAGGAGGAAACCGGGATGGCCGTCGGCGGCCGGCCCGCCCATCTCTGCCGGATCCGCCAGTCCGGCGGGAAGATCGTCGAGGTCTTCGCCGCCGAGGGCGATTTCGATCCGGCCGCTCTCACCAGTCTCGAGTTCGAAATGGAATGGCCGCCGAGGACGGGCAGGATCCAGCGCTTCCCGGAGGTGGACGAAGCTCGCTGGATGAGTATCGATAGCGCCCGGCATATGATGCTTCCCAGTCAGCTGCCGATTCTCGATGCGCTCGAAGTCAGATTGCAGTCCTTGAGGTGAAGATGATGCTCCTTCTGCTTGCCGCGATGGCGGCCGCCGCACCGGCCGCGCAGGCCGCGCCCCAACCGCCCGCAGCGGTTTCGAAGGCCTGGCCGACGAAGGAGGCCGACGTTGTGCTCAAGGACTTCCGCTTCCGCTCGGGCGAGGTGCTTCCCGAGCTTCGGATGCATTACACGGCGCTTGGCGCCCCGCACCGGAACTCGGCCGGAGTCATCGACAATGCCGTTATGGTTCTCCACGGCACCGGCGGCGACGGGCATCAGTTCCTCCGGCCCCAATTCGCCAATGAACTCTACGGCCCGGGCCAGCCGCTCGACATCGACAAATATTGGATCATCCTCCCGGACAATATCGGCCACGGAAAATCCTCCAAGCCGTCGGACGGCATGAGGATGCGCTTTCCCAAATACGACTATGCCGACATGATCGACGCGCAGCACCGGATGCTCACCGAAGGCCTCGGCGTGACCCAGCTCCGGCTCATCATGGGCACGTCGATGGGCTGCATGCACGCCTTCATGTGGGGCGAAACCTGGCCGAAGTTCGCCCATGCGCTGATGCCGCTCGCGTGCGAACCGATCGAGATCGCCGGACTGAACCGGATGTGGAGACAGATGCTGATCGACGGGATCAAGGCCGACCCGGCGTGGCTCTACGGCAATTACCGGACCGAGCCCAAACAGGGGCTGAGGACCGCCGAATCGATCCTCGTCATTGCCGGTGGCGCGCCGCTCAACCTCCAGAAGCTCTATCCCACCCGCGAGGCGGCGACCGCTTATGTCGAACAGGCGGTGCCGAAGGGAATGAAGGACCTCGACGCCAACGACATGATCTACCAGTTCGATTCGTCCAGGAATTACAATCCGTGGCCTAATCTCGATAAGATCACGGCGCCCGTGATGTGGGTGAATTCAGCGGACGATTTCATCAATCCCAGGAACCTGCCGGTCCCGGCACAGGCGGTGAAGCGCATGAAGAATGCCCGCTTCCGGCTGATCCCGGAGAGCAGCGAGACCCACGGCCACGGAACCCACACCTGGGCGAAATTCTGGAAAGCCGACCTTATTTCGCTTCTGGCGCGCTCTCAGTAGGGGCCAGGTCGTAAGCAGAGACGTGGTTGACCGTGATCAGCCAGCGCCCGTGCGCCTTCCGGAACAAGCGGGTGTTCACGCCCTCGGTCACACGCTTGCCGCGCACAAGCCGGTATTGACCAATGAGCATCGCTGCATCCGGCGCCAGGATGTCCACTTTCATGTTGTAGAAGTGAAGGTTGCCCCGCCGCTCGGCAGAGCCGCCATAGTCGCGGATATAATGGTCGAGCGTGCCCTGCCATCCGTCCTGGAACTTGCCGCCGGAGACGAAGATCACGTCCGGATTCCTGAAGCCTGCCATGTAGCCGCGAAAATCGCCGCGGTTCCACGCCGCTTCCATCCGGCCGATGGTGCGCAGGATCGAGGCGCGCTCCTGGGTCGGGGTTGCGGCAGGCGCGGGCGCCGCGACCAGTGCAAGCACGGCCAGGCCCAGCATCGGCCTCACAGCTGGAAGTTCCCGGTGATAACGGTCACGCACTGACCGCCGAGAAGGACGCGCTCACCCGCATCGCGGCAATCCAGGAAGCCGCCGCGGGCGCTGGCCTGGAAGGCGGTGAATTCGCGGCGTCCGAGGCGCTTTGCCCAGAACGGGACCAGGGCCGCATGGGCGGCGCCGGTGACGGGGTCCTCGTCGATCCCGTGATAGGAGGCGAACACCCGGCTGACGATGTCGGCGCTGGTGCCCGGGGCGGTCACCATAACCAGCCGGTCAAAGCGTTTCAGGGCGGCGAAATCGGGCTTGACCGCCCGCACCGCGGCTTCGTCGGGCAGAAGCACGATCGCGCTGTTGTTGCCGCCTTCACCGGTGAAGCTCTCGCCGGATACGCCCAGCGCCGCTTCCAGGCCGTCGATGGAACCGGGCCGCACCTCGTAAGCAGGCAAATCGAGCCGGAGCAGGTCCCCTTCGCGGCCGACCGTCAGGATTCCCGAGCGGGTTGCGAAGCGGATGACCTCGCCGGTGATCAGAACGTGCCCGCTTGCGAGAGTCGCATGCCCGCACAGGTCGACCTCGGTCGCCGGAGTGAACCAGCGCAGGTCGTAATCGGCATCCTCGCGCGCCGACGGAACGGCGAAGGCGGTCTCGCTCAGATTATTCTCGGCTGCGATCCGCTGCATCAACGAATCATCGAGCCATTCATCGAGCGGCATCACGGCGGCCGGGTTGCCGGTCAGCGGAGCCGAAGCAAAGGCGTCGACCTGGAAGAACGGCAGGGTCGTCATTCGGCTCTCTCGGCAATGTGCGAGGGGAGAACACCTTCGCGGTCGGTGTTCCCCTCCGGATCGAGGTGGATGAGGATCTCGGTCGCGGGGAATTGCTTTTCGAGCTCTTCCTCGATGCGGTCGATGCGGTCGTGCGCTTCCTTCACGGTCCAGTCGGCGGGAACCCACACGTGGAACTGGACGAAATGGTGGGTGCCGCTGGTCCGGGTTCTCAAGTCGTGAAGCCCTGCAAGCTCCGGATATTTCCGGGCCGCCGCGACGAACCGTTCACGCTCGTCATCGTGCCATTCGCGATCCATCAGCTGGTCGAGGGCATGGCTCGACGATTTCCAGGCGCCCCAGGCAAGCCACGCGGCGATCAATAAGCCGAACACCGCGTCGGCGCCCACGATTCCCACATATTGATCGAGTGCGAGGGCGACGATCACCGACCCGTTGAGCATCAGGTCCGACGAATAATGGAGCCGGTCGGTCGCGATCGCTACCGACCCGGTGCGTTTCACGACATGGCGCTGATAGGCGATCAGCGCGAACGTGAAGACAATCGCGATCAGGGAAACGCCGATCCCGAGCTCCGCGTCCGATGTCTCGGCTCCGCCCATCAGCCGCTCGACCGAGCGGAACCCGATGAAGATCGCCGAAATCGCGATGATGATGACTTGCACAAGCGCCGCAAGCGCCTCCGCCTTGCCGTGACCGAAGCGGTGCTCGCGGTCGGCGGGCTGTGCCGCGACGCGGACCCCGAGAAGGACGACGAGGCTCGCAACAAGGTCGAGCGTGCTGTCGGCAAGCGATCCAAGCATTGCCATCGACGAGGTCTGCAATGCCGCCCAGCTCTTGAGGCCAATCAGCAGGATCGCCATGGCTATGCTCGCCAGCGCGGCGCGCGATGTCAGCGCCGAGCGGCCTTCGCGATCGATGGGGCCGTGGTTCCCGCTCATGGGTAAAGCAGTCCTTCGCTCCAGCCCTGGCCGGAGCGGCGGAACAGCCTGCGCTCGTGGAGGCGATGCGGCCGATCGGTCCAGAACTCGATCACTTCCGGCACGACCCGGTAACCCGACCAATAAGACGGGCGCGGGACTTCCATCCCGGCGAACTTGCGCTTCATTTCCTCGTATCGCGCTTCGAAAGCCGCCCGGTCCGAGAGCGGCCGCGACTGTTCGGATGCCCAGGCGCCGAGCTGCGAATCGCGCGACCGGGTGGCGAAATAGGCATCGGCCTCTAGGTCGGAGACTGCGTGCGCGCTGCCCTCGACGCGCACCTGCCGGCGAATCGATTTCCAGTGGAACAGCAGCGCGACATCGGGATTGGCGGCGATCTCCTCGCCCTTCCGGCTCCCACAGTTGGTGTAAAAGACGAAACCCTCGGGCCCGTGGCCCTTCAACAGCACCATCCGCACCGACGGCCGCCCGCGCGGCGTGGCGGTCGCGAGCGCCATTGCCTCGGCATCGTTCGGCTCGCTCGCGCGCGCCTCGGCAAACCAGCTGTCAAACAGGGAAAGTGGGTCGTCTGTTGCGGGCATTGCCGCGCCTTATGCCCCCCACAGCTTTGCCCGCAAGTGGCCGCTCAGCAGTCGACGCAATCGCCCACTGCCTCGCTCTCGACCTGGATTGTCACATGTTCGAGGTGAAAGCGGTGGTGCAGAATTTCGCGAACCTCTTTCAGGACCTCCTCGCGACGTTGCGGCCCCGGCACGATCAGGTGTGCTGTAAGTGCATTCTCGGTCGTGCTCATCGGCCAGATGTGGAGGTCGTGAAGCCCATCGACTCCCTCGATTTTCAGGAGCGTCCCTTCGACTTCTGGTAACGAAATGCCCGGGGGCACCGCCGCGAGCGACATCCATGTCGATTGCTTGAGGAGGTCGAACGTGCCGATCAGGATCACGAGCGCGAGGACGATGCTGACTGCAGGATCGATCCACACCTGGCCCGTGTAGATAATCAGCGCGCCGGCAATGACGACGCCAAGCGATATCGCGGCATCCGCGGCCATGTGCAGGAAGGCGCCGCGAACGTTTATGTCGTGGTTTCGACCGGACACGAACAGCCATGCCGTTACCGCGTTGATGACGATTCCGATCGCGGCGACAAGCATGACGATGCCGCCGTTCGCGATCTCGGGATGGAACAGCCGCCTCACGCCCTCCGTCAGGATCGCGCCGATCGCGATGAGCAGCAGGACCGCATTGAACAGAGCCGCCAGGATCGGCGCCTTCTTCAGGCCGTAGGAGAAGCGATCGGAAGCCGGCCTGGTGGCCATCGCGGCCCCGGCCCAGGCGAGAGCAAGCCCAAGCACGTCAGAAAGGTTGTGTCCCGCATCCGCCAGCAGTGCCATCGAATCGGCGAAGAAACCCGCAATGACTTCGGCAAGGACGAAGGCGATGTTGAGACCGATACCGATCGCGAAGGCTCGTCCGAAGCGCCGGGCTGTGTGATGGTCGTGATCGTGTTGGTGGGACATGCAAAAGCGATAGAGGAGCGGCCGGCGTTTACAACGTAAATTGTGCAGACCATGAAGATCGTGGAAGCACTCTAGTAATGTTGTAAAGTAACGTTCGACGGACGTTGCAATTGCGACTGCAAGACTTGGAGACAACAGATAATGCTCTATCTCATTATCAAGGCCGCAATCTCAGGGATAATCGTGGCGACCGTCTCCGAAGTTGCGAAACGCTATCCGGGATTCGGGGCACTCATCGCTTCGCTGCCGCTTGTCTCGGTGCTCGGCATGATGTGGCTTTGGCGTGACAAGCCCGATGTTCCCAACATGGCGGCTCATGTCGAGTCGACATTCTGGTTCGTGCTGCCCTCCTTGCCGATGTTCCTCCTGATGCCGGTCCTGCTTCGCAACGGCGTCGGGTTCTGGGCATCGCTCGCGATAGGCTGCGCGCTGACGATTGCGCTCTACCTGCTGATGACGTGGTTCGGTCCGAGATTCGGACTTCGACTGTAACCCGCGACCGTCCCCGCAACCGTTCAGCGAAGGGGGAACTCCGTTCGCCGAAGCGCCGCGCTCCTTGCTTGTTATGTTGTATCATCCACGCTATCGGCGCGCAGCTTCGCGAACGATGGGGAATTCCAAGAAATGATACGCGCGCTGCTGTCCACGGTGGCAGTTTTCGCCTTGTTGCCAACTGCGGCCCGGGCAAGCGACGCTCCGCCGGACTACAGCAGCGGCTCCAGCTCCAGTGGATCCAGCGCAACCGCAGTTTCGGACTCCAACGCGGTGGCGGCTGAGGCGCCGACGCCGGGCTCGGCGAAGGGCGCCCACCCGGATACCGACCAGGAAATCGTCGTCACCGGAGTCCGGCGTGCGGCTGGCGACGTGCTCGGCGGAGTGACCGTGCTCGACGAGGAGAAGCTCACGCACGACGTCCGCACGAGTATCGGCGAAACCCTGGCTTCGCAGCCGGGCGTGACCGCCTCCAGCTTCGGCCCGACTGCATCGCGGCCGATCCTCCGCGGCCTTTCCGGCGAGCGTGTCCGGATCCTTGCCGACGGTATCGGGACTCTCGACCTGTCCTCGTCCGACCCGGACCACCAGGTCACCATCAACCCGCTGACCGCCGACCGGATCGAAGTGCTTCGCGGCCCGTCCGCGCTTCTCTTCGGCTCGTCCGCGATTGGCGGCGTCGTCAACGTCATCGACACGCGAATCCCGCGCAGCGTTCCAAACGGGCCCATCGAAGTGGACGCGCTCGCCAACTTCGGCTCGGCAGCCAACGAGCGCTCCGGCAACATATCCGTCGATGTTCCCCTCGGCGGGCATTTCGTCGCTCACGCCGACGGCGCCTATTCGAAGTTCGACGATCTCCACATCGGCGGCTTCGTTCTATCGGAACCGCTTCGCGAAGAGGCGCTTGCCAGCCCTGATCCCGACATCCGCGCGCTTGCAAATTTGAAAGGGAAGCTGCCCAACACCGGCGGCACGATCGGCGACATCGCCGGCGGGCTCGCTTATGTGGACGGCGACCTCAACGTCGGCGTTTCGGTCAGTCATCACACCTTCCGTTACGGAGTCCCGATCCGTTTCTCGCTCGACCCGGACGAGGAAGCGGAGCGGCCGACGATCGACGGTCGCCAAACGCGTGCCGACGCGCGGGTCAACGTTCCGATCGGCGGGTTTTTCAAGATTTTCGAGTTCCGCGGAGGGATTTCGAAATATCACCACGATGAGCTGACGCCCGAAGGCGGAGTCGATTCGAGCTTCTTCACGAAGGGCGGAGAATTGCGCGCCGATGTCGTGCAGAACGAGCGCGGCGGCTGGGGCGGCACCACCGGCCTGCAATATCTTGAGCAGCACGTGCACCTCTCTGGCGAAGAGAAGTATTTGCCCGACAGCATCAACAGGCAGCTGGGCATCTTCACTCTGCAGTCGCTTGTCCTTGGCAAAGTCCGGTTCGAAGCAGGCGCCCGGGTCGAATCCGCGCATCTCGATGCTGACGCGGACGCGCAGATCGCCGCCAACGGCGGACCGATCGGAGCGGCCCCGATCTCGCGCGACTTCACTCCGATCTCCGGCTCGCTCGGCGCTACCTACGAGTTCCTGCGGGGCTGGCGCGCGGGTCTTTCGATCTCGCACAGCGAGCGCGCACCCGCGATCGATGAGCTGTTCGCCAACGGCCCGCACGGCGGAAGCGAAACGTTCGAAGTCGGCAATCCCGGCCTGGGAAAAGAAGCCAGCAACTCGGTCGAACTCAGTTTTCACCACACGACCGGTCCGGTGCACGTCCAGGGCAGCCTCTATTACAGCCGCTTCACGAACTTCATTTTCCAGGCTCCCACTGGCGAGGTACGCGATTCACTGCCCGTCTTCTCCTACCGCGAAGGGAAGGCCGACTATTATGGATTCGAGCTTCAGAGCGACGCCAAACTCGGCCAATTCGCCGGAATCGACTGGGGCGCAGAGCTGGTGACGGACGCCGTCCGAGCCACGATCAAGGGCTTCGGACCCGCGCCGCTGATCCCGCCGCTGCGGGTGATCGGCGCACTGACCGGCTCGCGCGGACAGGTCGATGGCCGGATCGAGGTGGAACGCGACTTCGCCCATAACCGCACCGCTCCGATCGAGACGGAGACACCCGGCTTCACGCTGGTGAATGCATCGCTGGACTGGCACCCGTTCGCTGCGAAGCCGGAGCTCACCTTGTCCCTGCAGGCCAACAACATCCTTGACGTCGATGCCCGCCGAAGCACGAGCCTTTTGAAGGACTTTGCGCCGCTCGCCGGGCGTGACATCCGCCTGTCGGCCCGGATGAAATTCTAGGCCCGGCGCAAAGGCGGCCCGGGGCGCGTGAAACCCGGGCCGCCTGGTGCCGCGTCAGGGGAGGAGGACGCGGCCTGGGGATTCTATAGATCGATACCCGCGGCGATCGCCTCGAGCTTGCGCACCCGCTCGCGCAGATCGGCCAGCTCGATCCGGTTGCCGGCGGGCGGGATATGGCCGTCCGCGATCGAATGGGTGATCTCCATCCGCTTCAGCTCGATCCATGCATTCCAGCCCTTGAGGCCGGCGAAGGCGGCAGTCGCGATCATGACGAGAACGGTACCTGCGATCAGTCCAATCGAGACGGGGTCCATCACTTCACCTCCCGCAGCGCTTCGATTTCGCGCGCCAGCTCATCATTGGGTTTGGAAATCTGGTCCTCGATCGCCATCAGCCGGCGGTCGATCGGGTCGAGCTCGGTCCGCATCTTGTGCACCGACGGGCGCACCTTGGTCGCGAGCTCCATCCTTTCGAAATCGCTGATATGCCGGCGGCTGTCCGACCGATGCTTCTGCATCACGAACCAAATGCCGAGGCCGGCGTAGAGAGCGAGGGTCAGCTTGAAGCTTATCAGGATGGCCGCGGCGACGAAGCCGACGCGAATGAACGTGGGATCGACCCCGAACTGCTCTCCAATGGTCGAGCACACTCCGGCCAGCTTGGAGTCGCGGCGGTTGAGTGAGTAGCGATATGTTTTGCGAGCCATCCCGCTTTCCCTTCCTACTGCATCTTTGCCGCAAGCGCGGCCTTCATGGCTTCGAGCTCGGCGTCCGCCTTTTCAGCGGCCTTGAGATCGGCGATTTCTTCTTCAAGGTCCCTTGGGCCGCCCAGCGCGAGCGCTTCGGCGCGGCCTTCGGCAAAGTCGGCGCGGCGCTCGAGGATCTCGAACTTCGAAAAGGCGTCCTGGGTGCGGCCGCCATTCAGTAGCTCGCTGGCCCTGGCGCGAGTGATTGCGCTCTCCAGTCGATGCTGGATCGCATTCTGCCGCGACCGGGCTTCGCGAAGCTTGCCCTGCAGCCTGGCGATGTCCGCCTCATAGCCGCGAAGAACCTGCTCGATCTGCGCGACCTCGCCGATCAGCCCGTCGGCCATGTCGGCGGCCTTCTGCCGCTCGACCAGCGCTGCCTTGGCCAGGTCCTCGCGGTCCTTCGACAGCGCCAGCTCCGCCTTCTCGGTCCAGCTCGCCTGTATGTCCTCCAGCTGCAGAAGCGAGCGCCGCATTTCCTTGATGTCGGCGATCGAACGGGCTGCCGTGGCGCGAACTTCGACCAGGGTCTCTTCCATCTCCAGGATGATCATCCGGATCATCCGCGCCGGGTCTTCCGCCCGGTCGAGAAGCTCGGTCATGTTCGCCGCGAATATGTCCTTCGCGCGGCTGAACACTGGTCCGCTGAACCAGCCGGCTGCCGAAGCCATGCGCAATGTTGCGCCTTCGGGCTCCCGCGCCAGCGCTGGGGTGCGGACCGGCACCTTCGCCTCGAGGATTTCGAGTTCAGGCATTGACCGTCGACTGCGTCGGGGCAACGGCGACATGCGCCGGAGCGATGGCCGAACCAACTGCGACCGAGCTCATCAGAAGCGCGCCAACGGCGGCGATGAGGGTCCGAGTGATGGTCTGCTGACCGGACATTTCCAATCTCCTTTTTCTGGCCTGCGTTCATGCTTGCGGGCCGATGAACATGACTATTCAAGAGATGTGCCAATCCCTGAAAACAGCCAAAAACAGAGACGAGCTCGGTCGGACAGGTTGGGAAATGGGACGGGACGCCAACCAGCCTTGGCGAAAATTCCCAATCCTGGCGGAACCCGTCGCGGAGCCGGCGCTTAGGACTGGAGAGGAATCAGGAAGGCAGGACCATGCTTGGCAAAATCGCCGCGGCGATCATCGGCGACCGGCTCGCCGGCAAAAACAGGGGCGCGAAGGGCGCAATCGTTGGAATTGCCGTGGAGACAATGGCCAAGCGCGTGATTCCCGCGATCGCATCGGCCGCCGTGCTGGGGTACGCTTATAGAAAGGCGAAGGGCTCTCGCGACCGCGAGCCAGCCTATCCTTCGGACGCCGCGCCCTCGCCGCCGTCCGGAGCTTCGACGTAAGGCTCGACCTTGCCCTTCAGGGTGATCGTCATCGGGTTGCCGTAGCGGTCGCGGCTCTTGCCTGCGGCGATCTTTATCCAGCCTTCCGACACGCAATATTCCTGGACGTTGGTTTTTTCCTGCCCGTTGAACTTGATGCCCACCGGATTCTCCAGGATCGAAGCGTCGAACCAGGGGCTGCGCGGATCGAGCGACAGGCGGTCGGGAAGCTGGGGTTTGTCGTCAGGCATGGCTGCCGCCTAGCCTCGCGCCCGGACCGACGTCAACGCATCCAATAAGAAGCAATGTAAAGCATCCTTGTCTTGCCCAGTTGCCGCCTGCCCGACTCCCGACTAAGCGCGTCGGCCAAATGCGAGACAAGGAACCCGCGAAGAGGCCGAATCGGCCCGAGCTCAGGCTGCACGTGCCGGAGCCGCGATTCCGGCCGGGCGACGCGCCGGATTTTTCCTGGATCGAGGTGCCGCCTGCGGGATCGGCCGCCAAACCCGACATTTCGGCCTCCGTTGCGGAAACCGAGCCGCTTGCAACCGGCCTCGTCCGGGTCCTCGACGAGGACCACAAGGCGGTCGGCCCATGGAATCCGAAGCTCGAAGCCGACACGCTTCGCAAGATCCTTCGCGACATGGTGCTTCAGCGGATCTTCGACGACCGAATGTACCGCGCCCAGCGGCAGGGGAAGACCAGTTTCTACATGAAGGCGACCGGCGAGGAGGCGATCGCTATCACGGCCGCCGCCGCCCTCGACCGCGACGACATGAACTTCCCGACCTATCGCCAGCAGGGGCTTCTCATCGCCCGCGGCTATCCGCTGCTGGAAATGATGTGCCAGATCTATTCGAACAAGGGCGACAAGCTTCACGGGCGCCAGCTGCCGATCATGTATTCGTCGAAGGAGCATGGCTTCTTCACCGTGTCGGGCAACCTTGCGACCCAGTTCCCGCAGGCGGTCGGCTGGGCAATGGCCTCGGCCATCAAGGGCGATAGCCGGATCGCGGTCGGCTGGATTGGAGACGGCGCCACGGCGGAAGGCGATTTCCACTCCGGAATGACTTTCGCTGCCGTCTATAACGCGCCGGCGATCCTGTGTGTCGTGAACAATCAATGGGCGATCTCCAGCTTCTCCGGGATCGCGGGTGCGGAGAAAGCGACGTTCGCGCAGCGGGCGACCGGTTACGGAATTCCGGGCCTTCGGGTCGACGGCAATGACGTGCTCGCCGTTTATTCCGCGATGCGCTGGGCCGCCGACCGCGCCCGCTCCAATCTCGGCTCAACCCTGATCGAGTTCTTCACCTATCGCGCCGAGGGCCATTCCACCTCGGACGATCCCACCGGCTATCGCCCCGCCGGCGAGGCCAAGGCGTGGCCGCTCGGCGATCCGATCGACCGGCTGAAGCACCATTTGGTTACGCTCGGCGAGTGGGACGATGAGCGCCATCACGCGATGCATCATGAGTGCGACACCCAGGTTCGCGCCGCCCAGAAGGAAGCCGAGAAGCTCGGAGTCCTGCCGCAGCAGGGCACGGACAATATCGAGAGCATGTTCGACGATGTTTACGCCGACGTTCCCTGGAATCTGGCCGAGCAGCGCGACCAGGCCGTGTCGGAAGGTCGCGAGTAATGGCGACGATGAACATGATCCAGGCGCTCAACAGCGCCCACAAGGTCGCGATGGAGCGCGACGCGGACGTCGTCGTCTATGGAGAGGACGCCGGCTATTTTGGCGGCGTCTTCCGGGTCACCGAAGGGCTTCAGAAGGCGTTCGGGAAGGAGCGCGCCTTCGACGCCCCGATCAGCGAAGGCGGGATTGTCGCCACTGCGGTCGGAATGGCGGCCTTCGGCCTCAAGCCTGTGATCGAGATCCAGTTCGCCGACTACATCTACCCTGGCTACGACCAGATCGTCAGCGAGGTCGCCAAGATCCGCTACCGGACGGCCGGCGAATGGGCGATGCCGATGGTGATCCGCTCGCCCTACGGCGGTGGAATCTTCGGCGGCCAGACGCACAGCCAATCGCCCGAGTCGCTCTTCACCCATATCGCTGGCCTGAAGACTGTGATCCCCTCCAGCCCCTATGACGCGAAGGGGCTCCTGATCGCAGCGATCGAGGACCCGGATCCGGTGATCTTCTTCGAGCCCAAGCGGCTCTACAACGGGCCCTTCGACGGGCACCACGACAAGCCGGTGATGCCCTGGTCAAAGCATCCGGCGAGCGACGTTCCCGATGGCCATTATGTCGTCCCGCTCGGCAAGGCGGCTGTGGTCCGCAAAGGCGCCGATCTCACCGTGCTTGCTTATGGAACGATGGTCCATGTGGCCCTCGCGGCGGTCGAGGAGAACGGGGTCGACGCCGAAGTGATCGACCTGCGAACGCTCGTTCCGCTCGACATCGACACGATCGAGGAGTCGGTGAAGAAGACCGGCCGCTGCCTCGTTCTCCACGAAGCGCCGCGCAATACCGGCTTCGGGGCCGAGCTTGTCAGCCTCGTCCAGGAACGCTGCTTCTATCATCTGGAAGCGCCCATCGAGCGCGTCACCGGCTGGGACACGCCCTACCCGCATGCCTACGAATGGGCCTATTTCCCCGGACCGAAACGCATGAAGAAAGCCCTCGAGAAAGTGATGGCCGACTGATGTCGAGATTCGAATTCAAGCTGCCCGACATCGGCGAAGGGATCGCCGAGGCCGAGATCGTAGCCTGGCACGTCAAGGTCGGCGACGAGGTTGCGGAAGACCAGCAGCTGGCTGACATGATGACCGACAAGGCGACGGTGGAGATGGAATCTCCGGTGGCCGGAAAAGTCGTCGAGCTTGCCGGCGAGGTTGGCGACATGGTGCCGATCGGATCGGTCCTGGCGGTGATCGAGACCGCCGGCGCCGACCGCGCAAAGGAAACCGCCGCCGACAGCAAGGACGAACGCCCGCTCGCCGATGGCGCGGTCGAGGCGACCCCAGCGCAGGCGAAAGAGATTCCCGTAGCGAAAGTGATCGAGGAAGCGCCGGCAAAACCCGAGCCGAAGCCGGAACCCGAAGCTGCCCAGCCGAAGGCCTCGGCGCAGGTTCTCGCCTCACCGGCCGTGCGCGCCCGAGCGCGTGACCTCGGCATCGATCTCGCAAAGGTGAAGGCGAAGGAGGGGCGGGTCCGCCACTCGGATCTCGACGCATTCCTGCTCTACCAGGGCGGCAGCGTCAGCGCGCGCGGCACCGCCCCGAAGCGGCAGGACGAAGCGATCAAGGTGGTCGGCCTCAGGCGCAAGATCGCCGAGAACATGGCCGAGGCGAACCGGCGAATCCCGCATTTCACGCTGGTCGAGGAATATGACGTCACGGCGCTCGAGGATGCTCGGGCGATGATGAACCGCGATCGCGGCGACAATCCCAAGCTCACCCTGCTTCCCTTCCTGGTGACGGCAATGGCCAGGGCGCTGGCCGATTGGCCGATGCTGAATGCGACGTTCGACGATGAGGGAATGACGGTCACCCGCCACGGATCGGTCGACATGGGGATTGCGACGCAGACCCAGAACGGCCTGCTGGTGCCCGTGATCCGCGGCGCCGATCGGATGAGCGTCTGGCAGCTCGCATCCGAGATCGCCCGCCTGTCCGACGCCGCGCGCACCAACAAGGCGAGCCGTGAAGATCTGACCGGCCCCACCATCACCATATCCAGCCTCGGGCCGATGGGCGGGATCGCCTCGACCCCGGTCATCGCCCCTCCTCAGGTGGCGATCATCGCCGTCAACAAGATCGAGGAGAAGCTGGTCCCCATCGACGGCGACATCGAAGTTCGCAAGCGGATGAACCTGTCCTTGAGCTGCGACCACCGCGTCGTCGACGGCTGGGACGCGGCGAGCTTCATGCAGGACCTGAAGCCTCTGATCGAGAATCCGCTCCGGCTTCTGTCCTGAGCTAGACGTTCAGCTCGTGCCAGCTCTTCTCGCTGACATCGACCCCGTATTTGTCGGCCGCCTTCTTGATCCGCCGCCAAGCCTCGTCGCGCTCTGAATCGCTCACGCCTTCGACCTGGTTGAAGCGGGCAACCGCATTGCGGACGTGCGTTGCGTTGTTGAGAGGCTCCTTGCGTTCCTTCGGGAATGCGAATGCGCTTTCGGGCAGCTTGTCGAGATCGTCCTGGTCCAGTCTGGCCATGGTGACCCTCCTTTCAGGGAGGGAAACGCATGGCCGACATGGGCGCTCCTCGGTTCAGGCCGCTGCGAGCACGGTCCGGGCGGTGCCGCGCCGGGCGGAGTCGAGGCTCCACGGTCCCGGACCCGCGAACAGCAGGTAAAGGAAGACGAAGCAGTAGAGTATTGCCGCGTCACCCATATTGTTGACCGGCCAGAAGTTCTGCGGCGCGTGCGCGTACCAGTAAGCGACGGCCATCGTCCCGGACGCGAGGAACGCGGCGGGCCGCGTGAACAGCCCGAAAGCGATTAGCGCCCCGGCAACGATCTCGATGAGACCGGCGAAAGCGCCCGGATTGTCCAGCGCCAGGCCGCTGCCCGCCCGCTCGCCTGAAGGAAAGCCAAGGAACTTCTGCGTGCCATGGGCGAGGAACAGCAGCCCGGCCATGATTCGCAGGACAGCGAGCATGTATGGCGAGGCAGTGGAAAGACGATCTTGGGTCACGGGTTCGACTCCTGTTTGGCTTGTCTGTCGTTACGCGGCGAGCTGGATGGTTTCGCCGAGCGCATGATTGATCGATGCCGACCGCTGCTCTGGACCGAAGTTCAAGCCGTCCGCGGCGACGAATTCCGGCTCGATGCCGATGAAGTTGAAGATCCCGCGCAAATAGCTTTCGAGATGTTCGAGCGATGCGGCAGGCGAGCCGGCGTCGTACATCCCGCCGCGCGCGAGCGCGACGATCACGCGCTTGCCGCCGGCAAGGCCCTCGGGGCCGTTTTCGGTGTAACGGAAGGTTTTGCCGGCAACGAGAATTCGATCGAGCCAGGACTTGAGCTGGCTTGGAAGGGTGAAATTGTACATGGGCGCGCCGATCACCACCGTGTCCGCGCCAAGAAATTCGTCGAGCACCGATGAGTCGGCGAAGGCATCGAGGGTGAGGTGCGGCAGCGGCTCGGCGACAAGGTCGCGATAGACGAGCCGCGATTCGTCGGCCGCGCTTCCGATGCGGTCGACGATCGAGCGGGAAATTGCGCGGCTCGCGCTATTCTCGCCATTGATGCTGCTGTCGATATGAAGAGTGGTCACTATTGCCTCCTTGGTATTGTTTTGATACCGAGGCACCCTAAATAACCACGTGCGAATCGGCCGCAAGAAGGCACTTTTTTGTGGCGGACGAACAAATTTGTGACACGGTAACAGCGAGGGAACCGGACAAGATGGCGAAAGACCCGAACAGCCCCGGCTGCCGCACGATAAGCGGATTGCTCCAGCGCATCGGCGACAAGTGGAGCGTCCTGGTCGTGGAGACCCTGGGAAGCGGCTCGAAGCGGTTCAACGAGCTTCGCCGCGAGATTCCCAGCGTATCGCAGCGCATGCTGACCCTGACTCTTCGCAACCTCGAGCGCGATGGTCTCGTCGAGCGCACGGTCACGCCGACCATTCCTCCGCGCGTCGATTATGAGCTTACGAAGCTTGGCCGTTCGCTCCAGGGACCGATCTGCGGGCTGGTGCGCTGGTCGATGGACAATGTC
>Ga0070660_100001466_pt1 | contig 16147 bp, 11 predicted proteins | sample KBSC33metaG_FD_64670 | JGI IMG/M metagenome (GOLD analysis project Ga0070660, IMG submission 64670) | Corn rhizosphere microbial communities from Kellogg Biological Station, Michigan, USA - KBS C3-3 metaG | ecosystem: Host-associated > Plants > Roots > Rhizosphere > Soil ... | reverse complement strand
GTCAAGCTCGCCGCGCACCTGGCGCAGGTACGCGCGGCAAACGCAAATGCCAAGCCTTCGCAAGCCAGTCGCGTGCTGTACATTCTCGACGAGCCGACGACCGGATTGCACTTTGACGACGTTTCGAAGCTGCTCACCGCCTTCCGCAAATTGATCGACGGCGGCGGTTCGCTCATCGTCATTGAGCACAATCTGGACGTGATCAAGAGCGCAGACTGGGTTATCGATTTGGGACCCGAAGGCGGCGAAGGCGGGGGCCGTATCGTTGCGGAAGGGACACCTGAAGAGGTGGCCCGCAATCTGCATTCCCACACCGGCAAGTGGCTTACGCGCGTACTCTAGGGTCGAACCTACAGCGATCCTCCACAGCGTTTCAATTTGCCATAACCGCCAGCGATTGGTAGAAATGGTGGAGCGATTTCTCTGGTCAAAACACGCCCTGGACGAAAACGCTTTCGAGAATGCGTTTATGCGATGTAAGGAGGGTTAATTGGCATTTCAAATCCCTACAGGGTCTATCGATTCGGAGCCAAAGAACAATGAGGACATCCATGCACGGCTCATTCCTCCCGGACGCATGTTGCCATTCCTTGTTGTTACTGTGCTGTTTTTTCTCTGGGCCATTCCCAACAACCTGAATGACATTCTCATTCGCCAGTTCATGAAGTCGTTCGACATCAACCGTTCGAGCGCGGCCTCTATCCAAATCTGGTTTTATCTCGGCTATTTCACCCTGGCGATTCCCGCTGCGCAGCTGATGCGCCGTTTCGGATACAAGATGGGCATAGTTACCGGCCTTGTTCTGCTGGGCGCCGGTTGCTGGATGTTTTACCCGGCAGCACAGGCAGGCATTTACACCTTCTTTCTTGCTGCGCAGTTTGTTATTGCCAGCGGGTTGTCGTTTCTTGAAACTGGCGCGAACTCGTTCATCGCCCAGCTTGGCCCCGCGGGCTCCAGCGAGCGGCGCTTGAACCTGTCGCAGGCTTTCAATCCGCTCGGCTCCATTACCGCGGGCCTCATCGGCACGGTCTTCATCTTTTCGGGTATCAAACTGACGGATGTACAAGTTGCAACGATGCAGGCCTCGGGCACATACCAGGATTATCTGCACACGGAAACGCTGCGCGTCGTCGCTCCCTACGAGGTACTTGGCACCGTCGCCCTCTTATGGGCGCTCCTTGTCCTGATAACGAAGTTTCCGGTGCTCGGAGGTGAAGAGCCTTCATCTGCTTCGTCTTCAACCTCGGCGGTCCAGGCAAGCTTGCTCCAACCCCACTTTCTTTTTGCTGTAGTTGCGCAGTTCCTTTATGTTGGCGCGCAGGTTGGCACATGGAGCTATTTCATTCCGTACGTTGAGTCGGCTACCGGCGTCGGCGACAAGGCTGCGGGATACATGCTGACCGGGACACTGGCAGCCTTCGCTGTAGGCCGATTCAGTTCAGCTTGGTTGATGCGCCACTTCCATGCGCAGATGATGCTGGTCGTCTATTCCGTCATCAACGTCGCTCTTGGGTTGGTGGCTGTGGCGCGCCCCGGTTGGTTCGGCGCCATGTGCCTGCTCACCACAAGCCTCTTTATGTCGATCATGTTTCCCACCATTTTCGCGCTTGGCCTCAAAGGAATGGGCGCAAAGACCAAGACAGCCGGATCATTGCTCGTCATGGCAATCCTCGGTGGAGCAGCATTGACCAAGCTGATGGGAAGCGTTTCTGACAGATGGGGATTACAGGCTGCGTACCTAGTGCCCGTCATCTGCTTCGCCGGTGTAGCACTTTACGGGTGGCTGGTTCCTGAACCAAAAACAAGCGAAAGCACAACCTAAACAGAAGAGTTGAAAGCTTTCGATCAGATCGATTCCTGCTCGGCGAGATCTTCTCCTGCCTTTTCGCTTTCAATCGTTACCGTTCGCAGGTTGATGTGTTCGAACTGGGCCCAGATCAAACCGACCGGCGCGATTCCAAGAAAGGTTACCGCGAGCAAGGTGACAGCGCACGCCAGCGCCGTTTCCGGAGACATTCCGTAAAGCGGCTCCAGCATTTCCTTCAGTGCGTAAATCTGCGTGAACCAGCCAATCACAGGCAATTGGACGATACTAGCCGCGCCGCCGCCCGCCATCAGCACCAGGCATTTTGCCAGCATGTGTTCGCCGGTTCCTTCCGTGGTGAGAAAGGCTGTAGTTGCCACCAGGTAAGCGACCGTAATCAGAACCCACATTACCAGCGACAGGGAAAGCGTGATGATGAAATCGGCCGGGCTGCGCAGCGTATCCAAGCCGGAGTGGAATGCGCGAATCTTCTGGCCCACGCCGTGGGCGAGCTTGCGCGAAAGCGGCATCAGAATGGTCTCGCAGAATGCCGCAATCGCGCCCCCTGACATTCGGATCGCAACGAGAAACAGGCCGCCTGCGATCGTGGCGATCAGGCCGCCCTTGCCGAATTTATCGAATAAATCCTGGTGCGGCAATGTTCCGGCAGGAGAAAGCAGAATTGCAGAACATAAAAGAATCGCCATCGAACCGGCGTCGAAGAGCCGCTCGACCACATAAACAGCAATTTGCGATCCTACCGTCAGGCCGGTTTTCTTTGCGACAAGATAGGGTCGTACCAGGTCGGCAATTCTACCAATGAGAGCGACGGCCGTGAAACCCATCACCTGAGTACCCAGAAGCGATAAGAGCGGCACTTTCTTATTAGGTCGCAGCAACCAGGCCCAGCGAATCGCACGAAACACGAAAGCGAAATAGATGCAGCCGGCGCCGATTGCCACCTTCCGCCAACTCGCCCTCTGCAAGCCTTCGACGAACATCGACCAGTTGAAGGGGTGTTTATGCTGTTCGTAACTAAACAGCGCGGCAAGCGCCACCAGCAACACCAGGCCTATGATCCATTCGCGTTTCTTCAATTTATCTCCGTCTGCCTACCGTTTGCCTACGTTTACCTGCTGTTTGATTCATTCTATCGGGGCGAGCAGCGCATCCCGGCCTGCGACCCATTTACTGCACTAGAATAGTCGGTATTGTACTGGCGCCCGGAAGCTCGAACCTCGTCGCCTGGCAATTCCCGCCCAATTCCGATGAGGTGCAGATGAACACTCCTGATTTTCACGTAATGGCCAAGCCAATTGGCCCTATCTGCAATCTCGATTGCAAATACTGTTTCTATCTTGAAAAGGAAACGCTCTATCCGCGTGTCTCCAAATGGGCCATGCAGGAGGAGGTACTCGATAGTTACGTTCGGCAGTACATTGAAGCGCATGACACCCCGGAAGTGAGCTTTGCATGGCAGGGCGGTGAACCGACCTTGCTTGGCGTGGAATACTTTCGCCGCCTCGTCGAAGTCCAGAAGAAATACGCAGGCGGCAAGCGCATTCATAACGCATTCCAAACAAATGGTGTGCTTCTGAACGATGAATGGGCGGCGCTTTTCAAAGAGAACGGATTCCTGATCGGAATTTCAATCGATGGCCCACGCGAATTGCATGATGCGTATCGTGTCGACAAAGGGGGGCAGCCGACTTTCGACAGAGTAATGCGCGGAATCGAAACGCTCAAACGGAACGGAGTTGAATTCAATACCCTTACCACGGTTCATCGTGGCAACGCTGACCATCCCCTGAAGGTCTATCGCTTCCTCAAGGAGAACGGAAGCGGGTTCATGCAGTTCATTCCAATTGTGGAGCGAATTTCGAATCAGGCAACGGCAGACGGGTTGCAACTGATTTCACCAAGTTTCGCGGGATCTGCAAAAGTGGCGCCGTGGTCAGTGGAACCGCGCCAATTCGGAAGATTTCTGTGCGCCATCTTTGATGAATGGGTGCGCAATGATGTCGGCCGTTATTTCGTACAGTTATTCGATGTGGGACTTGAGATGTGGAGCGGAATGGAAGCCAGCCTCTGCGTGTTCAGGAAACAATGCGGTGCGGCGCTGGCTATGGAGCATAGTGGAGATCTCTATTCCTGCGATCACTTTGTATATCCGGAGAATCGGCTTGGCAACATCATGGAGTCTCCGCTTGCTGAATTGGTCGATTCAGAACAACAGAGGAAATTTGGGGCCGACAAGGAGACCATGCTCCCAAAATACTGCAGGGAATGCGACGTGCGCTTCGCCTGCAACGGTGAATGCCCAAAGCATCGCTTTTTAACAACTCCGGATGGAGAGCCCGGGCTCAACTACCTCTGCGCGGGGTACAAGATGTTTTTCCATCATGTGGATCCGTACATGCAGTTCATGGCGAGAGAGCTTGCAGCCCAGCGGCCACCCGCCAATGTGATGCGCTGGATTGCCGTACAGGAAACGCAGAAGGCGTTTGAGCGAGCCGGCCGAAACGATCCCTGCCCATGCGGTAGCGGGAAGAAATTCAAACATTGCTGTGCCGGCATAGCTTAGTGTCGCCAGGTTCAGTTGAAGATTGCGAACTCGAGCGGCACGGAGTCTTGAACAGCTCAATTCGCCTTTGCTGTCTTAACCTGAGACTCACGCGCTTTTACTCGGCGATTGAACTCGTGAATTACGCGCGCTACATATACCTGCGTCTCATGAAATGGCGGAATGCCATGATATCTATCCACCGCCTCAGGACCAGCGTTATACGCTGCCAGAGCCATTGCCACATTGTCGTGATAGCGGACCAGCAGGGAATCAAGATAAGTTGATCCGCCACGCACATTCTGGTCGGGCTTGTAGCTGTCTTGCACCCCGAGCCCACTCGCCGTTGCCGGCATCAGTTGCATCAGTCCTTGCGCCCCGGCCCGGCTCACAGCCTTCGGATTGCCATCGCTCTCAGCCTTCACCACACTCGCCAGGAGATCGACATCCAAATTGTGTTCTTCACCGGCACGCGCTAGGATTTCGTGCAGGTCCGCTGGGTTCAGTCTCGCATCTTGAGGGTGAGCTGCAGCTGCGGCAGTCTTCAGAGGCGCAGGGGCATCGGGAACGTTCTCCACCGTTGCAATTTCCTGCGATCCAAATTCAATGAAATTGTTCTCGCCGGCACCCAGATAGAGCCGGGTGTGATTCTCCACCTGTGCGTGGTGGTCGCATATCACCGAGAACCCGTTACGCAGCGTGATGCGTTCCGCTCCCCAACTTGCCACAGGCAGGCCCGCAAGTAGCACAATTCCAATAATCTTTGTTCGCAATATCATCTGCATTCCCAACTAGACTACTCCACCCGCGGCCGTCAGCCTTTTCAATGCTGCTTCTAATACGACGGCGACACCGTCCTGATCGTTTGGCGGAGCCTGTTTCCAGCCGCTGGTTTTGGCCAGCGTTCTTAGCTCAAGCGCCGCATTCCCCATCACTACGGCCTGCGCGGCCCATTCAAACATAGCTACGTCGTTCCAATTGTCGCCGATCGCCATGGTCTCCCGCCGCTCAATTCCCAGCGTTCCCGCCAGTTTTTCCAGCGCCCATCCCTTTGAAACACCTCGCGGCAACAAATCCAGAATCGACACATCCCTGGAAAGGTACTCGGTGCGCACGCACTCGCAGCTGTTAATCCAGTGGCTGCCGCGGAGCGCCTTTTCCGCATCGCGCATTTTGTTCACCGGCCCCGTTACCATGCCCTGAATGGGATCATCTCCATCCCGCAGCGCAGATTCCAAAGGTTTAACCACTTCAATCGCGTGACGGTTCGTCTCAACCCAAACCGCAATCCGCCCTTGAACCTGATCGATATCCTCCAGGACCAGTTCGCCGCATCCGGGCCTGTCAAATGTGAACACCAGCGCCCCAAATGGCCGCAACAATCCGCACAAGCCTCGGGCAACGCGCGACTCCATACGGCAGCGATCAATCGGCTGGCCGTCGAGCGTTCGGATCACTGCACCGTTTGACGTAATCAGCGGGGTGTCCGCTCGCAATCCCAAGCCCTCCAGCAGAGGAACCGTATAGGCCATCCGTCGGCCGGTCGCGATGGCAACAGTGACGCCCGCCTGCTGCGCCGCATTAAGCGCCTGTACATTGCGCTTGCTGATCTTCTGCACATCGTTCGGCAGCAGCGTTCCGTCCATGTCGATTGCCACCAGTCGAACAGGGGAGTGCATACCTCTAGTGTATCGGTAGGCAGCTTAGCCCGTCATAATCCGGGCCCATCGGGTAATCTTTTCTATATGGCAAGAATTTGCTCCACTTGTCACGCGGAACTCGCGGCAGAAAGCGCAGCCGACTGGTGTCCCGCCTGCGGTGGCGCACTCATCGATCGGGAAGATTCAATCGCGAGCAAGCAGCCCACACAGCCCAAAGCTGAAGTAGATCATCGAGGTATTGTCCTGCCGCGCCGCCACGCCATTGGTGGAATCATCACGCCGCAGTAGGCTCACTCGTACCTGAGCGCCTCAGCGGGCATTATCCGTGCAGCCGCAGTGGATGGATAAAGCGTGGCCAGCAGCGAAATGCTTATCGAAACAGCCGACACAATCACCGCATCCATAAAACGCGGTCGAAATGGCAGTGTATCGATGGAATACACCTCGGCAGACAAGTGTATGAAGTGGTAATGCCCGCCCGCCCATGCGGCCACATAACCAAGCAACAGGCCGAGTGCGGTTCCAAGGACAGATATCAGCAAGCCTTCCAGCAGAAAGATGCGCTGCACCTGGCTCGGATCGACACCGTAACTCATCATGACGGCAATGTCGCGCGTCTTCTCCATCACCATCATGGTCAGCGCAATCAGGATATTCAGCGCGGCCACGATTACGATCAGCGCAATCACAATAAACGTGACCACCTGCTCCAGGCGCAGTGCACGAAACAGTTCGCGATTCTGCTCCATCCAGTTCGTCGTCATGAAGCCCTGTCCTGCAGCCGCTTCAATTTCGCGGCCCACTTTCGGAGCATCATTCGGATTATCGATCTTGAAGCTGATGATCGAGAGCAAATCCGGCTCGTCAAATAGCTTCTGCGCTACAGCGAGACTCGTGAACGCCATTCCCGAATCGTACTGATAAAAACCTGAATGAAAAATCCCAGACACGTGGAACGACTGAAATTTCGGCACCAATCCGATCACTGGATTCAATTCGCCCTGAGGACTCGTAACCATGATCTGGTCGCCCACCTGCACTCCCAGTTGCTCTGACAGATCCTTGCCCAAGACAATATCAGGAACCGAACCATTTGCGGATGACGCTCCCTGAGCGCCGGGATCCAAGCCCTTCGCTGAACCGGAAGTGATGGAATCCAGCAAGTTGCTGACGCCGCGTTCTTCTGCAGGAATAACGCCTTTGATCAGAGCAAAGCCCGAACGCGGTCCATTGGACACAAGCACGCCTTCGTAAATGCCCGGAGAAGCAGCAACCACATGCGGCAGATGCCGCAAGCGCGCTACGAGCGGCTGCCAGTCGCGAATGCCGTCCGCCTGTACACGCATTAGATCAACGTGCGCAGTCGATCCGAGCAGCTTGTCCTGTAGATCGTGGCGCATGCCATTGGTGATGGCCAGAGCGATAATCAGTGCGGCTACTCCGGCGGCAACACCTGCAATTGATATGGCGGTGACCACACCCACCACGGCCTGTCGCCGTTTGGCTCTCAGGTACCGCGCCGCCAAAAAAAGTTCAAATCGCATCCCGATTACTTGCCCTGCGCGGAAATCACCGTCTTTGCCGCGCCCACGTTATCAAACCGATCGTATGCGCGCACCGTGATCAGATGCTCGCCCACCTTTCCATCTGGTGCTGCAAACGAAAGCGGAAGCGAATAGCTTTCGGCCTTTGAATCGGAGATCTTGTCCACCGGCTCCAAATATTGCCATGGGCCTGCATCGACCGAATATTCCGCATGCGCAATTGGGGAGTTATCATCCTGCGCTTCAAATGTCACGCGGAACGACTTCGGGCAACGATCCCCCTGGCACGTTCCAGCCTCTGCCACGGCTTTCAGGTTCGTAATCGTCGGCGGGGTCGTGTCCACTTCAAAGCGATCGCTCACCTTGTCGCCAGTAAGCGCATCGGCCGGCGTGTGCGAAGGCGAGTCAGATGCGACCACCTTGATCTGATAGCCGCCGTCCGGAACTAGCGCTGCGTCGAAGCTGTAGGCCTTCTCACTAATCTTGCCTTTCAGCGGCCGCCAAACCGTTTCATCGTCGCCCCGGATGAACAGGTCAAACGTGAGGTCGTCGCCGTTGTCATCGTGCGCCGCCCAGCGAACCGTAACTCCGGTCTTGTCTTTGTTAGCCGTAATGGGCGAGGTCGAAGTGGTGTCGGTAGGCGAGGCATCGGCAGCAGCCCCGGGTGTCGGAAAAGCGATGTTCACCGTCGTGCTCTGGCTGGCCGCCTGCACCTGGGCGTTCAGGCGAGCACCGGTAACCACCACCAGTTCATCCACCGCCGGCGCAGCATTCACGGGCAAATAGTTCACGCCCACGCCCCCAATGTTTCCGCCCGGGCGCAGTTCGGCCTTCCACTGCAGAAAACGGCCTGGCGCAGATGCTACTTCGCCGTTGTTCAACGGTTGCCAATCCGTCCATCCGCGCACCGGTTGTGAGACGTTGCCGCTGCGCGTCCAAAACTCGTATCCTGACGAGCCGGGCTCAATTTCAATGCGCCCAAACTTGGCCATCGCTCCCGTGTCCAGGACGTCGCTGGCGTACTCGTGCTTCTCCGCCGCGCCTAACAGGCTCACCTTACCGGTGTTGCCAGTCCCAATCAGCACGCCGTCAAAACCCTGGGGCCCGTGGACATCGGCGAGGCTCAGACCTTGCTGTGCCTCCAGATGCCCGACATCTGCAAAACTGCCGTCCTTCTGAATGCGCAAAATGTGGCCGCGGTTGCCGGTCAGAGCCAGCAAGCCGTCATTCCGCGCTTCCATCGCGTAGACAACTTCTTCTTTGCCCGACCAAATCTTTCGCGGAGCCTGTCCCTCGTTCAGTGCATAGATTTCAGTGCCGTCGGGCAGGGAAGCGCTGGAGTTGACCGCCTGCACGGACGAAGGCTGCACGATTGTGATGGTGGCTGTACCAATCCCTTGCACAGGCAATGGCGGTAGCGGGTTGCGCGACTTGTCTCCTACATCAGCCGCGTAGATGGTGCCGTCCGCGCCAACTGAAACCGAGGTAATCTCGCGCCGCGGCGCTTGAAACATTACGAAACCTTTTCCGTCAGGGCTGATGCGGTACACAAGGCCTGATCCGTCCGAGCCCGCAATCAAATTACCCTTCGCATCCCACGCCAGCGTGCGAATATGCGCCTCGTCGCTCTTGAAGAACTGCACGGGAGCAGTAGCAGCATGGGCCGGGTCCACTCGATACACGGCGCCTGGATCGCCCGTCGCTATGTAGAGCTTGCCCGTGGAATCAAATGTCATATCCCAGATGTAGTGCGCCTTCGCGTCGGGCTTGGTACTCTCCTTGTTTTCGCCTGTGCTGCCACTCCCCAGTTTCGCCATGTCGAATACGACTGTGGCGCTCGCATCGTCCTGTTTGGTTTCCGCGTCCGCCTTTAGCCGATAAACTTTACCGCTAGGCAAGGTCGCTGCGTAAACGTAGCCGTCCGGCCCCACGCGCAAAACCTGCACACTCAGATCCTTGGTTTCGAGCATCACAAAGGGCTTGCTGCCCGGCAGGTGTGAAATGCGAATCACGCTTCCGGGCGAACCGGTTCCTGCAAACGCAACGCCACTTTTGTTCGCCGCCACTGACCACACAAAAGTGGATGGCGTGGTGTACAGGTCCTTGAGACCGGGGCCCTCGCGCAGACGCCCATCGCTCTCCATAGCCACGCCCTGCGACGTGCCCTTTTCAAATTCTTCAAGCTTGGATTGGGTCCAGAGGTGAGTGCCTTGGGCGCACACAGGCAGCGCGCCAATTGCGGCGAACACAACTGTAGCGATGGCGGCTAAACGAATTGCGGGGCGGAGAATGCAGAGCGTTCGCAAGGAGGCAGACATGCTGCCGTAAGTCTACTAAAGTTGGCGCACGGGCGGAGGTCCCATGCGAAATTGAGGAGCAGCAGCCTGGACGTGGACAGCAGCATCCACGTCCAGGACGCGCATGAATGTCAACGCTTCGCGCTCGTCTTTCCTCCACTGTGAGGTTTACCCCAGAAGATGACAGTCCCCAGTTTCGTGCCGCTTACGATATCCAAGGCTCCATCTTTGTTCAGGTCTACGGCTAACAGAGTGGAGCCCGCACCCGAGTGGTTGTCTATGAATTGCGGTTCGAAACGCGCTCCTCCCGGGGCTTTGGGATCGCGGACCGTCTTGTACCAGTAGAGAACCGGTGCACCGAAAGGATTGGGATCCAGGTAATCGGCGTTATGCGACCAATATCTTTTCCCAACGATGAAATCCGGAATGCCATCACCGTTCATATCCGCATAGGTGCTTGCATGCGGCTCTGAGAAAACGACCCCTCCCGCGTTCTCCTTCTTTGTTCCCAAATCATCCATGATCATGTGCTGCACAAATGAAGTTTTCCCCTGAGCATCGCGCTTCTGCTCGAACCACGCCATGCCCCATCCATGAGCGTCTAATGCCGTCACCACATCGTTCTTGCCATCGCCGTTTACGTCGTAAACAGCCATCACCGCCCCACCAGCAATACCGTGGCCATAGCGGCCGAATACCTCCGGATGATAGGTCCACGGCTCATTGCTGCCCGCAGCAGGTTGTTCCCACCAGCCGTACATGTTCAGAATGTCTTTTCGTCCGTCACCATTGACATCGCCTACTCCGATACCGTGCGCAACCCCATAGCCTTGCTCAGAGACGTTCTTGACTTTCCACGGACCGGTTGGATTGGCGGGATCCGGCTTGGCATAGCTCACGTAACCGTTGCCCATGAAGACGACCGCCGGCTTACCGCTGCCATCCAAATCCGATACCATTGCAATTTCGCTCTGGACGTTGGGCACTACCTTGTACTTTTCCCAACGGCGATTTTCCCCTTTGGGATTCACATACAAGTAGACGCCGCTTCCCGGCCCGCCGTAGGTTACGTTGATTACGTCAGGCCAGCCGTCGCCGGTAAAGTCCTCCGCGTATTCCACCCAATACTCATTGAACGAGGTGGACGGGCTCGTCGTCTCGGCAAGCGAAATCTCTCTTCTCTTCGTGTAGTCGGGGCCGTAGTAAATGTAAGGTCCTGACACCAGATCCAAAACGCCGTCGTGGTTAAAATCCGCCGCTGCAGCCGTCATGGAGTAGTAGAAATCGCTGATCTGCTGCCTGCGAAAATCGCTCGAGGTCTTGTCCAGGACTCGCACTCTCAATCCGAGATCCGCATACGCAAGATTCTTGAAGCGAACCTCTCCGGCTCCTCCCACATACAACGCGATGGGGCCGTATCCGTCAGCATCCGCCACACCACCTGCTTCGCGGCCGTTATTCAGCACTGCGCGCACAATGTTCGCGTCGAACATGAACTCAATCTCATTCCAATCGTTCGGTCGCAGCTTGTAATCGGGCATTTCGAAAGGCAGCTTGACGTTGTAGTGGGGCATATTAAACCTGCGTTCCGGCGCATTCGGATTCGCCGGAGGTGCCACCCGGATCAGACCACCGCCACGCCGCAGCTTTTCACGCGTCAGGATTTTTCCCTGCGTATCCAGCGTCACGCTGTACGAGGGCGTGTCGGGTTCCGTGAGAGCTACGTAAATTCCTTTCCACCCATCCGCCGTCTTTTCCGCGCGGAACAGCGCCCCGGTTTCGCAACCGCCAGTACAGCGGAAATTGGAATAGACGCCCACGTCCTGGTAGGAGTGGTCAAGCATCAGCCAGCCACCGCCGCTCGATTGAGGCGTCCCAATCAGTTCGCCGTTTTCGGCGCGCCAACTTACCTGGCCAACCGTGTGCCAGCCGGAAAGGCTCGAACCCTGGAACGTCACATCAGGTTCAAAAGAAGGACCAGTAGCAAACATCGGCGTTGCACCAAGCAGTGCAATCACCGCTGAAAACAGAAAACGCTTAGCAAACATGGGCTTTTCCTATTCGCAATCCATTCAGGCTCGGCCTGAAGCAAAGTTGAAATCCTTTTGAACAGAGCAGTACCGCCGCTCCAGGTATATTGCGTAGGCAGTTCAAGGCCCTGCGCCGGGCTTTCTTGAGCGCTTAAACAGAGGACCTCTCAGGGAAGCAAAAAACCTACCGTTGCATAATACTCCAAGAACTGTGCCTTATGCGCAATGGAAAAGTGAATGGAACCCTTATCTTTGCCAAAGGCATACGGGTTGATCACGACCTGCCTGTAAAGTCCGGGTTGGTCGATAACCCGATTGCGATGAGTTTTTTGAAAAGGCACGACTTCAGTCGCGCCGAAACCCTGCCATCAGAGAAGAATCAAATCCACGCGGGGAAGCCGCGATCAAAATCGAGCAACAACCGCAGATCTTTCGTCATTCTCTCCTCAAGATGAAAGTGCGAGAGGGATGGAGGGGGTGGCTGGAAAAGGACTGCTGCTGTATGTTCCGTAATCGCAAGCCAGCGGTTCTTTGGCGTTCGTGAGGTGCTGTTGCGCTCCAGCCCCAAGCGAGGAAGAGCCCATCATTGCCCTTGTGAAGGGCAAAGGGAAACCGCAAAGATTCGCGGCCAACATCATATATTTTCGATTAGAGTTCGAGAATATTGTCTTCGATTGCCAGTCGAACGTTGCCGTCTGACTTGGCCAATCGGCGAACGGCTTCGGGCTTGTCCACCTTTGCCTTTAGCATCACCAGTGCTACTGGAATGCTGCGGCCTGCGCTCTTGATCGTGTTCACCGCAGTCTGGCGATCGATCTTGCAAGTGGCCATTAGTACGCGAATACCGCGCTCAACCAGCTTCGAGTTCTGCATGTGCACGTTGACCATCAGGTTCTCGTACACATAGCCGAGCCGCGTCATCGCGCCAGTGGTGATCATGTTCAGCACCATCTTTTGGGCGGTGCCGGCCTTCATGCGGGTCGAACCGGAGATGACCTCTGCTCCCACTTCGGCAACGATGCAAATATCCGCTGCTTCTGAAAGCGGAGTTCCGGCATTGCATGTGACGGCGGCTGTGTGTGCGCCTCGTGCACGCGCGTAGGCTACGGCAGCCACTACGTAAGGAGTACGTCCAGATGCGGACACGCCAAGAACAATGTCTTTACGAGTAGGGCGGCGACGGGCGATGTCGCGCTGGCCAAGCTCTTCCGAATCCTCATTGACTTCGACTGCGGAGGCAAGTGCCTTGGGTCCGCCGGCCATGATGTACTGCACTTGGCCGGGGGCAGTTGAATACGTCGGAGGGCACTCCGAGGCGTCAAGAGCCGCGATGCGCCCGCTTGATCCTGCTCCAACATAGATGAGCCTGCCACCATCGCGAAGACAACGAGCAACCTGATCGATCACCTGGGCGATTTCTGGGATCGCTTTTTTGACCGCCGCCGCTACTTTGACGTCTTCGTGATTGATAATGCGCGCAATCTCCAGGGCGGACTTGGTATCGAACCCCTGAGAAGCTTCGTTCTGGCTCTCCGTAGTAAGGTGCTGAAGCAGGGCCGCCTGGTCATTCTTTGGATCGACTGATTGGGTTCCAACTAAATCCTGCATCATCGAACTCGTAACCACGCAACAACCCCCAGTTTCTAATTGTATCTTCAAAATACGCAAGGCAGCCAAGAAATGTCAGTTGCGTGATGCGTCCTGAGGCGCAAAAGTAACCAGTTTCTAAACGGCTTGGCGGATAGCGTCATGGAAGGCGGGTCGAACTTGTCGTATTAGCTGACTCTTCCGGTCTGGCCATGTTCTGTTCGTCAGCAGCACGACTGCGATGCGGGCATCAAGATCGATCCAAAGCGAGCAGCCACTGTAACCGAGGTGGCCAATAGAGCGCGGTGAGAAATACCGTCCCGAAGAAGAATTTGCCGATGGGGTGTCCCAGCCCAAGGCGCGAGAGCTATTTGCCGGGCCCTGACGCATTTCGAACGTTTCGATGGTAGTTGCTTGAAAAAGGTTGTTTTTAGCAGCTTTTGAAGCGAGCGAATCGAGCACTTCACTTGCAAATCGCAAGGCATCCGGGACATTCGAAAACAGTCCCGCGTGCCCGGCGACCCCGCCCAGAACCCAGGCATTCTCATCCTGCACCTCGCCTTGGATTCGACGACGCCGAAATGTCGTGTCTTCTTCAGTGGGAGGGATGGCCTGAAGAATTTCAGGGGAAGGGCAATAGCGGGTCGCCTCCATATTTAGCGGCGTGAAAATTTCCCGGGAAGAAAACGTGTCGAGTTTTTCACCCATAATGACTTCAAGAGCCCGGCCCAGCAGGATGAAGCCCGGATCGGAGTACTCTCCGCGAGTACCGGGTTCAGCTTCCAACTGGAGCCGCATGCACGCGCTCATCAGTTCAGATGGGGTAAAGGCAGTTCGGAAGAACTCCACATATGGCGGCAGCCCTGAGTTGTGCGCCAGCAAATGCCTGACGCGGATCTCCCGCGCAAGATCAGAGGTATCTCGCCCGCGGAGAAATTCAGGCAGAATATCTCCCAATCTTGTGTCCAGATCCAGCTGCCCACGTTCGTAGAGCAGCATAGCGACTGCTGTAGTCGCCACCACCTTGCTCACGCTTGCCAGGTCAAAGACCGTGCCGCTTGTAACGGCTGGCGAGGCGCTCTCATAGGTAAACCGACCGCGCGCGTCCTGTAGCTGGACCTCACCTTCCGCAAGAACGCCAAATGCGCATCCCGGAAAAGCCCCAGCAGCGATCGCGTCCTCGAGCACCCCACTGGCCGTCACAAATCGGTGATCGGTGATCGTCGGCGAATTGCCGGGCGGATTTCTCTGGTTAGCCATTGCTGATTTGCATTCTAATCATGTGCAGCGCACATGTTTTCGCGACGGTCAAAAGGGGGCTATCCTTGGACACGGGACAGCCGTCTATCTATGTAGTAGGGAACTGTTTCCGCAGGCAGGGAGGTAAAAATGCTTTTGTCGTGCAAAACACTGGCACGCTTCGCGAAGCTGGGCCTCACTCTTGCGATCACGGCCAGCGCGGTCGCGAAAACTGCAGCCGCGCAAGAAGCTGCCCCGCAGCCCCCTGCAGCGGCCGCTCCCGTTCCGCCTGCTCCTTCCGAGATAGCTTCCAGCCAGAAGACCTATGTAGTCCCTGCCGGCACCAAGATCCTGCTGCAATTGCGCAGCCCCATCAACACTAAGAGCGCCAAGCCCGGGGACGGAGTCTACCTCGATTCAACTTTTCCCGTGGTGGTTGGCAATCGCGTCATGATCCCTAGCGGCGTCTACGTGCAAGGCGTGGTTGACCGCGTTGAGCGCGCTGGCAGAGTCAAAGGCAAAGCGCAGCTCGACATGCACTTTACCTCCATCATTTTCCCCAACGGATCCGTGGTTGAAGTTCCGGGTATGGTCAACAACCTTCCCGGAGCCACAGAACAGAGCGTCAAGAACGACGGCGAGGGAACGGTCGAGCAGAATCCCAATAAGACCCGTAATGCCGGCAAAGTTGGTCAAGTTGCCATTCCTACCGGCGGAACTATTGGCGCTATTGGCGGAATCCACAGCGGACACCCCATCGGCGGCGGGCTTGCAGGAGTAGGCGCTGGATTGGCCGCCATGGGTCTGGCCACTGTGTTCACACGGGGTGCGGACGTGAACATTCCCAACGGCACGCAGGTGGAAATGGTGCTGCAGCGCCCCCTGTATCTTGAGGACGCCAACCTCGCCGGCGGCAACAGCGTGGGGACGGGTCCTAATTTTGTTCCATCAAATAATCAACCCAAGTCGATCAAAAAGCCGAGTCATGCAAGAGTTATGTGTCCGCCCGGGGGACTTGGTTGCGAATAATAGTAATCTGGAAATGTAATGCACACGGTTTCTGAAGAATCACCTTCTCCCAGTCCTGCTGAAACACCACAGATCGGCTCAACAGCGCCGGCCCATGAGCCCGCGCCCACCCCTTCACTCAAAGCTGCGGGCCTTGGAATCTGGCTGCGCGACCTCGTCGTTTCTGCGGCTGCCTCTGTACTGATCATCACCTTCCTGTATCAGCCCGTAAGGGTGGAAGGCACCAGTATGCTGCCGCGGCTTGAAGATCGAGATCGCCTGTTCATCAACAAGTTTGTCTACCACATCACCGCCATCGAGCGTGGAGATGTGGTGGTCTTCCATTACCCGCGCGATCCCGAAAAGAGCTATATCAAGCGCGTGATCGCTCTGCCTGGCGATCGCATAGAAATC
>Ga0070660_100001460_pt1 | contig 16166 bp, 22 predicted proteins | sample KBSC33metaG_FD_64670 | JGI IMG/M metagenome (GOLD analysis project Ga0070660, IMG submission 64670) | Corn rhizosphere microbial communities from Kellogg Biological Station, Michigan, USA - KBS C3-3 metaG | ecosystem: Host-associated > Plants > Roots > Rhizosphere > Soil ... | reverse complement strand
CGATCCGGCTCGAGATGGCGCGCGCCGCCTTTCCCGGCGACGCGGTGCTCCTCGACGAGTACGCCCGCACGATCGACCTGCTCCGAGAGCATCCGGAGTGGGACGATGCGTGGTTCGTGATCGGCGCGGACGAGTTCGCGGACTTCCTCTCGTGGAAGGAGCCCGACGAGGTCCTCGCGCACGTGCGGCTCGCCGTCGGGACGAGGCCCGGTTTTCCGCTCGAGCGCGTTCGGAGCGTGCTCGACGGCCTGGCGCAGCCCGACCGCGTGCGGCTCTTCGACATGGAGCCGGTGCCGACGGCGTCACGCGACCTGCGGGAGCATCTGGTCGAGGCGGATGTTCCCCCTGCAGTTACCGAGATCATCCGCCGCGAAGGGCTGTATCCGACGGCGCCCTGGGTACACTGAGGCCGCTTGAAGCCACTCGAACAGGCACGCGCGATTGCGGCCCTTGCCCAGGAGAAACTCGGCCGCGACGTCATCATTCTCGACATGCAGCCCGTGTGTGCGTACACGGACTACTTCGTCGTGGTCACGGGCGGCAACCCACGCCAGACGAAGGCGATCTGGGACGAGGTGCACGCGCGCATGAAGAAGGATCACGGCGTCTTGCCACGGAGCGCCGACGGCGAACGGGAAGCCACCTGGATCGTCGGCGACTTCAGCGACGTGGTGCTGCACGTCTTCACCCCCGAGGCCCGTGCGTACTACCGGCTCGAGGAGCTGTGGGACGACGTCCCGCACGAGACGGTCGAAGCGGCCACGGCCTAAAGAGAGAGCAGACAAGCGTTCGGTTCGGCGGTACCGTTGTTGTCGGTGCTGACGACGGATCAAAAAGGAATCGTCGCGGAGACCAACATCGCCGCGGTGGCGCTCGCGGAGGGCGTCGGCGTGGCCAAGCCGCTTGGGGACGAGCGCTACGACCTCATCTTCGATCTTGGTGAGCGCCTGCTGCGCATTCAATGCAAATGGGCGGTACGGGAGGACGACGTGGTGATCATTCGCTGTCGCCGCATACGACGAGGTCGGCACGGATTTATCCGGCGCCAATACCTGCCGACCGAGATCGACGCCATCGTCGGCTATTGCGCGCAAACCGAACGCTGCTACTACCTTCCTCAGCACATGTCTGTCGAGCGCGCGGCGGTCGCGCTTCGCTTAGCGCCCACACTCAACAACCAAGCTCGAGGGATCAACTGGGCCCAGGACTTCGAGCTCGGGGCTACACTGCGATCGCTCCGCGGGCCCATAGCTCAGTTGGGAGAGCGCCAGCGTGGCACGCTGGAGGCCGCCGGTTCGAGCCCGGCTGGGTCCATTGGAAAGCCGCCTCCAGGGCGGCTTTCACTCTTCGAGGTCTAGTCCGCCGGCGGTCGCACAACCGCGCCGCCGTTCGCCCGCTGCACCACAAACGGCAGCATCCGGTCGGAGCAGTACGCCTCGATCGCGCGAATCGCGTCCTCGAGCAACCGCTCATGCTCGTCCGAAGCGAACTGCACTCGCAGAGCGCAGCGTTCGCCGGAGTCGACGATCTCGGCCAGCAGTCCGTGTGAAGCAAGCGCCTCGGTGAGCTCACTGCCGATGCCCCGGCGGGGCACGTCGATCTCGATCGTCTCAGCCACCGCCGGGTTCATTACCGCGAAACGCGACTTCTATGCATGCCTCCGCAGCAGGCGCGGGACGAGCGCGGCCGGCCGTTCGGGCTCGCGGAGCTGCTCGGCGCGCACTTCGAGCAGGTGCACGAGCTGCGCGGTCTTCACGAACGGGTCACGGATCACCGGGTCGCCGTTCAGCGGCAGGGCCGCGACGAGCTTGCCGTCGAGCAGCGCCACGACGAGCCGGCCGTAGGGCACCGGCACCTCGGAGAGCGCCGCGAGGCGGTCGATCTCCGGGTCGTCCTCCGGCTTGCACATGCGGAGCTCGATGTCGGGCGACTCGACGCGCACCGGCTCCGTCCGCTTGCGCGGCCGGGCCGAGCGACGCAAGCTCGCAATCCGGTCTTCCATGATCAGCCTCCTCACCTCAAAGTCCAACATCTCGGGCCTCCCAGCCTCTTGTAACCAGTGATATGATGTTAGCAGTTACGTAACCCCCTAAGCAAGGTGAGTGGTGAACACAGAGCTCGTCCAAGACTTCGTCAACTCCCGTGAGCTGCGCCCAGCGGTGGAGGACCTCGGCACCCCCAAGCACCTCTCCGCCTGGCTCTTCGACCACGACCTGCTCGACGCCGGCGCCCGCGTCACGGAGACGGAGCTCGCCGAGGCGGTGCGGGTCCGCGAGGCGCTGCGCGACGTGCTGTCCGCCAAGGTCGGGCTCGCGGTCGACCTGCCTGCGGCGATGGTCGAGATCGACGCCGCCGCGCGCCGGGCCGGCCTCGAGCTTCGCTTCGATCCGACCTGTCCGCGCGTCGAGCCGACGGTTGGCGGCGTGCGCGGCGCGATCGGCCGGATCCTCGTCGAGGTCTACGACGAGATGGTCGACGGCACCTGGGAGCGGATGAAGGCCTGCAAGGCCGACGACTGCCGCTGGGCGTTCCTCGACACGTCGAAGAACAAGTCGCGCGCCTGGTGCTCGATGGAGAGCTGCGGCAACCGCGCCAAGGTGAACGCGTATCGGCAGCGCCACCAGAACTACCCGGCTCACCCGCACCACTAGGCACGAATTCGGCACAGAGCTGGCACAGACACGTTCGCACTTCCCGCGTACCGTTGTCTCCAACGACAACGAAAGGAGCGGAAGTGCGCAGAGTTCTCTCGCTGCTCGTCCTCGTGGCAGCACTGGCGGTCGCCGGGACCGCGGCTGCCGCCCCAGGGTCGTCCGTCGCATGCGGCGGGACGTGCGATCCGGGCTCGGGTTACACCGGCTGCAAGACGATCTCGGCGTCCCACTCGTCGGGCGCGTGGCTGGTCTATTCGATCCGACACGTCCTCGTCGTCTCGTACTGCAAGCGCAACGGCGTCATCACCAGCGTCTCGATCGCTGCGCACTACTGCGACGCGGCCGGGTTGGTGTCGTGCTCTCCGACCGCGGCGTGGCAGACGGGTGGCGGCGCCGGCAGTACGTGGGCGACGTTCGAAGCCCACGCGCAGTGGACGGTCAACACGCTGCACATCTACAACAACACCGACGTCGTCACCCTCACGGTGCCGACCATCGACGGATGAGCGATCCGTGGTGCAAGCGGCTCGCGATCATCGCCGCGGTGTGGCTCGTCCTCGCGATCGCGGTGCAGGTCGTCATCTCGCTCGCCCTTCGCTGAACCCACTACTGTCCGCGGTCGTGGAGCTTCGCCCCACGACCGACGGCGATCTGCCCACGCTCCACGCGACGTTCGTCGACGCGATCGCCACCGTGTTCGCGCCTCTGGGCTTCGACGCGCCGTCGCCTTCGTTCGACGGGTTCTCGACGCTCCAGCGGCACGTCCTCGCGACCGGGGTCGGCTACGTCGCCGAAGAGGAGGGCGACGTGGTCGGGTTCGCGTCGGCCTGGACGCGCGGCGATGACTGGTTCCTCGCATCACTGTTCATCCGCGGTGGCGCGCAAGGGCGCGGCATCGGGCCGCAGCTGCTCGACGCAGTCTGGGGCGACGCGAGCCGGCGGAGAACCGTGACGGACGCGATCCAGCCGGTCTCGAACGTCCTCTACGGACGGCGCGGGCTTTCGCCGGTGACGCCCCTGCTCACGTTCGCGGGCACGGCGAGACTCGATGCCTCGGCGGAGGAGTCGGCCGCCGACGTGCAGGCGATCGACGCGGTCGCGTACGGGTTCGATCGCACGGTCGACCATCGCTACTGGGAGCAGCACGCCCGACGGACGGAGTGGGGCGACGCGTACTCGTACGTGTTTCCACGCGGAGACGTCGGGCCGGTCGGAGGATCGACGCCGGCGGCGGCGGCGCGTGCGCTTGCGGCCGAGCTCGCGCGCAGCGACGGGCCGGTGCGCGTCAGGATCCCGGGCTCGGCGCGCGAACTTGTCTCCGTCGCGCTGCGCGCCGGCCTACGCCTCGACCCAGTGCCCGGGCTCGTGCTGCTCTCGCCCGGCGTCGAGCCGCCGACGGCGCTCGCCCCCTCGGGCTACATGCTCTTCTGAGCCGGGCGCGATTGGATTCAGCAGCACGCCGCCTGGGTACAATCGGCGGATGTCGGGTGAAGCCTGGGGATTCGTGTTCCTGATGCTCGCGCTGAAGATCCCCATCGTGTACCTGGGCGTCGTCGTCTGGTACGCGATCAAGGCCGAGCCGGAACCGGGCGTCGATCAGCAGGACTTCTCGATCTGGCGGCCGTGGCGACGGCCCGAAACCCCCCGCCCGCGGCGTGGCGGCCCGCACGGCTCTCGCGACTCCGCCCGGGTGCACCGCGAGCGGCGCGCTAAAGTCCCGACGTGAGCTCGACGACACGCGACTCGATCCGGCCCGCGGAAGCGATCGCCGGGTTCCTCGCCGCGTCCGGCCTCTTCCTCGGCTGCCTCGAGCTCTTCTACCGTCCGTTCCGGCTCGCCCCGGCGGCGGTCGTTCTGCTCCTCGTCGCGACCGTGATGAGCCGCGACCAGCAGCGTCTGATCAAGATCGGGTTCGCAGCCACCGGCATCTGCTTCGTCGCCGGTGCGGCGCTTCAAGTGATCACGCACCATCCCCTGTACTAACTCGATTAGGGGAGAGGACATCCGACATGCCCCTGGTACAACACAGGGGTGAGCACGCACGACGTCGACGGCCTGAATGCCGGCTACGCGCGCGCGCTGCTCGACGACTACCTCGAGAACCCCGAGGCGGTCCCGTCGGAATGGCGCGCGCTCTTCGAGAGCGGGGACTCCACCCTGGTCGCGACGCATCCGGGTATCGCCCGGCTGCTCGAGAAGCTGCCGTCGAACGGCGGCAACGGGCACCCGGCGGCAGCGCCGCAGGCCGCGCCTCCGGCCGCATCCGCACCCGCACCGCCTGCGCCGGCGACCGACGAGCGGTTGCTAGGCGGCGTTGCGGCGGCGATGGCGCTCGTCAAGGCACATCGCACGCACGGCCATCTCGCAGCGCGGCTCGATCCGCTCGGCTCGGAGCCGGTCGGCGACCCGTCGCTCGAGCCGCTCCGTCTCGAGCCGAAGCTGACACCGGAGCTTCAGGCGCAGATCCCCGCGTCGGTGCTTCGTGTGCATGTCCCAGGCGAGACACTCGCCGACGTCCTGCCCCAGCTCGCAGAGACCTACTGCAGCACGATTGCCTACGAGCTCGAGCATCTCGCCGACCATCAACAGCGCGTGTGGCTCCGTCAGGCGATCGAGTCGGGTCGCTACCGCCAGCCGCTCGCCCCCGAGGAGAAGAGGGCGCTCTTCCGCCGCCTCTGCGAGGTGGAGGGGATGGAGCGCTTCCTGCGCAAGCGGTTCCTCGGCCAGAAGCAGTTCTCGGTCGAAGGGCTCGACGTGCTGATCCCGATGCTCGACGAGACGATCGAGCTGGCTGCCGAGGCAGGCGCGCACGACGTCGTCATGGGGATGGCGCACCGCGGTCGCCTCAACGTGCTCGCACACACGATCGGCACGCCGTACGAGTACATCCTGCGCGAGTTCGAGGGCGAGAAGACGATCGACGCCGTCGCAGCCGATCCCGAGGGCGGGACGGGTGACGTCAAGTACCACCTGACCGCCGCGGGCACGCGTACGACCGCGAGCGGCAAGATCGGCGTTCGGCTCGTCGCAAACCCGAGCCACCTGGAAGCCGTCGACCCCGTCGTCGAGGGACGCACGCGCGCGGAGCAGACGGACCGCTCGACCGCAAACGGCGCGCACGATCCGTCGATCGCGCTCGCCGTCTTGCTGCACGGCGACGCCGCCTTCGCCGGGCAGGGTGTCGTCGCGGAGACATTCAACCTCCACCATCTAGAGGGCTACTCGACCGGCGGAACGCTGCACCTGATCACCAACAACCAGATCGGGTTCACCACCGATCCCAGCGACGGTCGCTCGACGCGCTACTCCTCCGACCTTGCGAAGGGCTTCGACAGCCCGATCATCCACGTCAACGCCGACGACCCCGAGGCGTCGATCGCCGCGGCCCGGCTCGCGATGGCGTACCGGCGGCGCTTCGGCCAGGACGTGGTGATCGATCTCGTCGGCTACCGCCGGTTCGGTCACAACGAACAGGACGAAGCCGCCTACACGCAGCCGCTCATGGTCGAGCAGATCAACGCTCACCCAAGCGTGCGCGAGCTCTACGAGGAACAGCTGGTGGAGGAAGGCGTGCTCACGCGCGAAGAGGCGGACGGCCTCGTCAGCGACGTCGAGACGGCGCTGCGCGCCGCGCACGATCGCCTGAGGGCCTCGTTTGCCGAGCCGCAGGAGATCGACCATGGCGCCGTCGCCCACGCGAGCACGGCCGCAATCGACACGGCGGTGCCGAGCGCGACGCTCGAGCAGCTGAACGAGCAGCTCTTACGCACGCCCGACGACTTCACGGTTCACCCGAAGCTCGAGCGGCAGCTCGAGCGGCGTCGCGGTGCGATGACCGGCGGCGCGATCGATTGGGGACACGCAGAAGGGCTCGCGTTCTCGTCGCTGCTCGTCGAAGGCATCCCGATTCGGCTCACCGGACAGGACGTGCAGCGCGGGACGTTCGCGCAGCGTCATCTCGTCCTGCACGACGTGCACACCGGCGAGACATTCGCGCCGATGCAGCACCTCGACGACGCGTCCGCGTCGTTCGAGGTGTTCAACTCGCCACTCTCCGAGTACGCGTGCCTCGGCTTCGAGTACGGCTACTCGGCCGCGGCGCCGGAAGCGCTCGTGCTGTGGGAAGCGCAATACGGCGATTTCGCGAACGGCGCGCAGATCGTCATCGACCAGTTCATCTCGTCGGGGTTGTCGAAGTGGCGCGAGACGTCGCGGCTCACGCTGCTGCTCCCGCACGGGTACGAAGGAAATGGGCCTGAGCATTCGAGCGCGCGGCTCGAGCGGTTCCTGCAACTTGCCGCGCAGGAGAATCTCCGCGTCGCGAACTGCACGACCGCCGCGCAGTACTTCCACCTTCTACGGCGGCAGGCGCTCGATGTGACCGCGCGCCCGCTCGTCGTCGTCACGCCGAAGGGGCTGCTGCGCCTCAAGGAAGCGACGTCGACGATCGGCGAGTTCGTCGGCGGCGGGTTCCGCCCGGTGATCGACGATCCTCGTCTCGACAAGCGTCGTGTCGGACGGCTCGTGCTCTGTAGCGGCAAGGTGTATTACGACATCGTCGGCCACGAGGCGTATCCCGAGGCCGCCGAGACCGTCGCCGTGGCGCGGATCGAGCAGCTGTACCCGTTCCCGACCGAAGCTGTCGCGGCCGTCGTCGGGTCGTACCCGTGGCTCGAAGAGGTCGTGTGGGCGCAGGAGGAGCCGCAGAACATGGGGCCTTGGCGGTCGATCCGCCACCGCCTCGAAGAGGCTGCCTCCGGGCGCCGGCTGCGCTTCGTCGGGCGGCCGTGGCGTGCCAGCCCGTCCGAGGGCTATCCGACCGCGCACCGGATCGAGCAAGACCGCATCGCCCGCGCCGCCCTCTCGCGATGAGCGAGATCGGCGCCGTCCTCGAGACGTACCGGGACGCGGTTCACGCGAAGGATGTCGATCGCTTCGTCTCGATCTTCGCCGACGACGTGCGCGTCTTCGACATGTGGGGGACGTGGTCGCATGACGGCATCGACTCGTGGCGCGACATGGCGGAGGGCTGGTTCGGCTCGCTCGGCGACGAGCTCGTGCGTGTCGAGTTCGACGACGTTCAGACGATCGCCGGTGACGGCGTCGCCGTCCTGTCGGCGTTCGTCACGTTCGCCGGGCTCTCCGCCGACGGCGACGAGCTCCGGTCGTTGAACAACCGGCTTACGTGGGGGCTGCGCAAGATCGACGGAGCGTGGAAGGTCGTCCACGAGCACACGTCTGCGCCGGTCGAGATGGCGACCGGCAAGGTCAACCTCAAGCGCTGACGGTCACGGCCGCGGCCGCCGGCGCCGCGTGCGCTGTGCCGCGACAGCCTGCTTGGCGATGCGCGGCCCGTGCTTGCGTGCTTGTGACACGACCCACTTGCGCTGCCGCTTCGGCAGCCGCCGCCACAGATCCCACAGTGTGAGCGCTGTTCCGACGGGTCCGAGACGGCGAGAGAGCTTGACGCGGGCCATGTGACGCTCATTCTGCCTGGCCGGGTGGGTGTTCACGTTTCGAAAGATCGTCTAACATCCTCCGGCTGAGGGAAAATGGCGTCGGAGCAGGAGGATTTCATGGCCGTCGACACTCCGTCGATGTTCGCGCAGGTCATTCAGGACCACCTCGAGTTGAAGCGGCGGAACGCTGCCCTCGAGCACGAGATGCCGCTCGACCGGTACCTGACCGACGATCCCTTCGAGAATCATCCGCTCTTCAAGACCGAAGAGCAGGCGCGCTTCGAAGACACGATGGACGGTGTGCAGGGAATCGAAGCCGAGGAGACGCACCTCGACTGGCCGACCACCGACGACACGTTCATCGCAGCACCCGCAGTCGATCCCGACGCCACCGTCGAAGCGGTTCTTCCCGAAGCACCCGATGCCGACCCGCCGTCGGACGAGAACCTCTGGACGCGCTCGCGCGACTTCGACTGGGGCGACTGACCGCTAGGGAACCGACAACCTCGCCCAGAGGTTGTCGAGCATGCGCTTGACCGGCCAGAAGGTCGACGAGCCGCCGAAGTCGAGCGTGCCGGCTGCAAAGACCTTCGCGCCTTCGGGCGTCTCGTAGTAGCTCATCTGTGCGGTGATCCCCGGTCCGAGCAGGTCCGGGATCTGCGCGACCACGATCGTGCCGGGAGGCGAGTCCGGAGTCGTCGAGTCGATCTCGATCCCGTAACCGCCGACGAACTGCCCGAACGTCGAGCCGTCGGTCAGGCCGGTGCCGTCCCAGAGCCACGGCGCCGCCGCCGCGTTCTGCACGGTGAACAGGCCCTGCTTCTGCCCGTCGTCGTTCGCGCGGTACTGCACGCCGATCAGCCGTGCCTCGGGCCGGCCGGCGACACGCCATTGACCGACCTTCCGCAGGACTCGTCCTTCCTCTTTGACCTTCCAGAAGAAGTTGTTCGCCGAGAGGAACATCAGGTTGCCGCCGAGGTCGCGGAAGCGCTCGATGTCGTCGTACTCATGCGTCGCCACGTACTCCTCGTGACCTTCGAACACGATCAGGTCGTAGTCCTTGGCGAGCTCGTCGCCGTTCGGGATCAGGTCGAAGTCCGAGTCGGAGATGAACTCCGCCGACTTCCCCGACCAGTAGAGCCAGTGCAGAAACGGGAGGTCGTAGCGGTAGAAGCGGGGAGGCACGCCGCGTGCGATGTACGTGCGTGAGAGATTGACCGCGCCGTTCGGTGGGCCTGCGTACCACGTGTCGCCGTACCCGTTCCCGTCGACGTCTTGGAAGTTATAGGCCTGCCAGGTGTTCGTCGGCAGAACGACGAGCACGCGGCTCGTGGCGCCGAGCACGGTGGGGCGGACGACGAACGGCGCGTACCCGACGCGGCCGTCAGGCCCCGCGAGGGATGCGTAGTAGAGGCCGCTCGGCAGATTGGGGATGCGGACGGTGATCGTGCGCGGCTTGCTCCGGTACTGCTTCATCGCGATCTCGATCGGCGGCTGGCCCGTGTCGATCCCCGCGAATTGGTTGTCGGCGTACGTGACGACCTTCTCCGGGCCGGACTGGAAGAACTTCAGCTCGAGCGACGGCTCGTCGGTCGCGATGTGCAGCGCCGCGACCTGCCCGGGCGCATAGTTCGGCCGCGCAAAACCGGCATCGATTCCCTGGATTCGCACGACGGGGCCGCGCGGGCGGCGCCCGACGAACGCGTTCGGCGCCCCGTAGACGGTGCGCCTCCCGTTCGTGTCCTCCACGGTCATCCGGACCAGGTAGGTCCGCGGGTTCTGGTTCTCGAGCGGGGCCCAGGTCATCGTGTGGGCGCCTGCGTCGAACGACTCCGTCAGCGTGTAGACGACTTGCGGCACCTTGACCGTCCGCGTGACATCCATGGTCACCGTCGCCCGCGTCTTCAGGCGAAAGTGGATGCGGGCGACGTCGCGGAACCCGTCGCCATTCGGGCTGACGGTTGCGAGGAGGCTCGAGTCGCCGGCGAACGGCGTCGAGTCGTTGTCGATCCGCAGGTCGAGGAGCTGCGGCGCGAGCGGCTTGTGGCTCTCCGCCTGCGCGACCCCGGCGACGAGAAACGCCGCGAGGGCGACGAGGGCGAGGCGGCGCACGCGGGCAGCCTAGCTACGGCACCTCTGGGGATACCCTGTCCCGACGGTGCCTCCGCTCAAGACCTCGAGTGCATACGCCCCGACCGGCGACCAGCCGGCGGCGATCGAATCGCTTGCCGCCGGCGTGCGCGCGGGGGAGCGCTACCAGACGCTGCTCGGCGCGACCGGCACCGGCAAGACGGCGACGATGGCGTGGATCATCGAGCAGGTCCAGAAGCCCGCGCTCGTGATCGCGCACAACAAGACGCTGGCCGCCCAGCTCTGCAACGAGTTCCGGGAGTTCTTCCCGACGAACGCGGTCGAGTACTTCGTCTCCTACTACGACTACTACCAGCCGGAGGCGTACGTCCCGCAGGCTGATCTCTACATCGAGAAGGACAGCTCGCGAAACGACGACATCGACCGCCTGCGCCATGCGGCGACGTCGAACCTTCTCTCCCGGCGCGACACGATCGTCGTCGCATCGGTGTCGTGCATCTACGGCCTCGGATCGCCCGAGGAGTACGAGAAGAAGCTCGTGTTCCTCGCGGTCGGCGAGTCGACCGATCGCGACCTTGTGCTTCGCAAGCTGATCGACATCCAGTACGCGCGCAACGACACGCTGCTCGGTCGCGGCCGCTTCCGTGTCAAGGGCGACATGGTCGAGATCCAGCCGTCGCATTCGGAAACGGCGTACCGCGTCTCGTTCTTCGGCGACGAGGTCGAGCAGATCACGCACTTCGATCCGCTCACCGGTGAGGTGCTCTCGAAGCTCGATCACATCACCGTGTTCCCGGCGACGCAGTACGTGACCTCCAAGCCGACGATCGACCGTGCACTCGTCGAGATCCGTCACGAGCTCGAGGAGCAGGTGAAGCAGTTCGAGGCGAAGTCGATGATGCTCGAGGCGCACCGGATCAGGCAGCGGACCGAGTACGACATGGAGATGATGCGCGAGCTCGGGTTCTGCAACGGCATCGAGAACTATTCGCGCATCCTCGACGGCCGTCCTGCCGGCTCGGCGCCACACACACTGCTCGACTACTTCCCGTCCGACTACGTCGTCTTCGTCGACGAGTCGCACCAAACCGTCCCGCAGATCGGCGGCATGTACGAGGGCGACCGGTCGCGCAAGCAGACCCTCGTCGACTTCGGCTTCCGGCTGCCGAGCGCGCTCGACAACCGGCCGCTCCGCTTCGACGAGTTCCTCGGCAAGGTCCCACAGGCCGTGTTCGTCTCGGCAACGCCCGGCGCGTGGGAGCTGCGCCAGTCGACGCGGGTCGCAGAGCAGTTGATCCGGCCGACATACCTCGTCGACCCGGAGGTCGAGCTCCGGCCGACACGCCACCAGATCGACGACCTCCTGAACGAGATCCGCCGGCGCGAGGAGAAGAACGAGCGCGTGCTCGTCACGACCCTGACGAAGAAGATGGCCGAAGACCTCACGGACTACCTCCTCGAGGCCGGCGTGAAGACGCGCTACCTGCACAGCGAGGTGGATACGCTCGAACGCATCCAGATCATCCGCGAGCTGCGCCTCGGCGACTACGACGTGCTGGTCGGCGTGAACCTGCTCCGCGAAGGGCTCGACCTCCCCGAGGTGTCGCTCGTCGCGATCCTCGACGCCGACAAGGAGGGCTTCCTCCGCGGCAAGACCGCGCTGATCCAGACGATCGGCCGTGCCGCCCGCCACGTCGATGGCAGAGTGCTGATGTACGCCGACAAGGAGACCGAGGCGATCAAGGGCGCGCTCGAGGAGACGAACCGCCGGCGCGTCACGCAGCTCGCATACAACGAGGAGAACGGCACCAAGCCCATCTCGATCACAAAGGGCGTCTCCGACATCGCCGAGTTCCTGGCGCTCGAGCAGCCGCACGTGCCGAGCTCGCGCCGCCGGGGCGGCAAGAAGGTGGAGGGCCTCGACCGCGGAGAGCTCGAGAAGCTGCTCGTGACGCTCGAGGAAGAGATGTTCCAGGCGGCCGAGGAGCTGCGCTTCGAGTACGCGGCGAAGCTCCGTGACGAGATCAAGGAGATCCGCCGCGACCTCAATGCCCTCGCGGAGGTGGTCACGTGAGCCTCGGCTTCGTTCTCGCAATCGTCGTGAGCGGCTTTGTCACCGGCGGGCTGGCGCGCTTCGCGATTCCCGGCCCCGATCCGATGCCCGTGTGGCTGACGATCGCGATCGGGCTGACCGGGTCGATCGTCGGCGCAGTCGTCGGCCGGGCGCTTTCCGACGACAACGGCTACGTCGTGTCGTTCCTCTCGTTCGGCGTCGCGATCTCGCTCGTCGCCGCCTACCGGCGGTTCGTGCAACACCGTCCGATCTTCGGGCCCGGCGCGATGGCCTTTCCCGAGCGGGGTCTCGGTGTCGCCGAGCAGCGCCAGAAGCTGCGCGAGCTCGGCTTCGACCCGGACGCGATGCGCCGCGATCCGCGACAGCTGGAAAAGGTTCGGCTCGAGGCAATGCTGCGCGAGCTCCACCGTGCCGGCGTGATCGACGACGACGAGTTGCAGACGAAGCTCACGCGTTTGACAACGACGACGGAGGAGAAATAGGAGCCATGCATTGGGTATGGCTCATCATCGTCGGCCTCATCGTGGGTGCCCTCGGACGCGCTCTGCATCCGGGCAAGGACCCGCTGGGCTGGATTCTCACGCTGGCGCTCGGGGTGGTCTCGCTGATCATCGCCGGGCTGATCTTCTCGAGCGGCGTGCTCGAGTTCATCGTGGGGATCGTCATCGCCGCCGTGCTGCTCGCGCTCTGGGCGCGCATGGCGCCGAAGACGGCTTAGGAACGGGGGAACGTCCGCGCGGCGGTGAGCTCCCACTCGCCGCCGCGCCAGATCGACGTCTCGACGGTGAGCGACTCGTCGTCGGCGCGATAGGCGACGCAGCCGCAGGCCTCGCCGCGGCGGTGCGGGCGCGGTCGACCGAGCCCCGGCGCGATCGAGATGACGACGCCGCGCGCGTCACTGTCGAGCACCTCGAACTCATGGCGCTCGCTCACCGTTCCCTGGTGGATGTGCCCGCCGAGGATCAGCTCGGCGCCGCCGTCGACGAAGCCGGCGAGCACGTGGTTGCGGCGGGCGACCGGTTTCTTGCGGGTGCGCCACGGCGCGCCGATCAGCTGGTGATGGAGTGCGACGACCCGAAGTGCGCCCGCGGGCGCGTCGGCGAGTCGCCGTGCGACGCGCGTGAGCTGCGGGTCGCCGACTCCGCCCGACTGGTGGCGCCACGGCCGGACCGAGTTCACGCCGACGAGGTGCACCGCCTCGGTCGAGTAGACCGGCTCGGTCGTCTCCCAGACGCGGTCGAACTCACGCCACGGCCGGGTGAAGCGCGCCGGAAAGGAGTAGGGGATGTCGTGGTTCCCCGGGACGGCCACGACCGGCGTGCCAAGGCCGCGCAGAAAGGCGGCGGCGCGGTCGTGCTGGGCGGGCCGCCCGCGGTGCGTCAGGTCGCCGGTGGCGACGATCAGCTCGGGCTGTGTCCGCGCCACGAACGCCCCGATCGCCTCGTGAATCGCGGGGTCGTCACGCGCCCCGAAATGGAGATCCGATAGGTGCAGGATGCGCGTAATCACCGGCGAAGCAGGCTATACAGTGAGTGAAATGGCCGACGAACCGACGACCGAGATCTTCGACGACCTCTACCTCGGCCTGCGGGCCGGCGGGGCACTGCGCAAGCAGCGCCGCGGCGAGCCGCTGACCGAGGAAGAGCAGGAGGCGCTCGGGCGCTGGCAGCGGCTTTCGACCTGGCGCAAGGGCGTCGCGATCGGCGGCTTCGCCGTCGGCACTTTCGGCCTCGGTTTCACGCTCGGCGGCCTGATCTTCGGCCGCTGGCGCAAGGCCTAGCTCCGTTCGAACGCCCGGGTGACCGCCGCAGTGCGGCTGTGCACGCCGAGCTTGCCGAAGATGTTCTCGAGGTGCGTTCGGACCGTGCCGGTCGAGATCACGAGGCGGTCCGCGATCTCCTGGTTTGTCAGCCCTGCGCGCAATAGGTGCACGATCTCCGCCTCGCGCTGGCTCAGCCCCGGCGGCCGCTGACGCCGTTCCCAACGCGCGCGAACCGCCTCGAGGTGGGAGCGAAGAACGGTCAGCACCGGCCGGTGTCGCTCGTCGAAGTCGCGACGGCCGGCGTGGCGCACGAAGAAGAAGCCGCGAACGACACCGGGCGGAGATGGAAGCCAGAGCTTCATCTCGTGCTCGACGCCGCACTTCCGCATCACCGCCGCGTAATACGCGTTGCGCAGCCGCTGCAGCCGGCTCGGGATCGCATCGCTGAAGCGCAGAGCGGTCGTCGTCAGGACGTGGTCCGAGTCGTTCAGCGGCCAGGAAGCGAGCGCCGATTCGATCTCTTCGGTCTCCCAGTCCACGGCGGCTCCCGGGTCCTCGACGAGGTAGACGTTTCTCGTGGTCGCCGGTTCCTGGGTATCGACTTCACACACGCGGTACTCGAAGTAGCCGGCCTGGTCGGCGGGCACGAGCTGCGTGAGCTGCTCGAGCATTGGGTGCTCGAACGGGTGGTTCCCGTCGGTCGCCGAGGCAGCCCGGATCACGGCGAGTGCCGCGTCGAGATCCTTGGTGCTCAACCTTGCCGTCATGGCGCGAACTCCACGATACGACTCGGTTCAGTCCGCGACAATGCCGCAGGTCCCGGAGCGATCGAGCGCCAGGCGGCGTGCGGAGAGGATCCAGGTCCAGCGGCCCGAGACGGAGACCGCATGTGCCGTCAGGTGGACCGTTGCGGACTCGCGGTGAAGGGATTTCGTCAGCTGCAGCTCGAAGGTGACGGCCGTCGACGGCGCGCGCCCCGTGCTCGTCCCTGCGACGTGGATCCGCTCGTGCGTGGTCCGGAGCACGCGCAGAGAGCTCAGCTTGCCGGGGATTGGGCTCAGCTGCTCGCAGTTCACGTAGTCGACGGCATTGATGAGCCGCCGCTGCGCCGGATGGAGGAGGGGATAGGCGGCTGCGTAGTCGTTGGCGGCAATGAGCCGAACGATGTGACTGAGGAATGGGGCCGCGTCACTGCGGCGTGTCTGTCCGTAGGCGTCGCCGGCGGCCGCAGTCAAGGCCCCGGCGAGAACGATGAATGCAAGGAGTGATCTCATCACTCGAGGATCGCCGCGCGCCTCGTTCGCAACAATCCGACATATGTCGGATCTTCAGATCGTTCGCGGCGACCTCACGACGCAGGTGGTCGACGCGGTCGTGAACGCGGCGAACACGACGCTGCTCGGCGGCGGCGGCGTCGACGGTGCGATCCACCGGGCCGGCGGGCCGGCGATCCTCGCCGAGTGCCGGCTCCTCGGAGGCTGCGACACGGGTGACGCGAAGGCGACGACCGCAGGCGAGTTGCCGGCGACGTACGTGATCCATACGGTCGGCCCGGTATGGCAAGGCGGCGGGGCCGGCGAGCCCGAGCTGCTCGCGTCATGTCACCGCCGCTCGCTCGACGTCGCGCGTGAGCTCGGCGCGCGCTCGGTCGCGTTCCCTGCGATCTCGTGCGGTGTCTATGGATATCCGGCCGAGCTTGCCGCCGCCGTCGCGATCGGGACGGTGCGCGCGCACGCGCACGACATCGACCTGGTGCGCTTCGTCCTGTTCGGCGACGAGATCTACGACGCGTTCGCCGCTGCGGCGTCCGCCTGATCACGTTGTGCGGCGAGCGCGAACACGCCGACGAGCGCGGCCGCCGCCGAGACGCCGCCGGCGACCCATAGCGTCCCGCGGCCGCCGATCGTCGAGACGAGCACCGCGCCGCCGCCCAGCGCCGCGAGCTCCGCCGTGTTGCGCAGCCCGTTGAAGGCCGCGAATGCTCGCCCGTGCTGCGCGGCTCGGACGCGCTGGTGGATCAGCGTGCGAAAGCCCGTGTTCTTGATCCCGTGGCCCATGCCGCCGATCGACCAGGCGACGAGCATCACCACGTAGAGCTGCCAGAACGGCGCCACGAACTTGGCGAG
>Ga0070660_100001459_pt1 | contig 16166 bp, 28 predicted proteins | sample KBSC33metaG_FD_64670 | JGI IMG/M metagenome (GOLD analysis project Ga0070660, IMG submission 64670) | Corn rhizosphere microbial communities from Kellogg Biological Station, Michigan, USA - KBS C3-3 metaG | ecosystem: Host-associated > Plants > Roots > Rhizosphere > Soil ... | reverse complement strand
CACTCCTGGTATGTCTTCCTCCTCTCCGTGGGATCAGCAACGGTTCCCGCCGTGCTCGCGCTGGTTCATGATTTGCTGTTGGTCATTATCCTGCTGGAGTTGTTCCGCACCATCATTAACTTCCTGAAAACTAAAGTCATTACGCTAGAACCATTTTTATATATTTGTGTCATCGCATCGACCAGGCGAATCCTCACGACTGGCGCCCAGATTGCCTCGATGGAGGAGCTCACCGATCAGGTGTTTCACCGGTATCTGCTCGATCTGGGGTCGAATGTGCTCGTGGTTCTGGCCTTGGTTCTCGCGGTGTATCTCATGCGGCGGGCAGTTCCGGTGGCCGCCACGTAAGGAGCAGAATTGGTCAGTGTTGTCCTACGCCCTGAACCAGAAATGGAGGTGTGTGATGCTCAAATTCCTACACCTGCTTGTGTCAGCAATGGTCATTGGAGTGCCGGCAGCGGGCCTCGCTCAATTTAACGATAAAGGTGACCATGTTGAGGTGAAGAAGGGCACCCGATTGTGTTCGAGCATCCCGGTCGACGGAGTGAGAGGGACATTGAATCAGCGTCCGATATTTTGGAAGGTCACGAGCCCCATACGTGCCAACGGCACGCAGACCGTTTCCGCGCTCGTCCATGAAACGGTCTATAACCGTAACAGCGGCGACACGACCACTGTGGAGAACCCGTATGACGAAGATTTTGCCACATTCTTCAAGCGAGCGCCGGAACACAAAGGGATGCTCGAAATGATCAGTCCGCAAGATGGGAACCTGCAAGCGATCGTCGAGATCTGCCGGAAGGACAAATAGCAATGCGTTGTCCGCGCTGCAAAGGCTTCATGGTGACAACCCAGTTGAAGGAACTGTGGGACTCCGGCCAGGTAGACGGGTGGCGCTGTCTTCTGTGCGGTGAACATATTGATCCCGTCATTGAAGGCAATCGGACGGGGCACGCCTCTCCGGTTCAGAGCCGTGCACGTGTCCCCGGAGCTCCCACCGCCAAGTTCACAAAAGGAAGATTCAGGTGAGTGGCGTTGGTCCGTTGTTGAGGGATTGGTGAGGCATGAACATCGTTGAGCGACGAGCGACAGACTTGAAGAGAGGCCTGAGGCATCGGTATGCGGGGATGGTCATAAGCCTCATCGTGGCACTTGCGGTCTTGGTGTGGCCAGCGGACGAGGCACTGTCCGCCGCCATCACGATTGCCGGAAACGGTCCAGAACTTCGCATGGTCGAACGGCTGACGCGAGCGTTTGAGAAGCAGCATTTGGGCGCTGTCGTTGAGATCCGCTGGGATCCGTCATTTCAGCCGACTCACATGGTGAAATCGGGCGAGGCAGATTTGGCCGTGACAGGACAAATCGCCCCGGACCTCGTCGCCACTCCGATTGCTTGGGATGGCATTGCTGTGGTGGTGGATTTTGCCAATCCGCTTAGAGAGATCACATCGCGGCAGCTTGCGGCCATGTTCTCAGGCCTTGTGACTCAATGGTCGGATGTGGGGGGCATCGATGCTCGAATCGAGCTCATTGATCGTCCTTCTAATCAGCTTATACGCGGAACGTTCGAAACGATCTTGGACATTGTGGGAAAAATCCCTCCTTCCGCTCATGTGAGCCGGTCTGATCAGCGAGCGATCAGCAGCGTGGCTGGCAATGGTTCGGCGGTGACCTATGTATCTCTCGGTGTGGCCCTCGATGCGGTTACGTATGGCGTCGGTGTGGCCCTCTTGAGTGTCGACCAAGTTGAACCGGCCAAGCAGACTGTGAGCGATGGCCGATATCGCTTGCGCCGGCCGATTCTCCTGCTCCGCAAACACGAATCCAATTCTACCGCAGCATCCTTCGTGGACTTTGCGCTTTCCAACGAAGCAAAGGATATTATCGAAGAAATGTTTGTCTCCAACACCGGCGCGGGAAATGCGCCTCATACGGTGCATTCATCCATGCGCGAGAAGTGAAAATTTCGGAGATCGAGAGGGCCGCCATGCGCATTTGGACTGACGGACGTTCAGAAGTATTTTTGGGTTTCTACGTCATAGCCTGGATAGTTGGGCTCGTCTTGACGCACCTGCTTTCGAGTTAACCGCGAAATGATGCGTGTGACCAGGCATAGTGTTCGATATAGACCACTATCTCAATGCAGGGAGCGGTATGTTGTTCTGAGGCTTCAGTTACGTTGACTGCCTTGCGCGTCCTGTTCCATGTCTTAGCGCGATCAATTCTCAGTCTCCGCGCTCAACGCAGAACGTCTGAGAGGTTTGACAGTCCTCGCATAAGGCCGCTCGCGTGGTCAGGAGTGAGATCTTTGATGAGGAGAAGATGGTGTGTGCAACAAAGGGGGTTCTTTATGAGACTTTTCACGATGACGATAGCAGGTTTCGTGTTTCTCGGAATGACTGGGCTTGTCCTGGCGAACCCGTCGATGCTGCCTAAGCATCCTGGGTATCCGTCTGGTGGCGAGTTTGCGAACGATAAGGGTCAGAAGAATCTGACCTATAGCCAATCCCTATTGGAGGCCGCGACGTCCGGCGACACGAATATGATTCCGACGTTAATGGATCAGAACAATGTGGATCAGAACAATGCCAAGCTAATGGAGCATGGCGGAGCCGGTCAATCGCCTGTGGTCGGATCGAACGTGACAACTGCGCCTTCGGTGAGAGAGGGCGAGCGGATAAAGCAGTAAGGATCTAGAAGGCCTCAATGAGGCTTCTGAAACTCTCGGAGGCGGGGGGTTGGCATGGGAGAAGCGAACTTCCAGCCAAGCCCCCACCTGGTAATGTGAGGTGCCTATGCAACAGAGATTCGAGTTTATGGACTTGATCGTGGCGGTAGGATTGTGTGCCACGATTGTGGCCAGTGGTGTATTGCTCATGGCTGCAAATGGGATGCAAATAGGAACCGTAGGAGGGTCGCGAGCACAGCCCACCGGCAATCTTACGGGGATGGACTTGCTCCAACCGGTGCTCGGTCAAGCCATCGTGGATGGTGCCCTCCTTGAACGTAGCCATGCGAAGCATGCGGCTGCAGCCATCGCTCAACTTGATGGTCTGGCTTTCGAACGGAATCAGTGGCAACACTCCCCTTATGGCTATCTCGATTCAATCACCATCGGTGCCTCGTGGGCGGAGGCCGAGCATACCGCCAGAGTTCAAACAGTCATGGGTCGCTCGATCGTCAATTTCACCCGACGTGGAGTTCGCAGTGGACTGTGGACCTCGGTGGAACGCGCCGCCCACGACAACCCCCAGATGATTGGGGTGACAGAGGCCATGGGAGAGAAGATGGATAATACGTTCCTCGCGAATTGGCAGCCGAATATTGGCCGAGGAATTGTTGTCGCGACCCAAGACAGCGAGAAGCGTTCGAGATTGAGGCAAGAGCGGTTGGGAACAGCAATCGTAGAAATGGCCACAGTTCAAGAAGCCTACGAGCCAGTTCGAGCGGCAATTCAAGAACAGCTTGGAAGCGCAACAGTGGTCGCGACCATGACAGGGGCGCAACAGGCAGGCGCACATTCTAACCGTCTGACGGCCGATCGAGTTGCGGTCTCGAGTGCACAAGACGCTTTCCCGAGGATTTCGACGACGACTACCTTCATCGTGGCGTCGCTCATTCTCGTCAGTCTGTTTACGACTGGTCTCTTCGTGTTTTCCCCAAGACGGGAGGGAATTGCCCAGACTGATTCCGTTCACAGGGGACCCGCCGTACTGGTAGCTTCCAAGTTGTTATAAGAAGACGAGAAGATTCAGTGAGTGTTGGTGGTACGGGGGTGCTCTATGATTGAGATGATTGGACTCACTACGCTGTGCATGCTCGTGTGGGTGTTAGCTTCGTCGATGGCGACTGAAAGTGATGCCGAAAAACGGCGTGTGGCCATGCTGTCAGCGGGCGATCTTTGCCTCAACCCATGAAGCGGACCGCGCGGGCAAGGTCGTCCTCACGACCGGTAACAAGGAGAATTCCATGACATCTGAGGAGCACATTGCGAAGATGACGACAGCCATCCGGCAAGCGATCAAGGTAATGGGCGATCGGTTCGGATCGACAGAACAGGATGTCACAAAGGCCATTCACGAACTGAAAATGTCGATGCAGGGGTCAACGGAACCGAAGGCCCCCGTGGGGACTCTATGACGACCACGCAGTCTGTTTACCATGAGTTCAAGACATGACATCACGCCTGTGATGAAAGGGAGAATGATGAATACCTCATCCACTGTTCAGAGTCACATAGACATCACGGACACGATGGCCAGGTTATACCTCTTTCTGGCGCAAAGCTTGGACCGCTGCGTGAGCGAGGCGGCACGCATCAGCTATCCGGAACCACAATTCCAAGCCAGTCTGGCCTCGACGAGAGCCACGGTGCTGGACATGCTGTCGGTGAATCAAGTGGTAAAGGGGAAGGTCGAGCAGGAGTGCGATCGGGTAGGATCGCTTGTCACAGCATGCCTGACGGATGGCGTTGCGAAAGCGAGTGCTCTCGATGAATTGAAAGCGGAAAGAGCGGTATTGAAACACAAGACCCTGGCGTTGAGTGATCTGCTCGCTGTTTTCCGAGCAGTGTGACAGAACGCTCGAGGCGACCGGGCATAGACACCAAGGAGGACATCATGAGCCAGACACCCCAAACATATCTGCTGACGCTGAATTCACCATCCCGAAAGGCATTGCGGCTGTGGACAGGTAAGAGCATTCATACCTTGCGCCACTGTTCGGTCAAACAACTCAATCATGCGCTGATGGAACTGCAACAGCATATGGATGGTGCGCAAGCACGCGTGCCGGCGTCCGGCGCGTCGTATTCCTTGAACCGCGCACGATAAACGATAGCCCTATTTGCTATTTCATAGCGCGGGGTGCAAAAATAAATGTTCTCTACACTTCCCAGTTGAGGTCGATGCATGACGCGTGCGCGTACAACACCCTTTGATCCCGAGCTAGTTCTCAGCAAAGTCGGCAAGGGGAAAACCACTCTGCTCACCGCCAAGAAGCACTCGATCTTCTCGCAAGGGGATGCCGCAGAGGCGGTGTTCTATATCCAGACAGGCAAGGTGAAACTGACGGTGGTCTCGCAACAAGGCAAAGAAGCCGTGATTGCGATTCTGGAGCCGGGTGCATTTTTTGGACAATCCTGCCTTGCCGGACAGGCCATTCGCGCGGCGACCGCGACGGCCGTGGAAGACTCCAATATCGTGCGCATCAACAAGGACGCCATGGTGCGCGTGCTGCACGAGGAGCCTGTCTTTGCCGAGCTGTTTATGGCCTATTTGCTGGCGCACACCATTCGAGTCGAAGAGGATTTGGTGGATCAGCTCTTTAACTCCAGCGAGAAGCGACTCGCGCGAGTGCTGCTATTGTTGGCGCATTTTGGCAAAGAAGGGAAGCCGGAGACAGTCATTACAAAGATCAGCCAGGAAACGCTCGCCGAGATGATCGGGACCACACGCTCGCGGGTGAGTTATTTTATGAACAAGTTCCGGAAATTGGGTTTCATTGACTACAACGGTGAATTGCACGTGCATAGCTCTCTCCTGAATGTCGTCCTGCACGACTAGGACTCCGCCACCTCGATTCCTTCCTCCTGCCTACTCCTCAGATCGACACGCCCTCCACTGGACAATCACAGATCAGGGTGTCCCTATCGCCCAACGGGTTATCTGCGATTTCGAATGCCAGATGCCATCGGTGCCCTCGCGGACATTGCTGGTGTACAACCACTCGCTGTTGCGCGTCTGTCCCTCGGGAGGAACGTTGTGCAACAACATCATCGGCGTGGCAGATATCGCACGTGGACATAATCAACCGCCCTTCGCTCAGGTGAGGGGTGGCCATGACACGGCTCCAGCGTCCCTTAGTTAAGTAACAGTTACCTGCCACCAAGCACATACCAGAGAAGCAACATGTACGCACTCATGACCAAAGACATAAGGGCGAACAGGATACCCGCAAGTCCTAGAAGGTCCCAATCTATCTTCGAGCCGACCATGTGTCATCATGGCGAGAAGTCCTGCAGCGGTCTGTGCTGAAGTGATCAGGTAGTAATCACTAGATCGGGGTTGCCGTTGTTCAATAGTGAAAGACCCACGAAAATAAATATACCCGTGCGAATTCGTAGTCTTATGGGGTTGTCCGCGTCCTCGTCGCATTGACTCACCACGCTTCAGGGTTATTAGAGTACAGGCAAGTGTTGATTACACAGACCGCCTCACTCTCTCTCGCGCGCCCTCACTATTTGTTTCGCGTCTGATTCAAGCCCGCCTCTACGGCTGTTTTGTGTGAGCTGTCCCGAGCCTCGGAGTCAACATGAACTGCCCTCGTGGTCATGTGCTGGTGACCATCTGGCCCCGTACGAGCCAGACAAGTCCTTGCGTGACGATGCTAGATGTCCCTAGTGGGGCCAGAAATTTGATAGGCACGAAGGCTATTACACGGGTAGGAGGTGTGCCATGGAAAAACGGATGCAGATATCTCCGGGTCGCAATTGGTCCGAGGGCGCCGGCGATCGCGCCGACCAACATTTCGAAATCTGGTACGGCGAGGAGGAGCGAAAGGACACGCTCGTTGCCCGGGTCTGGGCGACCAAAGACGGCCCGCATAGCGTCGAACTCTATCGAAAAAGCTCACTCATTGAACCGGTGCGTGTTCGGGTGTTGGAGGGGCTAATGCGCGAACTGGACTTTTATCTTATGAAGGACGAACGAGACGTCCCGAGATATCTCATGCACCATTGCTCAATGGCCTCCCACGTCTACAGTCCATACGGATGGATCCAAGTCAATCCCGGGAGATAGTGAGTGAGATGTCAGCTCAAGGGGAAATGTCCCCACTCTGAGCAATTTTGGTCAGACTGCCCTACCGTTCGAGAGACATAGTATGACATCGAAGGTGGGACATCGTGTCCGTACGGGTAGTCTTGCTCCGATGGTCCTGTCAAGCCTAGACAGGGTCAGGTGGGTCCATCTCCGCACGTGAATGAAAGGACGTACGTCGATGAAGTTAACACCGTTACACGATTGGGTATTGATCCGGACCGGCGAGCCGAGCGCGAGGAGTGCCGGCGGCATTATCATTCCAGACAGCGCGCAAGAGAGACCGGAGGAAGGAGAAGTCCTCGCTGTGGGGACCGGTCGCTTGATTGAGGATAAGGACTCGAAGGAGAAAATCAAGAAGAAGACATTTGTGAAGACCACTCTTCAGCCGGGTGAGCATGTCCTGTACAAAAAATACGCCGCCACAGAAGTAGAGGGCGACGATGAAACATTCGTGCTGGTTCGTGAAGAGGATGTCCTAGGCACGAAGACTGGCGAGACGGCCATGCATGAGAGCATTGACTCATGATCAGCAAATAGAACAGGGGGTGTTTCCCCCGCAAGGAGGGTATCGTGAAAGAAGCCACATCGAAATCGGTGCAGCCTGAAACCGCAGCGCCTCGAACGTCCCGAAAGGAAGGAATCGTGAAGGAAGCACTCGGTCTGACGAACGTGAAGCCGCTCCGGGATCGGGCTCGTGAAGAAACGTCTCGAAAGGAAGGAATCGCGAAGGAAGCACTCGGTCTGACGGACGTGAAGACGCTCCGGGATCGGGCTCGTGAAGGGATTGAGGACGGCGCCATGACATCGGGTTACAAGGCCAAAGCAGAAACGGTGATCAAGCTCCTGAATGATGCCCTCGCGACGGAAATCGTTTGTGTCCTTCGCTATAAGCGCCATTACTTCATGGCCACCGGGATCAGTTCCCTTAGCGTGAAGGGCGAGTTTCTCCAGCATGCCACTGAGGAACAAGCCCATGCCGATCAATTGGCCGAACGCATTGTCCAACTTGGAGGAGAGCCGAATTTGTCCCCTGAGGGGATGCTGAACCGGAGCCACTCGGAGTATGTCGAAGCGGAATCCTTGGTGGAGATGATCACGGAAGACCTGATCGCCGAACGGATCGCGATCGACAGCTATCGCGAAATGGTCGATTATGTCGGCACGGATGATTCGACAACCCGTCAGCTCTTAGAGCGGATTCTTGCGCAAGAAGAAGAGCATGCAGAGGATCTGGCCGGCCTCCTGGATGACGGCATGGTGGTCTAGCCGGGGTATGAGACGGTCTGCTGGTCGCTCTGGCCAAGCACGGTAGGAGGCATGGCCATCACACGGTTGTCGTCGAGGCATGTACTCGCCGAGAAGCAAGCATGGTCGATGAAGAAGGAGGGACGCTCAATGAGAGATGACAAAGGGAGTTTATTGGGAGGTATGGGATGGGCGTTTGTGATCGGAGGGTTGGTGGGGGGCGGGATAGCGCTGTTGCTTGCGCCGCAGTCGGGTAGTGCGTCACGGAAGCAGTTGCGAGGGTATGCGCGGCGAGTCGAAGAGAGTATCCATGGACTGACCGGCAAGGTCGCCGAGGTCTTTGATGAGGCGGTGGACAAGGGACGCGAGTTTGTCAAAGACAACCAGGCGGTCCTGAGCGAGGCAGCTGAGGCCGGGCGTGCTGCCATACAGCGAGAGCGTGAGCCGCTGTCTGCAGAGAAGAAGGCGTGACAGTGAAGTGCCTCGTCACAGATTACGGGCAGCGGGTCGAACGTGCGAACAAGGGAGAACCGAGCAAGGCGGGAGAGCATGACCGTGAGGACCGTCACATTCCTGGGAAGTGCGCTGATGACCATGACTCTACTGATCGGATGCGTCGACACGACGGAGCAGCCGCTCCACCAGGTCCAGAAAGACTTGGAACAGCTGTTTGGGACCGCATTGCTCAATGGTGATATCAGGATGCAACGAGCCCGCGATCATCTCACCGTCGTGATGACCGAACGGCTGCTGTTCGATGCCGGGAGTCATGAGGTCAAACCTGATGGTATCGACTTGCTGAAGCAGATGGGCGCTCTTTTCAAAGCGGCTTCTCTCAAGGAAATCCGAGTTGCCGGGCACGCCGACAAGGCCTCGGTCAATGACCATTCTGACGAGTATTTCGAGAAGTTGGCCTTATCGAAAGCACGGGCGATTCAAGCAGTCCACGCTCTGCAGGAGAATGGAGCGGCTTCGCAAAGCTTTATCATTGAATGGTATGGGGACATCCGACCGATCGCAAGTAATGAGACTGAGGAAGGGCGGCGGATGAATCGACGTATTGAGATTGTTCTGTATAGCGGAATCTGATCGGATGCGCTCATCAGCGAACTGCAGGGGTCACGGACAAAAATTATGCAGAATCTGGACTTGACCGCCGTTCTCTTCTTGTTGTCGGCCACTGCTGGCGGCATCGCGGTTGTCTATTACGCCTTCGTGCTCGCTCGTGAATGGTTTAGACAATGGCCTTCTTCCGGCAAAGCCATCTTCCGCAAAAAGAACATGCCGGAAACATCTCTGAACGCACACATTGCCACCGAATGGACTGAAGGCCGTCTGCGGTTGGATTCTATTTTAACTCTGATCAAATCACTGGCGGAATTGTTAGAGAAGGAAGTGAAGGCATTGCGGCGGCTCGATCATTCAGATCCACGGTATGACGGGGAGGTTCGTCAAATGGTCGGCCCCACCCTGCGCGGCTTCACCTTCGATAAACATTTGCGAGATGAGTGCCGCGTGCTGATTCCGCTTTTGCGATTCTGCGCACAGGATCTCGCGCAATCGCAGGGTCTGGACATGACACAAAAATTGACCGTCCTCGACGAGATCCAAGCGGCCATCGAGTCGGTCAACCTCCACTGACACGCGAAAGGGTCCGAAACTGTTTTTCTTGACCCATCCACAACTGCCGACGGACTCCTGGAAGGCTCGACCGCCGTCTTTTTGTGAGAAAGGCGGTGGCCCATGGCGGATCCTCGAACTTCATCCGTTCGCAAAGAAGTTCAAGATTATCTCCAATGCTGCGAAAATCTGTTGGCAACCGCTCTCATGCCTAAAAGTCCTGGGTTATCCGAAGACGAAGAGGGTATCGTTGAATATTATGCGGTTGAACTGTCAAAACTAAATCCGCAACAGCGGAGTAAGCTGGAGTACCGGCACAGTATCCTGGAATATATCCGTCTCAGCGAAGTCCTCTTGAAAGTCGATAATCTCTCTGACCAGGAGCATGAACAGATGCAGCAAATGTTGAAGCAGGTTCTGATCAATTTTGATCGGATCGGTAGTAGTTACTCGTGTAATGTCGCAACTCCCTACGGAGCCGATGACATGAAATGTGGCTTGCCACGTTAACGTTGCGGACTAAGCGAAGCTGGCTCACTGATCATTGATGAAAGGGAAACACGTACCCTTGGTACTCACCAAAGAAGTACAGATGTTTATTCGTGCCTGCGAGCATCTGCTCTCTATGCCTTCTTCGCCTCCGCTCTGTGATGATGAGGGAGCCCTTGTTAACTATTACATACAAGAGCTGTTGAATAGGTATGGTGCCCCGAAGGAGGACAGAGCCGGTTTGGCGGAGTCATGCATCACAGGTGAAGAAGACCGGTCCCTGGGGTCATAACGGCTATCCGGCCGGCAGGCTTGGAGAAAGACGGAAGTGTTAAGCCCTGATATTGAGTGGCAATGCAAGAATTACAAAGTAGTGGTTTCATCCCGCATTGCATGGAGTCCGTATGAAATATTCCCTTCATGCCATTCCGATCGAGGTTCTTGCACTGGCCTTGATTGAGTTCGTCTTCGTGAGCACTTTTGCCGCCGTACTTTGGTACATGTTTGGCCACAAGTGACTCTTTGGCATTCATCAGAAAGATTCAGCGTGGACCATTCGTTCATTCCATCGGTTTTCCTATGGTTCGCCCATCATCCCTTTGCCACGGCCACGATAGTGTATGCGGCGAGCATCTTCGGCGTATTGGTGTATGCCTATTTCGAGTCCCGAGACTGGGTGTGAGAGCATCGCTTCTAGCTGCACCATATATCCGCGAAATCGTATAGATCGAGACTCTTCTTGGCATCGACCTCGGCGCACTCGCCTGTAACTTCCAGACTGATGTCAATGGGTTATAAAGGGGGCATATAAATTTAATGTGAGCTATTTTGACCAGCTAGTTCCTAGTCCAAAGCCTAACATCGAGATTCGCCTTTGAAGTTCACCAGAGGAGGGCAAGCACATGACACCTCTCGTAACTCGCCAGACAATCTGGATTTTAGGACTATTGATTGGGGGGTGTCTCGGACTGCCAGTCGCACGAGCTCAAGACCGGCAGTCGACAATAGTTGCCCCTGGTACCGATGCAACCAACAAGGCGGACATAGCAGCTGGTTCAGTTGAAGACACAATACGGGACTGCATGGGCAGGATACCCAAAGATGCCAGTATCGGTCAGGTGATGATCGCAGAACAAAGTTGCTGGCGGGATGAAAATGAACGCAAACCTGTACAGGCGATTCCCGGCGCACGCAGCACAGGCTTGACGTCTCCTGCGGAGCAACGTTCGGTAGTGAAGCATGCCGATCGTGCCTCGATGGTCGTCTCTGAATAAAAGCTGTCGATCGGAGGCGACTCTCTCAGCGCAGTGGAAGTGGGTGCCGGTACCGGAACGGTGAAGAGGAGACAGCCCAATGGACCTTGCATTCTTCATTAGAAACCGGCTGAGACGGCTCAGGATGAGCTCGCGAGATCGCGCGCGTGCGTCCAGCCAGGCAGAATCGTATATTGCATCTTTTCAAACGGCACCGAACCGAACCGACCTGCGTGACCAGCTCGAACGAGTTCTGCAATTGCCGCAAGGACACCTTGCCAAGCTCGCCGATCTGCAGCGCCGGGAACACCGCCTCAAGAAGCCGTTGGAAACCACTCCCATAACATTATTGCATCGTCGGGTGGGAAGCAGGACAGACCGTGTGGGAGGTCGATCATTTCTCTAAAACTGTGCGATTTTGACCAGATGACCATCCCTTAGCAAGCATAGAATGCATCATGAGGTAGCATTAGTGTCTGCGCATATGCATCACTCTAGTCGGCCGGGTACCATGCAATCATATCTCGCTTCATGGATTGTTGTTTGTGGAATGGCCATCGCAGTGACTGGATGCGCCCTGGGGCCCTTCAACAAGACCATGGTAGCCGATAACGCGAATCACAACACGCTGCGGAGACAGCCGGCGACCAGAGACGGCGTCACGCGAGTGGGGCCGAACGAAAACTCTCCTACGTATGCGGTGAAAAGCACGTTCACCGAGTTACTCTCCATTCTCGGGAATGAGGCACTGAAGCATCCGGAGCAGTTTGAGGAACGCCGCCAACAAATTGCGCAAGTCATACGACACCGTGTCAATTATGGGCAAATGGCTCAACGCTCTCTGGGGGCTCCTTGGACGGGACTAAATGACACGGAGCGGCAGGAATTTGTGCGCCTCTATGTTCAGTTACTACGGGATACGTTTGCCAACAAGATCGAGGAATATCACGACGAACAGATGGTCTATCTCTTTGAACGACGTATGGGCAGCTTTGCCGAGGTCGGAACCAAGCTGATTGGCTCCAAGGTTGATACCTGGTTGGATTTCCGGTTAGCGGAACAATCCGGCGATTGGCTCGTCTACGACGTGGTGATTGACGGCGCCAGCATTGTGGGAAACTACCGGGCACAGTTTGCCCGTATTATCCGCGATACCTCTTACGCAGGACTCGTGGAGCAGATGCAACAGCGGGGCCTCGTCGTGAAAGTGTTTGAAAAGACCACACCTGCCATTACGCTGTCATCAATGCACACGTTCGCCGCTCCATAACCCCCACCCCACGTTGGCGTGGGAAGGTGACACGTTTCGCGAGGACGTGAAACGAGTCGTCAACGCTGACGGAACACAGACCGGAGCTCTCATGCTAATGCATAAATCCATAGGAAGCCTCACGCGTTGCCAACGGTGCGAGGGACTACTTGTTCGCGAAAACTTCGATGAGCTGAGATACGGGACCGGTGGCCTGTACCCGGCAACACGGTGCATCAATTGTGGGTGTATCGAGGATTCCGTGGTTCGTGTCAATCGCCTCCACCCTCTTATGGCACAGCGACTGGCGTCTCACGGGATGGTCAGGAAGGGCGGTGTCCTGTTCCTCAGGCCCTAATCTGAAGCTATAGTTGCTGTCGAAAAGAAGCAGGGGCTAAGAGCGCACCGGTGATGGACGTCGGCTGTGTGCCTGGTAAGCATCTAAGAGAGGGGCCTTGGAGCCGCCGCGGAGGGCTCCGTGAGGTCGCCTGTCCCACAATTGACGAATGCTAGTTCGAGATTCCAAGAAGACTAGGCCGAGCTTTCAGCCCGAAGGCAGTGCGTCCTCCATGGACGCGTGTCCTCATGGGCAGGAGGGGTGATGAATCTTATTCAACCAGTACGACCAGTTCAATCAACTGAGAGATCACCATCACGACGTTTGCTCTTGGTGGACCCCTATCCTCGAAACAATCCCTATCACCTCACGGCATCGGAACGCCGAGCCGTATGGTTTCCAAAACTAAGTTTGCCGGTCATCGCTGCTTATACACCTGAGTCCTGGTCCGTCGATCTCGTGGACGAAGCTGTCCAGGATGTCAATTTCGATCATCCCTGTGACCTCGTGGGGATCTCCGTAATGACCTGTTACGCTCCCCGCGCCTACGAGATTGCCACGGAGTTCAGGAAGCGAGGGAAGAAAGTTGTGTTGGGCGGCGTTCATCCAACCTATTGTCCGGAAGAAGCGTTGCAGTTCTGTGACGCGGTAGTGTGCGGTGAGGCCGAAGACCTGTGGCCGGAGGTGATAGCCGACTTCATGGCTGGGTCACTGCAGCGCACATACAAGATGACAGCGTTTCCCGCGCTGGACAATTACAAAAGTCCGCGGGTGGAACTGTTGAGTCCCGATGCCTACATGACCCGCCAGTGCAGTTTCACGACGCGCGGATGCCATTTCGATTGCGAGTTCTGCAGCGTCTCCCCGTTTAACGGCAAAACCACCAGGCGCCGACCGGTCGAGGAGGTCATCAAGGAACTCACTCAGGTGAAGCGGTGGGTCTGTGGGGAACTGGTGGACCGCATGTCGAATGACACCCTCTGGAATGCCTTCCTGACTGGATTGCGCATCCGGTTGGGTATCGAAGACGGCAGCATTGTGGCCTTTGTGGATGATCTCCACAACAGCAACCGGGCCTACTGCCGCGAACTGTGGGCCGCTTTGAAACCCTTGAACATCAAATGGGGCTGTCAATCCACGTTGTTCTTGGGGGACGACGAGGACATGGTCAAGCTGGCAGCGGAGAGCGGTTGTGTGTCGGTGTTCGTCGGAATGGAATCACTCGATGAAGGCGCCTTAGCAGAAACCAATAAGCCGTTCAATCGAGTGGAGAAGTTCTCACAAGAGATCAAAATGTTTCATGATCACGGCATTATGGTGAATCCGGGGATTGTCTTTGGGTTCGATCACGACGACGAATCGGTGTTCGAACGAGCCGTGGAGTTTCTCACCAAGAATCAGGTGGAATTGGCCTATTTCAACGTCCTTACGCCCTTGCCAGGGACGGCACTCTTCGATCGCTATAATTCAGCCGGCCGAATTTTTGATCGCGACTGGGCCAAATATGACGGGAAGCATGTCGTCTATCGTCCCAGTCGCATGACCCCCGAGCAACTACAGGAGGGATTCTATTGGGCCAACCATGAGTTCTATTCACTTTCCTCCATCTGGAAACGGCTCTCCGGCACCAGCCAGCGGTTCGTTCCCCGACTGATCATGAATCGAGAGTTTCGCAATCTGGTGAAACGATCATGTCCTCCAGGGTCCTTGTCGCTGGTCGCGACGGCACTCAAGACACTGCAAGCAAAATTGCCGACCTTACAAGTCGCCTCCCTGATTCCGAATGCCTTGCACGCGGTGAAAGAGAAACAGGACCAGCACACCACCCCGGCCGAGGCTCGCTGGCTGAGCATAAAGACAAAACGGCATGACCAATTCGCGGCCCTGTTCGTGGATCTCGAGGGGACTCTGGATCATGCGAATACGCAAGAACTGGTCAAGCGAATCAAAGAGGCGGCAAAGCGTGCAAGACTCGACATCATCATCAATTTCGAGCATTTGAAGAACGCTACACCGGAGGCTCTGCGGGCATTGGCCGATAGTGAGTTATGGCAAACCGTCGTGCCCTACGCCAAGATACACTACCGGAAGTTCAAGGCGGCGTTCGAGGCATCGCTCGATGGCCTCTCGATTCACCGGCTTAGTCTCGTGGGCGAAGATATCTCCGATGGAGGGGTTTCACTTCCGGCGGACTGACTTCCGCTGGGCTGGGAATGAACAACGGGTATCTCGATGCCTTTCCTGTTCTGAGTTCCTCAAAAAGTGAGCAATTTTGATCAGACGAGGTTCTGTCTTGTTTGGTACATGTTGATTCAAACTCCGCACAATTGGTCATCCATGCCGTTCCGTATGACACGCGTCCACCATGCCTTCGTCTTAGGGCTTCTATTGCTCGCAGCCCTAGCCCTGCAAGGTTGCTTGGCCATGGTGTGGCTGGGTGCAGTCGGAGTTGATATGAGCCGGACCAGCGAGATTGAGTTCCAACCCTTCGAGAATACGTGGGTGGTCGAACCGCAAGAGCGGCAGCAGCTGGGAGTGGTGAAGAGCATCGCCGTGATGCCGTTCGTCGGTGATCCGGCAATGGCCGAGCGATGGACCGTTGTGCTTCGAGAAATGACCGATCTTCGTATCGTGAGCCCGGCCGAGGCGGCACAGGTGGACTGCGTACTGAACGGGAACGTCGCCGGTCAAGAACCGACGAAGACGTTTGTGGGGATGAAGGAGAGTTCCTCCAGGAGACTCTATCTGCATCTGGCGACCGGCTCAGGGACATTGATATGGAAGACGGAGCTGCCCTACACGATTGAACAGGGGGCCAAGAATCTGGATGAGGAAGCGGTGACGAAGGCGCTCCTGACTCATGTGCGGGCGCATGCTGAGGCTATTGGATTCGCTGAACTGGGAATGGGAAGACACGGATAGCGTCACGGTCTCTGCGTAATTGACACGGCAGAGCCTTCACCGATCATCGAGAGGCCTCCGATGCCGGGGAAATTCATAAATCGAAGAAGCTCGAATCTGACGAAGCGCTTTATCGCAGGCCGACGAAGGGGACACCATGCCGTGACATTGGCACTCACCCTTACTGATCGAATCCTGGAAGCTGTATCTGAGGCGCCAGGCTGTCGAATTGAGGACGTGGTCGGCAATTT
>Ga0070660_100001458_pt1 | contig 16179 bp, 14 predicted proteins | sample KBSC33metaG_FD_64670 | JGI IMG/M metagenome (GOLD analysis project Ga0070660, IMG submission 64670) | Corn rhizosphere microbial communities from Kellogg Biological Station, Michigan, USA - KBS C3-3 metaG | ecosystem: Host-associated > Plants > Roots > Rhizosphere > Soil ... | reverse complement strand
CGACGAGCACGGCCACAACGTCGGCGACGAGCTCCTGCGGCGCGTGGCCGAGCGGCTGCGCGACACGCTGCGCGACGACGACACCGTCGCCCGCCTCGGCGGCGACGAGTTCGCGATCGTCCTGCCGCGCGTCTCCCGCCGTGACGAGGTCACGGCGGCGGCCCGCCGCGTGCGCGCGTCGTTCGCCGAGCCGTTCGCGGTCGACGGCATCCAGCTGAAGCTCTCGGCGAGCGTCGGCGAGGCGGTCTCGCCCGATGACGGACGGACGGTCGACGCGCTCGTCCAGCACGCCGATCGCGGCATGTACGCCGAGAAGGCCGACCGGATCCGTTAGCCCGCGGCCGAGGCGCCCGCGCCGCGCAGCTGCTCGAACAGGGCCGTCCAGCGGTCCTCGTCGCGGTCCTCGGGGACCGTGATCGCCACACGCGTGCAGACGTCGCCGTAGCGCCGGTCGAGTTCGGCGATCGCCTCTTCCGGCGTGCCGATCACGGCGAAGGTGTGGAGCATCTCGTCGTCGATGAGCTCGGGCATGCGGTCCCACTCGCCGCGCTTGGTCATGGCGTTGAGCTCGTCCTGCAGGTCGCCCCAGCCGTGGAGCTCGAGCACCGGGCGGTAGGCGGGCGTCGAGCCGTAGAACGCGATCTGCTGCTTGACGCCGGCGGCGCCCGCGGCGATCTCCTCCTCGCTGTCTCGCGCGACGACGAACGCGGGCGCGCTTATCCCGAAGCCCTCCATCGTCCTGCCGGTCCGCGTCCGCCCCTCCTCGAGGGCGGGCAGCGTGACCTCGCGGAGGTAGCGCTCGGTCGAGAAGCCGTGGCAGAGCATCCCGTCGGCCACCTCGCCCGCGGTCCGGGTCATCAGCGGGCCGACCGCCGCCAGCCAGATCGGCGGGTTGCCGTGCGGGTTCGGGCCCGGGTCGAAGAACGGCGTCATCAGCGTGTGCGTGTAGAAGTCGCCACGGAAGTCGAGCGGCGCGCCGGTCCCCCAGGTGTCCCAGATCGCGCGGATCGCCAGGACGAACTCGCGCATGCGCGCCGCGGGCTTCGACCACTCCATCGAGTAGCGCTTGGTGATGTGCGGCTTGATCTGCGAGCCGAGGCCGAGGTGGAAGCGCCCGCCCGACAGCGCGTGGACGTCGTTGGCCTGCAGCGCGACGGTCATCGGGTTGCGGGCGAACGCCACGACGATCGCCGTGCCCAGCTCGATTCCGTCGGTCCGCTCGGCGGCGACCGCGCAGCCCAGGAACGGATCGATCTGCGTCTCGGCGGCCCACCAGCCGTCGTAGCCGGCGGACTCGGCGTGGCGGGCCGCGCTCGCCGCGGCGTCGATCGTGCTCGAGTAGCCGGTGACGTCGACCTTCATGACTGCGGCGTGTTGAAGTTCGCGTGCGAGACGATCTGCCAGCCCGCGGGCGTCCGCTGGAAGGTCGAGATCCGCGGTGCGAAGCCCGCCTTGTAGGGCTTGCCGTCGACGATCTGGTTCGAGGCGACCTCGTACGTGGCGACGACGACGTCGCCGGACTGGGTGGCTCTCAGCCCACGGACGCGGTAGCTGCGAATGATCGGGAGCACCTTCAGGTAGCTGTCCCTGCTCTCCCGCGAGCCGTCGGCGCGCTGGATCTGGAAGCCGGGGGAGAGGAAGGCGCCCAGCCGCGCGGGGTCGCGCTGCTTGACCAGCTGCAGGAAGCGGTGGACGAGCGCGCTGCCGAGGGTCTTGGGCGAGGCTGCGGCCGTTGACGGCGCGATCGATACGAGGAGGGCCGCGACGATGGCGACACGGGCGGGGCGACGGAGCATGGGCCAACCCTACGCCCGCAGGTATCGTCGCGCCCATGGAGATCGCCGGGCGCGAGGTCGCGATCAGCAGCCCGGAGAAGGAGTTCTTCGCGGAGCGCGGCGAGACGAAGCTCGACCTCGTTGAGTTCTACCTCGCGATCGCCGAGCCGTTCATGGCGGCCAACGGCGGGCGGCCGGTGCTCATGCAGCGCTTCCCCAACGGCGCGGGCGGCAAGGGCTTCTTCCAGAAGCGGGTGCCCGACAACGCGCCCGACTGGCTGGAGACCACGACGGTCATGACCGTCAACGGCACGCCGTCCAACGCGCTCGTGCTCGCCGACATGGCGCACGTCGCGTGGGCGGTGAACCTCGCGTGCCTGGGCTTCCACGTCTGGCCGTTCCTGGCGAGCGACCCCGAGCACTGCGACGAGCTGCGCCTCGATCTCGACCCGCAGCCGGGGACCGGCTGGCCCGAGGTCTGCGCGGCGGCGGGCGAGCTGAAGGTCCTGCTCGACGAGCTCGGGATCGCCGCCTACCCGAAGACGACCGGCAACCGCGGCCTGCACGTCTACGTCCGGCTCGAGCCGCGCTGGGACTCCTACGAGGTGCGCTTCGCCGCGGTGGCCGCGGCGCGCGAGCTCGAGCGCCGCCACCCCGAGACGATCACCGCGCAATGGTGGAAGGAGGAGCGCGGCGAGCGGGTCTTCGTCGACTACAACCAGAACGCTCCGCACAAGACGGTCTTCGGCGCGTGGTCGGTGCGCGCGCGCAAGGGAGCGCAGGTCTCGACGCCCCTCACCTGGGACGAGCTGGCCGGCATCGACGATCCCGCCGGCCTGACGATGGCGACGGTTCCGGCACGGGTCGCGGAGCGCGGCGATCCGTGGACGGGGATGAACGACGCGCCGCAGTCGCTCGAGCCGCTGCTCGAGATGCACCGGCGCGACCGCGAGAGCGGGCTGCTCGACGCGCCCTGGCCGCCGGTCTACCCGAAGCAGCCCGATGAGCCGCCGCGGGTGGCTCCGAGCCGCGCCAAGCAGGACTCGTGACGGACCCGCGGCCTCGCGCGTAGTTGCCGCATGAACATCCTTGGCAGGGCTTTGGTGCTCGCGCTCGTCGCCGCGGCTCCCGCGGCCGCGGACGACCAGCGGACGATCACGGTCTCGGGCGCGTCGAGCCTGACGATCGCCAACGACACGGCGGGGTTCGTGACGGGGGTCACGGCGCGGCGCTCGTCACCCGGCGCCGCGCTGCGGTCGGCGTCGGCGGCGACGAGCCGCGTGCTGCACGCGCTCGAGGCCGCCGGCGTCGCCGCCGGGGACCTGCGCACCGACGACGTCGCCGTCCATGCGGTTCGCCGCCACCACCTCGTGCTCTACGTCGCGTCGGAGGCCGTCCACGTCGTGGTGCGCAACGTGACGAGCACCGGCGCCGTGATCGACGCCGCGGTGCGCGCGGGGGCCACGCGGATGAGCGGGCTGACGTTCTGGCGCTCGCGCTCGGCCGACGTCTATCGCCAGGCGCTGGTCGCCGCGCTGCGCAACGCGCGCGCGAAGGCGCAGGCACTCGCGCAGGACTCGAACGCGACGCTCGGCGAGGTCGTGAGCATCGACGAGTCGGGCGTCGAGAGCTATCCGCTCGACAGTGCCGGCGCCGGAACGGCGGCGCCCGCCCCGAAGGTCCCGACGCGTCCCGGCCGCACGAAGGTCACCGCGACGCTGACCGCCGTGTACGCGCTCACGTCCGCCGCCTGACCGGCCTGCGGTTCGGGACCGATTTACCGGATAGCTGAATGTTCGATTGACCCCCGGTGGGGCCGGCGCAATGCTGGCTGGCACGCCTTCGGCTCCGAGCGCCAGGCGGCCTGTCCTTGTCTCCGCTGTCCGTGTCCCCCGTCGCGCGCGCACTCGTCTGCGTCGTCGCGGCGTGGGCTTGCGTCGGCGTCGGACAGGCGGCAGCGAGCACGCTGTCATGGGGCGCCCCGGCCGGCATCGACGACTACCGGCCGCCATCGGGCGCCTACCAGACCGATGGCGTGTCCTGTCCGTCGGTGTCCTTCTGTGCCGTCACCGATCTCTCAGGCGACGTGTACACCTCGGACCGTCCGTCGGATCCAGACTCGAGGTGGAGTTACCAACAGGTCGATCCGGGAGTCCTGCTCCGGGACATCTCCTGCCCGAGCTCCTCGTTCTGCGCCGCCGCTGGAACCGACGGCCAGGTCTTCACCAGCGCGGATCCCGCAGCCGGCGACTGGACTTCGGCCGCGTTGCCGTCGGCCCGAGCGGTCGCGTGCCCGAGTGCGTCCCTTTGCGTCGCGACATCTGGCCTCGACGTCTACGTGTCGACGAACCCGATCGGGGGTGCGGCCACGTGGAGCACGGCGACCGTTGCGACCCTCGGTATCCAGAGGCTCTCGTGTCCCTCAGTGCACCTCTGCGTCGGCGTCGAGTACGGGGGCGCCGTCGTCACGAGCACCGATCCGGCGGGCGGGGCGGCAGCCTGGAGCGAGGCCCCGGTCGCAGGGCTGGGACACGGTTTCGATGTGTCTTGTGCCTCCGGCTCGTTCTGTGTGGTGACTGACGACGCGGGGCACTACGCCACATCCACGAACCCCATCGGAGGTAGCGGTGCGTGGACGACCAGCAGCTTCGGGCACTTCGGGAGCTTCCACATCTCGTGCGTGGCGGTCTCATCGTGCGTGGCCATCAACGGCGACGTGCTGACCTCCGCGAGTCCAGCCGGTGGGACTGGCACGTGGACCTTCGATCACGTCTCCAACGACGGAATCGCATCGGTGTCGTGCCCGACCGCGGCGTTCTGCCTGGCCACCGACGACAGCGCAGCGGCGGGCAAGGTGCTGCTGGCGTCGAACCCGGCCGGTGGCGCCGGAGGGTGGATCGAGAAGAGCTTCGGAGACACCGGGTACTACTCGCTCTTCGCGGCCGCCTGCCCGGCCGACAACACGTGTCTCGTGGGCGACGAGAGCGCCGGCGCGCTGTCCTCGACCGACCCCACCGGCGGCCTGTCGGCCTGGTCGCTCGGCGACCTGACGAGCGCCGGCGTCGGGAGCATCCTGGCGATCTCGTGCTCGGACTCGTCCTTCTGCGCGCTGACTGACGACAGCGGTCACGTCGCGATCTCCGGCCGCCCGACATCCGGCACGTGGCAGGTCTCGACCATCGATCCCGGTCATGCCCTGTACGGCATCTCCTGTCCGAACGCCGCGCTCTGCATCGCGGTCGACGACGCCGGCCGCGTGCTGAGCTCGACGCATCCGAGCGACGGCGCCGGCGCGTGGGTCACGGCCGCCGTTGACGGGACAACGGCGCTGCTCGGCGTCTCATGTCCCACGCCGGGGCTCTGCGTCGCGGTGGACAACGGCGGCCAGGTTGCGGTCTCCACGGCGCCGACCGGTGGCGCAAGCGCGTGGACGATCACACGCCTCCCGGGTGCAGCTGCCCTCACGGCGGTGTCGTGTCCGTCCGCGGTCCTCTGCGTTGCGGTGGACTCGTCCGGTGGGGTGTTCAGCTCGACGAACCCCGACTGGGCATCGCCCTCATGGGAGTACGGCTCGATCCCCGGTGCGGTCTGGACCGGCGTCAGCTGCCCGTCCCCGTCGCTGTGCGTTGGCGTCACGCTGGGCGGGCGGATCATGTCCAACGCCTCGCCGTCCACAGACCCGGGGTACTGGAGCGAGGACGAGAACAGCCCGGGAGACCCTCTGGAGGCGGTCGACTGCACGGGCACGCCGCTCTGCGTCGTCGTGGACGGGTTTGGCTACGTCCGCGCGGCGAAGGGCGTGAGCCTGCCCTACAACACGGCGGCGCCCGTGATCTCCGGAACGGCCGCGCCCGGAGAGACCGTCGAGTGCCTCGCGGGCAAGTGGTCCGGCGACGGCGTGACCCTCACCTATCAGTGGCGTCTCGAGGATGGCCGACTCGTCGGTGGCGACAAACCCACCTTGGCAATCGGCTCGTATCAGGCGGACGCCCGGCTGAGCTGCAGCGTCACGGCGAAGAACGGCTCCGGGTCCGCAACGGCCACCTCCGGGAATGAGATGGTGTCGGGCGCCCTCCGCCGCCCGACCATCGACAAGGTCGTGATCGCAGGACAGCGCATCGTGGGACAGCCGCTCACGTGTTACTCGTCGATCGGCTACGGCGATTCGGTCACGCACCAGTGGTTCCGCGACGGGGTCGCCATCGGGCCGCCGAGCGCGAATGAGACGTACACGCCGGTCGTGGCCGACGAGGGCCACCAGCTGACCTGCACGCTGTCCGCCACCAACCGGAACGGCACGACGAGCGCCACCAGCGACGCGATCATCGTCACAGAGGCCCCAGCCGCGTTCGTGCCTCTCACCGGTCTCGTGACGGCTGCAAAGGTGAAGCTGGCCACGCTGCTGGTTCGCGGCCTGCCCGTCTGGGTCCAGTGCTCGGATGGATGCACGGTGCGCGTGCGGCTCACGATCGCCTCCACGGCAGCGAGCCACCTGGGTATCAAGGCCCATGGAGGGCCGGTCCTGGTCGCGAGCGCAGCGGTCAAGCTCAATGCGGCGGGAAAGCGCCTTCTGAGATTGCACTTGTTCCGTGGGGCCGCCGGGCGCATCGCGCACCATCGCCCGGCCAAGGTGACGCTCGCGCTCAGGCCTTCCGAGGTGGATGGCTGGCCCATCAAGGGCGCGACGGTCCTGACGATCCTCCGCTGACGTCGCAAGTTCCGCCGAGCTGAGACGTTCACGAAGCGTGAGCGCTCGAACCACCCTGCTCGCCCTCGTCTGCGCGCTGTGCGCCGCCGCGCCCGCAGCAGCCGAGACGGCGACGTTCGCCAACGGCGACGGCCTGACCGTCACCAAGACCACGCAGCTCGACCCGCGGCTCTACGAGCTCACGGTCACCACGTCCGCGCTGCCCAGCCCCGCGCACGTGCGCGTCCTGCTGCCGACCGGCTATGACGCGAACCCGGGCAAGCGCTACCCGGTCTTCTACCTGCTACACGGCACGAGCGGTTACGCCTCGGACTGGACCGGCCCCGGCGACGCGGAGAAGACCGTCGGCGACCGCCAGATGATCGTCGTCATGCCCGACATCGACCTCAACGGCGACGGCGGCGGCTGGTGCACGAACTGGCCCGATGGCTCCTACAAGTGGGAGACGTTCCACATCGACCAGCTGATCCCGTGGATCGACTCGAACCTGCGCACGCTGACCGACCGCGGGCACCGCGCGATCGCCGGGCTCTCGCAGGGCGGCTTCTGCTCGCTGAGCTACGCGGCGCGCCACCCCGACCTCTTCGGCATCGCGCTCGGGTACTCCGGCGCGCCCGAGATCTACTACGACCCGCAGATCCGTGCGGGCGCCAAGCTGATCATCAACGCGACCGAGGTCGGGCTCGACCAGAAGGCGCCCGACTCGATGTTCGGCAACATCTTCACCGACGGGGTCAACTGGGCCGCGCACGACACGGCGACGCTCGCCGAGAACCTGCGCGCCACCCACATGTACATGTACTGGGGCAACGGCTTCCCCGGCCCGTACGACTCGGGCGCGCCCAACGGCGGCGCCAACCTCATCGAGGGCGCGGTCGACCAGGACAACCAGGCCTTCCAGAAGCGGCTGAACTCGCTGAACATCCCGGCCTACTACGACTACTACGGCAACGGCACGCACTCGTTCGCCTACTGGGCGCAGGACCTGCGCGACTCGATCGACTTCATCGCCAACGACTTCGCCGACAACGAGGCCGATCCGACCACGTGGACCTACACGAGCGGCGACGACTCCTACTCGGTCTACGGCTTCGAGGTGGCGATGCACCGCGCCGTCCGCGAGTTCTCGACGCTGAAGCACGCGGGCCCACAGAGCTTCACGCTGTCGGGCAGCGGCTCGGCGACCGTGACGACGCCGGCGACGTTCACGCCGGGCGCGCACTACGCGGTCACGCTGGCCGGCGCCAACGTGCCCAAGAACACCGTCGACGCAGTCGCCGACGGTGCAGGCCGGCTGAAGATCGAGGTGCCGCTCGGACCGGACAACGCGGTCCAGCAGGACACCATCCCGACCGACCCGACGACCACGGCCTACGACACGGTGGTTACGATCGCGGCCTCGTGAAGGCCGTCGTCTGCCAGCAGGCCGAGCTCTCGGTCCAGGACCTGCCCGAGCCCACGCCGGCCAAGGGCCAGGTGCGGCTCGAGGTATTGCGCTGCGGGATCTGCGGCTCGGACCTGCACGCCCGCCACGGCCTCGACGAGTGGGCCGACCTCTCGCAGTCGCTGGGCTACGACCGCTTCGGCCGCTCGAGCCAGCCCGTCGTCTTCGGCCACGAGTACTCCGGCGCCGTCGCCGAGTACGGCCCCGGCTGCAAGAAGGACGTGCCGACCGGAGCCCCGGTCGTCGCGCTGCCGCTGATCCGCAACGGGAGCGTGATCGACACGGTCGGGCTCTCGCAGCACGCGCCCGGTGCGTACGCCGAGCAGCTGCTCGTGCAGGAGTCGCTGATGCTCGCGGTGCCCAACGGGCTGCCGCCCGACGTCGCGGCGCTGACCGAGCCGATGGCCGTCGCCTACCACGCGGTGCGCCGCGGCGACGTCGGCAGGCGCCAGGTGGCGATCGTGATCGGCTGCGGGCCGGTCGGCCTCGGCGTGATCCTCATGCTCAAGGCGCAGGGCGTGCGCACCGTCGTCGCGAGCGACTACTCGCCGGGCCGTCGCGCGCTCGCCCAGGCCTGCGGCGCCGACGTGGTCGTCGACCCGGCGGCGGAGTCGCCGTACGCCGTCGGCGCCGACAAGCACCTGACCGACGCGCCGAGCGCGTTCGAGCTCGCGGTCGGCACGAAGGAGAAGCTCGCGCGGCTGCCGGTCGGCTGGTGGCACGTCTGGCGGCTGGCCGAGCGGCTCGGCGCCGGCCCGAAGCACCCGGTGGTCTTCGAGTGCGTCGGCGTCCCCGGCGTGATCGAGTCGATCGTGCAGGGCGCGCCGATGTTCAGCCGCGTGGTCGTCGTCGGCGTATGCGTCGGCGAGGATCGCTTCCGCCCGGCGATGGCGATCAACAAGGAGATCGACCTGCGGTTCGTCCTCGGCTACACGCCGCTCGAGTTCCGCGACACGCTGCACATGCTCGCCGAGGGCAAGGTGGATCCGCGGCCGCTCATGACGGGGACCGTCGGGCTCGACGGCGTGGCCGGCGCGTTCGAAGCGCTCTCAGATCCGGAGCGCCACGCGAAGATCCTGATCGACCCGAAGTCTCAGGCGAACGCGTAGTCGCTCAGCGGGAAGCGCGCGCTGCGCCACATGACCTCGAACGTCGTCGACGCGCGGAACGGCACGTCGCCGTGGGCGTCGAAGTAGTACGAGTTCGCGCTCGCGCAGCTCCCGACGAAGAACACCTGGCGGTGGCGGCGGCTGAGCATCTCGGCGAGGTAGCGGTCGTTGGCCTCGCGCGTGACCTCGACGCGCCTGGCGCCGACCTTGCGCGCCTGCTTGAGCAGTCGCACGATGTGGCGCGACTGGTTCTCGATCAGCGTGAAGTACGACGCGCCGTTGTAGCCGTAGGGCCCGAGGATCATGTACATGTTCGGGAAGTCCGGGACGGTCACGCCCTGGTAGGCCTGGAAGCGGTTCTCGGTCCAGAACCGCTCGAGGTCGGCGCCGCCCTGGCCGGTCACCCGGTACGGCGGCATGTTGCCGGTCTCGAAGACCTTGAACCCCGTCGCCAGGATCAGCACGTCGAACGGCCCGCGCGCGCCGTCGGCGGTGATGATCGCGTCCGGGGCGATCGTCCCGATCGGCGAGGTCTCCAGCGCGACGTTCGGCCGGTTGAACGCGCGCAGGTAGTCATTGGAGAAGCCGGGGCGCTTGCAGCCGAGGTCGTAGCGCGGCGTGAGCTTGTCGCGCATCTCGGGGTCGGAGACCTGGTCGCGCAGGTGCTTGAGCGCGATGCCCTTCGACCAGCGCGCCATCGGGAACGTCGACGCATAGTGCGCTGCGACCGGGAACGTCATCTCGACGAACGTCTGCGAGATCGCGCGCGCGGCCCAGCGCGCGCCCGGCACGTAGCGCAGCCCGGCGCGCAGACCGCGCGGCAGCGGCCCGTCGAGCTTGGGCAGGCACCAGATCGGCGTGCGCTGGAAGACCGTCAGCTGCTCGACGAGCGGCGCGATCGTCGGGACGACCTGGACCGCGGACGCGCCGGTGCCGATGAGCGCCACGCGCTTGCCGCGGAGGTCGAGCGAGTGGTCCCAGCGGGCGGTGTGGATCGTCGTTCCGGCGAACGACTCGAGCCCGGGGATGTCGGGCGGCTTGGGCTTGGTCAGCACGCCGGTCGCGCCGATGATGTGGCGCGCGACGATCTCGTCGCCGTCGGCGGTGCCGAGACGCCAGGCATGCTCGTCCTCGTCCCAGGTCGCGCTGTCGACGAGCGTGTTGAGCCGCAGGTGGGGCCGCAGCCCGAAGTGGTCGACGCAGTCCTCGGCGTAGGCCTTGAGCTCCTGGCCGGGTGCGTACACGCGCGACCAGTCGGGCCGCTGTCGGTAGGAGAACTGGTAGCTGAACGACGGGATGTCGACGCCGATGCCCGGATACGTGTTCCAGTGCCAGGCGCCGCCGACCCCGTCGCCGTCCTCGATCAGGACGAAGTCGTCGAAGCCCGCGCGCTTGATCGCGATGGCTGCGCCGATGCCCGAGAACCCGGCCCCGACGATGGCGACTTCGACCCGTGAGGTCACGCCCACATCATCGGGCATCCGGGTCTTCGGCGTCCTACGACCTCACGCGATGCCGTGCTCCCGCGCCCACAGCGCGGCCTGGGTGCGGTCGGTGACGCCGATGCTCTGGAACACGCTCGTGAGGTGCGCCTTGACCGTCTTCTCGCTGATCTCCAGGCGCCGCGCGATCAGCTTGTTCGGCAGCCCGGCGGCCACGAGCGCCAGCACCTCGCGCTCCCGCGCGGTGAGCTCGGCCGACGGCCGCGTCGAGCGGCGCTCGGCCAGCAGCGCGTGGGCGGCACGCGGCGCCAGCGGCGCCTCGCCGCGCGAGGCCGCGCGCACTCCGCGCGCGATCTCGTCGGGCTCGGCGTCCTTGAGCAGGTAGCCGACGGCGCCGACGTCGAGCGCCGCGAGGATCCGCTCGCGGTCCGAGAAGCTCGTGAGGACGACGACGCGCGTGTCGAGCCCGCGCTCGGCGATCGCGCGCGTGGCGGCGATCCCGTCCATCCGCGGCATCTCGAGGTCCATGAGCACGACGTCGGGGTCGTCACGCGACGCGAGGGCGACCGCCTCGGATCCGTCGCGGGCCTGGCCGACGACCTCGATGTCGCTCTCGCTCCCGAGCAGCTGGGCGAGGCCGTCGCGCACGACGGCGTGGTCGTCGGCGAGCAGAACGCGGATCATCGCAACGGCACCTCCAGGGAGATCGTCGTGCCCGCGTCCGGCGCGGTGCGCACATCCAGCACGCCGCCCGCGTCGCGCGCGAGGTCCTCCATCAGCCGTAGCCCGAAGTGCCCGTGACCGTTGTCGCGCAGCGCCTCGCGGTCGAACCCGCGGCCGTCGTCGGTCACCCGGAGCAGGGCGCGCCGCCCATCGACGTCCACGGCGACCTCGACGTGTCGCGCTCGCGAGTGCAGGCCCGCGTTGCGCAACGCCTCCTGGGTGACGCGGAAGAACAGCGCCTCGACGCCGTCGGGCACGTCAAGCGGCTCGGGGACGTCGACGGTCACGTCGATCCCCGTCTCGCTGAGCAGGGCGGCGAGGTCGGCGACGGCGGCGGCCAGCCCCGAGCGCTGCAGCGTCGGCGGGTAGATGTCCACGAGCAGCGTGCGCAGCTCGCGCACGGTCTCGCGCGCCGCGCCCGACGCGCGGCGAAGCGTCGCGGCGCGTTCGGGCGATCCGGCGGTCGCCTCGCGGCCGGCTTCGGCGGCAAGGGCGAACGACACGCCGGCCAGCCTCTGCACCGCGCCGTCGTGGAGGTGCGCGGCGATCCTCCGGCGCTCCATGTCCGAGGACTCGATGGCCCGCCGCAGCAGCTGCTCGCGCTCGCGCTGGCGCTCGCGTAGGCGCCGGGCCAGCGACCACGCCAGCGGCACCTGGACGAGCCACAGCACCACGAGCGCGCCGATCAGACCGGGCAGCAGCGCCGACCACTGGCGGTGGCTCGACGCGGCGATCTGGCTCTGGCGCTCGTAGTCCTCGTAGAGCAGCCGCGTCCCGTCGGTGGCCCGGATCGGCAGGTAGACCTCGAGGAGCCTGTGGTAGGAGCGCTCGAAGCGGTTCTCGGGGCGCGACAGGTCGCTCGCGTCCGAGAAGACGCCGCCGTGGCGTAGCGCATTCGTCTCGTCCTCGCCGAGCGTGTAGGTGTGGCCGATGAGGCGCGGCTCGTCGGAGTAGACGATCCGCCCGCGAGCGTCCCAGATCTTCACGCGCACGACGTCATGGCCGAGGACGCTCGCGTGGATCGCGCGGTCGACGCGGCGCAGCGCCGCGGGGTCGCCGCGCAGGAGCTCCGGCGTCATCAGCGGCTGAGCCACGCCGCGGCCGGCGACGCCGGCGAGCTCGCGGGCATCGCGGATTGCCTCGTGGCTCGTCGAGTTGCGCAGGATCAGCACCGCGACGATGCCGATGATCACGACCGCGCCGAGGCCGGCGATCGCGAACTGCGCGATCGAGCGGGCCACCGGCGACGGGTGCGCGGAGGGGCGCTGCACACCCAGAACGTATGAATCCGGCGCCGTGTCGCCATCCGGGGGCGACACGGCACCGGACTGGTGGTTTTCCGCAGCTATCCGCGGCCTTTCAGGCCCGCTTCATCACCGCCTGGACGAGCAGCTCGCAGCTGTCATCGGAGCGAGAGCTCTGCTGGTAGGCGTGGCCCAGTCGCTGGTCGAAGATCAGCTGGCCGCCCGAGCCGGCGCAGTACAGCGCCGACGTCGCGGTCGAGTCGATGCCCACGTAGTCGCCCTTGTGGACGCGCAGGTGGGCCGGGAACGTCTCGACCGGGTTGCCGGTCTCGGCGAAGCCGTTGCCGGCGACCATGACGGTCGGGCCGACGCCGGCGTCGCGGCCGAGGCCGCTCTGGTCGCCGAGCTGCTGGTCGAAGCCGAGGTTCTTGAGCTTCGCCAGGCGGAACGTCACGACGCCGGGGCCGCCCGCGCGGATCCGGAACTTCGTGATGATGCCGTCGGCCGGGGCCCGCAGGCGGCCGCCGACGGCGTCGCCGCTGTCGGTCGCCACGCGCGAGCAGGTGGGCGTCGGGTCGTCGCTGCCGTCCTCGCGGCAGTTGTGCGCCGGCAGTGAATTGGACGGCTCGTGATCGAGCCGGATGCCGAACGTCACGGTCTTGGCGTGCGCGCCGGCTGCGCCGGCGAGCAGGGTCAGGGTGGACATTGCAGTGATGAGTGTGTGGCGTGTGTTGAACATGCGGGCATCGTCGGTCCGCGCGACGGCCGCGTCGCACGCGTGCGCGACACGGCGAATGTCAAGCTCGCGACAGTTACGGTGTGGGCATGCGGCGAGGGATCCTGTGCGGGATGGCGGCGCTGGCGCTCGCCTTGGCGGCGTCCACGGCGCTGGCCGACGGGGACCCGGCGAGCGACTACCTGATCTCCGCCGACGCCTACTTCCCGTACTCGCCGGAGCCGAGCAACGCGCTCAAGACGCAGCTCAACCACGCGCTCGCGAAGGCGCGCAAGGCGGGGCATCCGCTGAAGGTCGCGATGATCGAGACGCGCGGCGACCTCGGCGCCTACCCCGAGCTGTTCGGCAAGGCGCAGAAGTACGCGAAGCTGCTCGCCGCCGAGATCACCTACGGCAAGCGCAAGCCGCGGCTGCTCGTCGTGATGCCCCAGGGCTTCGGCGGGATCCGCCTGCCGAAGGGGTGGCAGGCGAAGCTCGCGGGCGTGAAGATCGACCGCTCGAAGAAGACCGACGGGCTCGTTCGCGCCGCGATCGCCGCGGTGCCCAAGCTCACCTGACGGTCACGTCCGATTCCCGCCAGTAATCGGCCGCCGTTTGTGCGACGGTGTCGACGTGCTGTTCGATCCCGATCGCTGCTGGAGCGCCGTCGAGAGCGGCGACGCCCGCTTCGACGGGTGGTTCTTCTGCGGCGTCACGTCGACCGGCATCTACTGCCGCCCGACCTGCCCGGCGCGCACGCCCAAGCGCGAGCACGTGCGCTTCTACCCGACCGCCGCGGCCGCGCAGGGCGCCGGCTTCCGCGCCTGCAAGCGCTGTCGCCCGGACGCGACGCCCGGCTCGCCCGAGTGGGACCGCCGCGCCGACGTCGTGGGGCGCGCGATGCGGCTCATCGCCGACGGCGTCGTCGACCGCGAGGGCGTCACCGGGCTGGCCTCGCGGCTCGGCTACTCCGAGCGCCACCTGCACCGCCAGCTCGCCGCCGTGGTCGGCGCCGGGCCGCTCGCGCTGGCGCGGGCGCAGCGCGCCCAGACCGCGCGCGTCCTGCTCGAGACGACGGCGCTGCCCGTCACGCACGTCGCGTTCGCCGCGGGCTTCGCGAGCGTGCGCCAGTTCAACGCGACGATCCAGGAGGTCTTCGCGATGGCGCCGCGCGACCTGCGCGCCAAGGCGCGCACGCATGGACGGCCGGAGGAGAGCGGCGCGATCGCGCTGCGCCTGCCCTACCGCGCGCCGTGCGACGCCGCCGGGCTGATCGCGTTCCTCGGCATTCGCGCGGTCGCCGGTGTCGAGGAGGCGGGCGACCGGCTGTACCGGCGCAGCCTGCGGCTGCCCCACGGGCCCGGCATCGTGGAGCTGCGGCCGGGCGACGGCTTCGTGGGCGCCCGTTTCTGGCTGTCCGACCTGCGCGACCTCGCCGCGGCGACACAGCGCTGCCGCGCGCTGCTCGACCTCGACGCCGATCCCGGCTCGGTCGCCGACGTCCTCGGCCGCGATCCGCTGCTCGGCCCGCTGGTGCGCGAGCAGCCGGGGCGGCGCGTGCCCGGCCATGTCGACGGCCACGAGCTCGCGGTCCGCGCGGTGCTCGGCCAGCAGGTGTCGGTCGCGGGCGCCGCGACGCTGGCCGCGCGGCTGACCGCTCGCTACGGCGAGCCGCTGGAGCGCCCGCTCGGAACCGTCACGCACCTGTTCCCGACGGCGGCGGCGCTGGCCGCCGCCGACCCCGACGACCTGCCGATGCCACAGGCGCGGCGCCGCGCGCTGCTCGGGCTGTGCGCCGCGCTCGCCGAGGGCGACGTCGTGCTCGACGCCGGCGCCGACCGCGAGGACGCGCTGCGCCGCCTGCGCGAGCTGCCGGGGATCGGCCCGTGGACCGCCGCCTACGTCGCGATGCGCGCGCTGCGCGATCCCGACGCGTTCCTGGCCTCCGACCTCGGCGTGCGCCGCGCGCTCGAGCGCCTCGGCCACGACGGCCGCCCGCCGGCCGCCGAGGCGCTGGCCGAGCGCTGGCGGCCGTACCGCTCGTACGCGCTCGCCCACCTGTGGGCGTCGCTCGCCGAGCCTCACGTTCCGCGTGCGTCGACCGTTATGGCTGCGTGATGCTCTACGACGTCATCGACAGCCCGATCCGCGACCTGCTGCTGATCGGCGACGGCGAGGCGCTGCACGGCGTCTGGATGCTCGACCGGCCGTTCGGCGGCCGCGACGGCTGGACTCGCGATGCCGCCGCGCTGCGCCCGGTGGCCGAGCAGCTCGAGCAGTACTTCGCCGGCGAGCGCACCGGCTTCGACGTGCCGCTCGCGTTCGACCGCGGCACGCCGTTCCAGCACGACGTCTGGCGGGCGCTGACCGAGATCCCGTACGGCGAGACGATCAGCTACGGCGAGCTCGCGCGGCGCATCGGCCGCCCGGACCGCGCTCGCGCGGTCGGCGCTGCGAACGGCCAGAACCCGATCCCGGTGATCGTGCCGTGTCACCGCGTGATCGGCGCCGACGGCTCGCTCACGGGGTTCGGCGGCGGGCTCGACCGCAAGCGGATCCTGCTGGCGCTCGAGAGCGGCCAGCTCTCGCTGGCCTAGCTCAGCTTCCACACGGCCGACTGGCCGTCGCCGAGGTCCGACGTGTACTGGAACGACTGGAGCTTGGCCGAGGCCGGGACCTGGAAGGCCATGCACACCTGGCCGCTCGCGCCCGGCGCGAGCTTGAGGCTCGGGTCCTTGCACGCCTCGGGCCCGCTGCTGATCAGGCTCTCGGCCTTGCCGGCGCCGCCGCCGACGAGCGTCAGGTCACCGGACGGCTGGAAGTCGACGTACTTGACGTTGCCGACGTTCTTCACGGTCATCTTGATCCCGACGATCCGCGAGCTCTTCGGGTTGTCGTAGCCGGTGATCGGGTCGACGATGCCGGTCACCTGGGCCGCGATCTTGTCGCGCGGCCCGCTGGTCTTGCCCTTGGGGACGTGCGAGAACTGCGAGCCGACGAGCACGAACGTCTTGCCGAC
>Ga0070660_100001452_pt1 | contig 16203 bp, 18 predicted proteins | sample KBSC33metaG_FD_64670 | JGI IMG/M metagenome (GOLD analysis project Ga0070660, IMG submission 64670) | Corn rhizosphere microbial communities from Kellogg Biological Station, Michigan, USA - KBS C3-3 metaG | ecosystem: Host-associated > Plants > Roots > Rhizosphere > Soil ... | reverse complement strand
TTGGAGAGCGCTCCGCCCGCCGCCGGGAACGTGGACACGACCGGGTACTTCGGCTTCTGGGGCGTCGTGGTCGTCGTGGGCGTCGTCGTCGTGCCGGTCGTACCGGTGTCAGTCGTCCCGGTGCCGCCGGCGAGCGCCCGCGTGGGCAGCACGACGGCCGCGGCAAATCCGGCCACGGCGAGGAGAACTGAAGCAATGAGGACCCGGCGACTCACCTAGAAGCTGCGTAGATCGTAGCGGCAGCAGGTGTCGACGGCTTCCACTGCGGCAAGGTCGCGCGGACGGTGGTGCCCGCCCCTGGGGTCGTCTTGATCTCGACGGCGCCGCCGAGCAACCGCACGCGCTCGGAGATGCCGGCCAGGCCAAGACGGTTCGTGTCCAGCCGCCGTGGGTCGAAGCCGCAGCCGTCGTCGGTGATCGTGAGATCGACGAAGGTGCGCCTGCTGCGCAGCACGATCGAAACCCTCCCTGCCTCGCTGTGCTTGCGCACGTTCGAGAGGGCTTCCTGGACGACGCGGAACAGGACGATCTTCTGCGAATCGGTGAGGCCGGCCAGGTTCCCCTCAACCCGGAGATCCGACTCGATGCCCGTCGCGCCCTCGAGCGCGATCAGCTCTGCCTCGACTGCATCGGCGACCGGTCGGGCCACGGCCGTCGTCGAGCGGATGGAGTGCGCGATCTGGCGCAGGCTCTCGTCGAGCGCGCCCAGCCGCGCGTGGACGTCCTCGAACCGCCCGCGAACGCGCTGGCGGAAGTCGTCGGGAACGACTGCCGAGATCTGCGTCGAGGTCTGGCGGATCTCCTCCGCCAGCGCCACGATCTCCTGCAGCGGCCCGTCATGCAGGTCGAAACCGAGGCGCAGCAGGCGCCGCTCGCCGGAGGCGACGAGGTCGTGCTCACGCTGGACTCTCCGATCGAAGAGTGAGGCGCGCTCGAGCAGCGGAGCGAGGGCGGTTGCAGCCTCCTCGAGGTACTCGTCGAGATGCTCCGACTCGGCGCCCCGCCCACGCGCGACGAGCGCTGCGTGCGGGCGATCCCAGCGCTCGACGACCCGAACGTGCACCTGAGGCGAGCCGGCCGTAACGCCATCGAGAGCGGCCCTTGCGACTTCACGCAAACGGCGGCTGCGCGGTGCCTTGCCGTGGGAGACGAGACAGGTGGTCGCGCCGGCGGCGTCGAGAATCCAGAGGGACCCGGCAGCAGCCGGCGCGAGCTCCACGAGCAGGACGAGTGCGAGTTCCGCGGCAACCGCCGGCGGAAGCTGAGCGAACTCCTTGCTCATGAGCGCGCGACGGAAGACTGCGAAGGCCGCTGCCTCGGGCGGCAGGCCGAGCTCGTCGGCGGCGGCCGTGACGGCGACCCGCGCCTCGCCCGGCTCGAACCGGTGCTCGACCGCGATCGCCACGATCGCGTCGCCGAGGAAGTCGAGTGCAGCACCCTGTCCCCAGCCGTCGGCCAGCCGCCGGGCCCGCACCTCGCAGGCGCGCAGCGCCACACGGAGGTCGGGAGGAAGGGAAGCGGGGTCCGCCGACCGGGTCTCTCCGGAGCCGATCGCCGCCGCACGGGCGATCAGCTCGGAGGCCAGCGTCGTGCCAACCGGAGAGACGACCCCCCGGTTCGCCGCAGCGTCCACAGTTTCCACAGTTCCATTCTGCGTTCAATGAACTTGTTGAACAATGGGACTGCGGGCCCAACCGTCGATCAGTGTCATGAACGCCCCTGGAAGGATCGCCACGCGCTCAGTTACGGAGAGTCGGCACGAAAGCGCTGCCTTTTCCCAGCGCTCAACGAAGCCGTATGCGCGACATGTGAACAACTCTGGCGCCGTATTCCTCAGCCACGTTGAACGCGCCGGGACCGTCCTTCCACTCCGTAGTCCACAGATTTTGCGTCGAGGGAGCGTTCAGAAATTGAACGCGCGGGGGTCATTCGGCGCTCTTTGGATCACTCCTCCCGGTCCTCGCGGGCCAACACATCTCCTTCCTCTATCCCGGCTGCCGCCGCAGCTCCAACCGGCAACTCGAGCGCTGCGGCTGCGCGCCGCGCGCCCGCCACCCGCCAGGGGCGCAGTCGGTGTCTGATTCCCACCACGCGCCACTCGCGGTCGAGGAAGACGACGTCGATCGGGAAGCGCATGAAGAACATGTGCACCGATGGGGCCGAGTCGATGAGCATTCCGGCCCCCGGCTCGAGGCCGCTGCGCCCGAGCAGGCCGCGCATCCGTCCGAACGCGCTCTCTGGAACTTCACAGCGTTCGCAGACAACGGCGCCGTCGGCCTTGCGCCGGATACGCGCGAACGATGCACGGGCCATCCGGTCGAGAATGGCACACGGCGGCAAGCGAAGGGCGGTTACCCACCGCCCCGAGTGGTTTGGTGCCGCCCATATGTGTGAGGTCCAACCGGCCCCATGGCACGCCCGAGATCCGCCGAGAACTCATCCGTCGAAGCTGCCGACCAGGAGGTAGAGCAGCCTGCCAAGGAGGCTGTCGACAACGTCGCCGAGGTCGTGCAGTGAACAAGAGTGCTCGTTCACGTGAAGCGGATCGCTACAAGAAGGCCGCGACCGATGCGCTCACCTTGCTCGACTGGTGCATCGAATACCTTGCCAGTAATGGCCACCGGCGCGTCGCGAGGCGGCTTGCGCGAGGACGCAACGCTGCTCACGCCCGGCTGCCCGGCGAATCGGGAAGCCGAGGCGGGCCGTAACCACCCGTTGCGGCACGCCGTTGCTCTCTCTGACGAGGAGGCACGACGACCGTGGCAGATGAGCAGACGAGCGGCGCAATCGCCAAGAAGGATGGAGCACTCGCGTGCGCAGCCGTGGCGGCGGCTGTAGCCGCAACCGTGTACGGACTGCGCAAGGCGCACAATGAGAACGGCCGCCCGCACAGCCTCTCTCTGGTGATGACGGCTTTGGAGTCGACTTCCGATTCCCTTCTCCCGCTCGCCGAGGCCGCCGCGGAGGAAGTCGGCAGATGGATGGCCAAGAACTCACCCGCAGTGGTTCGCGACCGACTGCTTCCGCGTTTCATCGAGGCATTCAGAGCTGCTGTGTAGCCGTTGGGCAGTTTCCGCCTGCGGAGGTTCGGGAAGGCGACGCGTATGCCGAGTAACAATGGAAACGGCCGGTCGAGCGAGGCTGACCGCTACAAGGAGGCAGCAACTCAAGCGCTCGAAATGCTCGACTGGTGCATCGGGTATCTCGTCGGCGTGCGCAAGGAGAGCATCGCTGCGCGGTTGGCGGAGAATCGCTCGTACATCCGCAAGAACCTGATGGACGAGCCCGCGGAGCCGCTCCCGACCAGCAAGGAGTAGCCCCGGCGAAGAGCCGCGCTACCGGAAGCCCAAGAGGCGCCTGGTACTCGCGCTACCAAGTTAGCGGTGAATGTGGGCGAGCAGGCGCTTCTGGCCGAAGTGAGCTGCGGCGAGCGTGATCACGAACAGCCCGAGCACAGGCTTCTCGCTGGTGAGGAAGACCGCTCCGGGAATCTCGAGCACTGCGAGGGCTAAGCCGATTCGCCGGATGAGCCGCCGCGCGGCCTCCTCGGAGCCGAACATCGACCAGAAGAGGGCGACCAGGAGTTTGTAGCCGTCGAGCGGGCTCACCGGGATCAGATTGAGCACCCCGACTGCAACGTTGTAGAGGGCAAGCATGATCGCGATTTCCCGCTCAACGAGCGGCATCGGCAGGGCTCGCATCGACACGAGGATCGAGACGGCGAGCGTGAAGGATGCAGTTGGTCCGGCGATGGCCACGCGTGCCTGTTCGCCGGCGCTGGCGTAGTGTCCCTCGAGCCGGGTCGCTGCGCCAAACCAGCCGAGCGAAATCACCACCGGGCGCACGCTCGTGCACCTCCGAGCCGCCCGCACATGCCCCAGTTCGTGGACAATCAGCGAGAACGGGCCGCCGATTGCACCGACTGCGCACGCGGCGACAATCGGAATTCCCGCGCGAGCGGCGATCACCCCGAAAATCAGTCCGAGCACAATTGTTGGCATCACGGCACTGCGGCCGATGACCAGCTGCAACCGTGAAGTTCTGTCGCGTGCCTCCACGTTCGGGGTATCGGCGGCCCGCGCTGCAGCCTTGAGAAGCGGGGTCGAGCGGGTGCCGCAGCGGAGGCGGTCGGCGCGTCTGCGAGCACTTGACACGGTGATAGAGGCTTGCTCCGGGGCGCCGGTTCCTAATCCTTTGCAACCGCGCTGGGACCACCTCGCCGCGCCACCAAAGAGGGCGACGGGCGAGAAGGGCGCAAGAGCCTATGGATTGCAGGGCTCGCCGAGCCGAACCCCGCCGCGCGGAGTGGCTTAGGTCGGTCGGTGGCCGTTCGAGCGGAAGACGCGCTCGTCGTCGTCGTAGCGCACGCGCGCCCAACGCAGCCTGTGCTCGTGAAAACTCTGGGAGACAGCATCGATGAGGCTGTCTGTCTCCTCCCGGCTCCGCGAGCCGAGGCGGATCACTCCCATCCCTCTCCACGCCTGCACCCGCGCCTCCGACGGTAGGCGCTGCGCGATGAGCTCTGCCTCAGCCCTCGAGGCGGCCTCGATGGTGACGCGAACTGACATGACCCCTCCCCAGGTCGTGCTTTGGCCGATGGCAGCGGGTTCGGTCTCGCGAACCGCTGACTCGACTGCCGCTGTCTCTTCGAACGGGGCGCTAGCGGGTCACGCGCCGGCTCCGCACACGCATGTACGCGAGGAGCAGGACGACGAAGATGACCGCGAGGATGACGTAGGTAACCATCGGACCTCCAGTTTCTTAGCTGACCACAGGATTCCTGCTAAGTATTTCCGGCTCTTGGCGAAATGCCCCACCCGTCGGTGTGGTTCGGGGTCCTACGAAGCGGGGGTGACGAGTCACGTCTCTAGCGCGCCAGGGACTGGTCGATCGCCTGCAGGATGACGTCGCGCGGAGAGGCTTCGCCGGTGCTGATTCGGTGGCTGAGGACGAAAGGCGCGAGATCCGTCACATCTGAGACCTCCACGGTCTTCCTCCCTCTGGCCGCTGCGCGTGCCTTCGCCGCCGTCAGCAGGTGCCGGGACGCACGTGGGCTGGCGCCGAGCTCGATTCCATCCGCGCTCCGCGTCCCTCGCACGATACGGACACAAAGCCGCACGAGGTCCTCCGGCACGCTCACCTCGTCGACCACTTCTTGGGCGACGATGAAGGCTCGCTCGCCCAGGAGCGGAGAGATGTCGCCGAGCATGTCCGGGATAACCCCGCGATGAGGAAGGTCGAGCGTACGCACCTCCGCATCCTCGTCGCCGTACTCGAGGTCGAGCTTGACGAGGAAGCGATCGAGCTGCGACTCGGTTACCGGGTAGACCCCCTCGTGCTCGTACGGATTCTGGGTCGCCATGACGAAAAACGGCGGGTCGATGAAGAAGGTGCGGCCGCGCAAGGTCACGTGTCGTTCCTGCATCGCCTCGAGCAGACCCGCCTGGACGCGCGGCGGAGTACGGTTGATCTCGTCGGCGAGCAGGACGTTGGTGAAGATCACCCCGCGCTCGAGGAACAGCTCGCCGCCGCGCATCTCCAGAGTGCCGATCAGCTCGTTCGGAGTTGTGTCGGGAGTGAACTGCACGCGCTGGAAGTTGGCGCCGAGCACGCGCGCCATGGCCTGTGCAAGCAGCGTCTTCGCGGTCCCGGGCGGCCCCTCGAGCAGCACGTGACCGCGGGCGAGCGCGGCGATCAGGATCAGTTCGACTGTGTCGTCGTGACCGATGACGGCCTTCGAGACCTCCAGGCGCGCGGCGGCGAGGAGCTCGCTCAGCCGTTCCGCGGCGTCTTCCTCACGGATCATGCTCTTCTCGGCGATCACGTCTGCCATCGTCGAACTCCTAACCGAGGAAGAAGGCCACCAGACCGCCAAGAGCGAGGAAGGGCCCGAAGGGAATCGTCTCTTTCCGCGCCGCGGCTCCGCGCTTGGCGATGATGTAGAGCGCTGCCACGAGAACGGCCACGAAGGCCAGGAAGATCGCGCCGAGCACCCTGCCGCCGAGTGCAAGGCCCAGCAGGAAGACGAGCTTCGTGTCCCCCATTCCCAGCGCTCCGGGGAAGAACGCGGAGAAGGCGAAGAAAAACCCACCGGCCGCCGCTGCCGCTGCCAGATGCCCCAGGAAGGTCCGGGGGTCGCTCGCAGCGAGGATCAGTCCCACCAGGACTGCTGCGGGTAGGACGATGACGTTGGGCAGAAGTCGATGCTGCACGTCGATCGCGGTGAGCAAGACGAGAGTCGGCACGAAGACAGCGCCGACGACTGCGTAGCCGGTGAAGCCGAAGTGGGTGAAGCTCGCAACGACGCCTGCCACCATTCCGGCCCCGACGAGCATGCGCCACGTGCCGGTGGGCAGGAGCTCCCGCAGCGGAAGACGAGCCGCCGCAGGCGGCTCGGAGGCAGGCTGTTGCACTGAGAGGGCGGGCACGCTCATGCGCCCTTGAGAGCCTGGAGAATCGACACCAGAGCCGGCCCGAGGATCACGACGAAGAGCGCCGGAAAGATCATGAGGACGAGCGGGAAGAGCATCTTGATCGGAGCCTTCTGCGCCTGTTGTTCCGCCGCCGCGCGGCGCCGCTTACGCATCTCGACGGCGAGGCTACGCAAGATCTGCCCGACCGAAACCCCAAGCACCTGGCCCTGCGCCATCGCACGAGCGAACGCCTCGACGGCAGGCGTGGGGCAGCGACCAACCATGTTTTCGAGCGCCTGGATCGGCCCGAGGCCCATGCGCTGCTCCTGCAGGGCGATTCGCAGTTCGTCACCGAGAGGTCCCTTCATGCGCTCACCGGCGAGCTGGAGTGAGGCGGGAAGGCTTAGGCCGGCCTCGACCATGACCACGAGCAGGTCGATCAGCTCGGGCATGCTCCGGTCGATCCGGTGGAGGCGACTCTCGGCACGACGCTGGATCACGAACCCGGGCGCGAACCAGCCGAGGAGGGCCAGAACGATCGTGACGAGGACCGTCCCGGCGGCAGAGACGCCGGTGAAGACTGCCAGCCAGATCCAGAGTGCCGGCAAACCGAGCGCGAGGATCAGCCCGTAGCCGATTACCTCGCCCGGCGTGCTCTGGTACATCCCGGCGGCGGCGAGCTGCTTCTGCAGGCGGTCCTCGCTCATGAGCTTGAGCCGGTCGGTGAGGAGGAGGCCGAGCCCCGAAGCGAGGGAATCGACGACGCCGCGGAAGCCGCTCGGAGGCTCGAGGTCGGGCGTTCCTGCGAACCCGTACCGGCCGATCTGGCCCAGCGTGTCGATCGTCCGGAGCCGATGGGAGATAAGTCCGCGCGTGACGAGGACGACGGCCGTTCCCAGAAGCACGATCGCAAGCAGGAGTAGGACGATCACGCCTCAGACCTCGATCTCGACGATTCGCTTGATCACGAGTGAGCCGACGACGGCCCATGCGGCAGCGAGGCCGAACACGATCTTCCCGCCGGTCGTGCCCGTCATCGGACTGAAGTAGCTTGGGTTCTCGAGCCGGATCACGATAAAGATGAAGACAGGAAGCGCCGACACGATCCAGCGCGACATCCGGCCCTGCGTCGTCAGCGTCTTGATCAGGCGCTTCAGGTCGAACCGCTCGCGCACCGTGTCGGCTACCTGGTCGATCACCTCGGCTGAGTTGCCGCCGGCCTCGCGCTGCAGCTCGGCGACGAGCGCCAGCTGCTCGAGCTCGCGGCTCGCCATCCGCTGCGCGACGACCTCGAGCGAATCCTGGATCGGCACACCGAGCTGCTCGTCCGCGACGACGCGCTGCAGCTCGCTCTTCATCGGCTCGGAGCCGCTGTCCACGACCACTGCCAGCGCACCGGCGAAGCTGTGGCCCGAACGGAGCGCCGAGGCCACAACCTGAAGCGCATCCGGAAGCTGTTCGGCAAACCGTTCCCGTCGCTGCTTCAACGTCCGCATGATCCACTCGCGAACGATGAAAGGCACGGCTAGCGCTAGGAGCCCCCACCACGGGGATCCGGTCACGGCATAGAGAAGCAGGAAGGTAAGTCCGGTAGCGCCGAACGTGAGGGCAACGATCAACTCAGGCTCCATCCTGATGTCCGCAATCTCGAGCGTCTCCTCGAACCGTTCCCACGAGGATTGACTCACAGAAGCGTCGGCACCCGACCCGGTTGCAGCCGTCCCGTGCCCCTTTCGGTCCCGCTGGAGTTCGGGGATCGACACGAATTCCGCCATCCGCGTCGGCAAGCCGCTCCGCCGTGGCTGGAGAACGCCAATCACGAGAAACGCGATGACACCTCCCACGAGAAACGCGATCAGGATCATCGCGAGTGAGGAGCTCCAGAAGCCGTTCTTCGTCGCAGACGACACCGCCGGGGCTGCCCCGGCGACCCGGAACGGTGGCGTCCTGTATCCCGCAGGCTGCGTGCTCCCTACGCCTTTCACGTCGACGTTGACCCGCACGGGCACGTTCGGCCCCAGCTGCGACGTGTAGCGGAAGAGGTACTCGTTCGAGAGCGTCTGGCCGAGCTGTGCGAAGAGCGGTGTGAGTGCCTGCGCGTTTGCCTCGGCGTACCGGCCGTTTCCCGCGGCCGCGAGCGCCTTGAGGGTGGCGGGCTTGTAGGACGCGTCCCTGAGTCCGATGGTGTAGATCCTGATGTTGTCCGCGCGAGCGGAACGAGCGACCTGGGCCTTGGTCGCCGTGCTGCCGGTATCCGCGCCGTCCGAGAGAACGACGATCGAGCCCGAGGTGATGTGCTCGGCCTCGAGCATCGCCTCGGCCTTGGCGACTGCGTCGTAGATGTGCGTGCCCCCGGAAAGCCGGGGTAGCGACGCAAACGCCCCGGAAATGTCTTTCTGCGAGGTTGAGAGCGGCAGCGCGACCGATGCGTCGCGGTTGAAGTTGATTGCCCCGACGGCCTCGTTGGGATTGCGCTGGGCGACGAACGTCTGCGCCGCCGCAAGTGCCGCCTCGCGCGGCTTGCCGGCCATGCTGTAGCTCGTGTCGGTCAGAAGCATCACGCCGAACGCACGCCTGGACGCCTGGCTCCCCGGGGTCAGGCGCGGGCGGAGCACCGGCGCGCCGTTCTCGGTGACCTGAACGTCGCGGGTCTTCAGCTGGCGGCTCGTCGGCAGCGAGAGCACCAGCGTCCGCTTCGGGAACGGGGCGTCGTTTACGGCGTTGACCTGCAGACCGGACGCCGCACGCGCAGCGCCCGCGCCGCCGAAGAGCGCTGCGGCGGCGAGCACGCCCGCCGCGACGAGCGCTAGGCGCGTCATTGCCCGGCCGTTCCGACCGCGGTGGTGCCGAATTGCTGCTCGGGCTCGGAAGTGCGGAAGAGGCTCAGCGGTAGTGCGATTCCGCGCTTTTCGAACTTCTGGATGAATGTCGGCCGAAGGCCCGTCGCGCGGAGGCCGCCCAGGATCGTCCCCTCGCGCGTCACCTCGTCGACCTCGAACTTGAACAGCTCCTGCAGCGTGATCACGTCGGACTCCATCCGCTGCACCTCGGTGATCGAGGTGACCCGGCGCGAGCCGTCTTCGAGTCGCTCTAGGTGGATGATCCCGTCCAGCGCCGACGACACCTGCTCGCGGATGGCGCGCACCGGCAGGTCGTAGCCGGACATCAGCACCATCGTCTCGATGCGGGCGAGCGCGTCGCGCGAGCTGTTGGCGTGGACAGTGGAGAGCGAGCCGTCGTGTCCGGTGTTCATCGCCTGCAGCATGTCGAGTGCTTCCGCTCCGCGAACCTCGCCCACGATGATCCGGTCGGGACGCATGCGGAGCGAGTTGCGGACGAGCGCGCGAATCGGGACCTCGTTCTCCCCCGCCAGATCCTTCGGCCGCGCCTCGAGCCTCAGAACGTGCGTCTGGTTGAGCCGGAGCTCGGCCGCGTCCTCGATCGTGACGATCCGCTCCTCGTCGGGGATCGCGGTCGAGAGCGCATTAAGCAGCGTCGTCTTACCGGAGCCGGTCCCGCCCGAGATGAGCATGTTCAGCTGCGCCTTGATGCAGCGCTGGAGAAACTCGACCGTCTCCTGGTTCAGCGTGCCGAGCTTGACCATGTCGTCGAACGTGAGGCGACGGCGGCTGAACTTCCGGATCGTGATCAGCGGACCGCTGAGCGAGAGCGGCGGGATCACCGCGTTGACGCGGCTACCGTCCGGCAGGCGCGCGTCGACCATCGGCGAGCTCTCGTCGATGCGACGGCCGACCTGCGCGACCATCTTGTTGATGATCCGGCGAAGATGGGAGTCGTCGTTGAACTGGACATCACTCGGGTAGAGGCGTCCACCGCGCTCGATCCAGATCTCGAACGGACCGTTGACCATGATCTCGGTCACGGTCTCGTCGGCGAGGAGCCGCTCGAGCGGACCGTGCCCGAGGATGTCGTCGGTGATCTCGAGCGCGATCCGCTGCCGGTCGTCCCGCGAGATCCCCGTCTCCTGGGCGAGCTGGTCGCGAACGTCCGCGAGCACCCGCTCGCGGAGCGCCTCCGGATCCATGCTGACGTTGTAGAGCTGAGGCCCGAGATCGCCGATGACGGTGAAATGGACGCGGCTCTTGACCTCCGCGAACGGGTCCCGCTCGGGTGAGACCGGCTTCGAGCTGTTGAGGCGCTCGCGCAGGTCCACTACCGCCGCCTCCCGATCAGGGCACGGACTCCGGTGGACGACGCGGGTTGCGAGGCCGGCTTCGAGGCCTGCCCGTACCTGTCGGCGAGCGTGCGGAACGCCTTTGCTGCACCGGAGTGCGGCTTCGAGGCGACGATGGGGAGGCCCTCGTTGGTCGAGCGCGGAATCTCACGGTCGCTCGGGATGAGGACGTCGGGCACGCGGCCGACGATCGTGGAGACGTCGTCGGGCGTGATTCCCACGCGCGAGTCGGCGCGATTGAGCACGAGCGCCAGCTTCGTGGTGTCGTAGCCCATGAGGTCGAGGGTCTCGAGGCCGAGCTTCGTGTTCTTGAGCGAAAGCGAGTCGAGCATCCCGATCATGCAGATCTCCGTCGAGACGTCGATCGTCGCGATCACCTCCGGCGTGAAGCCCGGCGGGGTGTCGACGATCACCGCGTCGACCATAGTCCGAAGCGATGCGTAGACATCGCGCATGTGATCGATCGAGACGCTGCTCGCCTGGTCGGGCCGCGTCGGCGCGATCAGCACCCTGACGCCAGAGGAGTGGCGCATCATGTGCTGGTCGACCTTCTCGTGATCGAACGGCGCCCCGGCCTTCATCAGGTCGTAGAGCGTCAGCTCCGGCGAGAGGCCCAGTGCGAGGCCGATGTCTCCGAACTGCAGATCGAGGTCGACGAGGGCCACGTTCATGTCACGTTGCGCAAGGGCGACGGCGAGATTCGTCGCGACGAGCGTCTTCCCCGTGCCGCCTTTCGGTCCGAGAACCGTGATGAGCGGAGCGCTCACCTGGCCCGGCACTACGAGGCCCTTGCGGCGAGCGATCACCTTCTCGAGCGTGAAGGAGATCGCGCCCGGGGCCTGCGGCAGCGTGATCACGTCATCCGCGCCGGCCTCGAACGCTTGCCCCAGGAACCCGTTGGGCGAGCCCTCGCTCAAGACGACGACGGGGCGGCCGGGGCGGTTCCCGATGATGCGTCCGACAACCTGCGCGACATTCGCGTCCTCCCGGCCGCAGGCGACGAGGATGACGTCGCCCTGTCGCTGGAGGAGGTCGCCCCAGTCGTCCTCATGATCCGCGTACGCGACCAGCTCGAGGGAGATCTCGTGCTCGAGTGCCGACTCGACCAGCGCCTCGTCGGCGTGTTCGGCGAGCGCTACGAGGATGCGGATGGGAGCGTCCACGGTTAGCCCTTCACCAGGTTGCCGGCACCGACCACGGGCGGCTTGGGATGAGTGCCAGGTGTGGGCCGCAGCACCAGCCAGATCGCCGCGTTCTGTGAGGCATAGATCAATGTTCCGGCCTGTGTGGGCGTTGCCTCGAACGTGACGTTCGCTCCATTGACCGCTAGTACGTTGAGATCCTGGAACAGCTCACGGTTCTTGCCGCCGTATGCCACCCAGACGTCGACGTGGCTGCCCGCGACGACCTGCCCACCTACCGTCTGCGGTGAGCCGAGCGGAATCACGACGGCCCGCTTGGTCGCCGGAACTCCGCCTACGACAGAGGTCGATGCAGCGGTGAAGTCGGCCTGCGTCAGCTGCTGGCCGTACGCGATGTCGGCCACCGCGATCTTGCCCGAGAGCACTGCGGGGTCGGTGATGGCGCCGCCTTCGACGTGGTCTTTCGCGACGCTCGTCGGCGCGTAGAAACCTGGCGTTGTACGCAGGGTGTCGCCCTTGGTGCCTTGCGGAATCAGCTTCTGCGCGACAAGCACGGAAACCGTCGCGGTCGCGCCCTTGCGGTAGTGGTTGAGATACACGATCAGCGCAACGGCCGCGATCAGCGCTGCGATCACGCCGAGCAAAATGGTGCCCTGCCGCGTCGTGAACAGCTTGCTCGACGTGATGTTTTCCACGACTCTTCTCCTTCTTAGAACGCCGGCGCGAGACGGCCGGCAAACGTGTTCCGACGCCCGTTAGGCCGGGGAAGATCGGCGCAATCGAGAACCAACATGGTTCCGAGAACTTCCCCGGCCAAGACGAGCGTCCTTCGGTCCTGGCCTAGATGTTCAGGTCGTTGTTGATCTTGCTGAACACACCCGAGACCGTCCCACCCAGGATCTTGAGGATGCCAATCGCGGCAACCGAGACCAGGGCGAGGATGAGCGCGTACTCCACCATGGCCTGACCGGACTCCTCGTCCCGCAGGTCCTGGAGTGCGAAGTACAACCGCATCGGGAGATACTTGATCCTCTCCACTTGGTGCCTCCTTTCGGGGTCCAGGAGCCTTGCGCCGCAGCGCCTAGTCCCAGGAATCCCGTCCGATTCCGCCACGCAGCTCGTGGCGTACAACACTGATAAACCCCTGATGTAGACCCGGCTTCCGCTGGAAGGCTGGGTCCGGTCAGGTCCTTCGTCCCGACTAGAGGTTGAAGTCGGCGTTGACTTTGCTGAAGACCCCGGAGATTGAGCCGCCGATCGCGGTCAAGAGCGCAATCCCGGCGACAGAGACCAAGGCAAGGATCAGTGCGTACTCGACCATGGTCTGCCCTTCCTCGCGCTCGAGTAGGGCGGAGAAGGCGGAAACGACTTTCACTTGTAGCTCGGTCATGACAGGGTTTTTCTCCTCTTCGAGACTTGCTCTGTTGATTACAACGGGATGGGCAGCGGAGACACGGCGGGACGGGTGGGTATTCCAGTCCGAATGTCTTTTTTCGCCTCAGCCGCGCCCGGTCAACCGGTCCGCCGCAAGACCATGACCTGCGGCGACCGGAAGACCACGCGCGCGGGTAGTCGTCGGACGAGCGCCCTCAGGAGCGCCTTCGAGTCACGACTGACAACGAAGACCCGATATCCGCGCGTCGCACGAAGCCAGTTGCCCGCCATGGGCTCGAACCGCACCAAACGCTTGACCTGGGCAGTGGAGAGGAGTTCGAAGCGGGCGTCGACCGCCACTCGACCCGTCAGCTCAGGACGACTCCAGAGCAGCCAGTCGGCGTAGTCGTTCACGGCGAAGACTCTCCCCTTCGGTCCGGCGGCGTTTGTGGCGGCCCGAGCCGCGGCGGGCGGAAAGCCGTTCGTGAACCAGCTGACCGGCTTCACGGCCACGCCGACGACCGAGATGACGACCAGACAGACGATCGTCACGGAAAGGATCCGGTTCAGTTGTCGCGGCTCGACGGCAGGCGTCCGCAGCCGGTCGAGAAGCTGCGGCAGGACGGCCAGGGCAACCAGTCCGATCCACGCAGTGTTGCGCACGGCGTCGAACGCGAGCACGGCGGCGAAGACGAATGCGAGCTGATCCATTGCCGGCACGCCGCGCCCGGCGCGTCCGATGAGCCACAACCCGCCGAGTATCAGCAGGTAGACGGCAGCGGTGGTCGCGGAGAGCGTCGTCGGCGCCCACTCGGTCACGAACTCCTTGAGGTTGCCCCCGACCAGGATCTTCTCGTAGTACGCCGGGAGGTGGAGCGCATACGGCGAGGCGAATACGCACGCCCACGGAGCAAGCAGCAGAGCGAGTCCCCGCAGGCTCGGTCGCCGGCGAGCGACCATCTGCACGAGGGCGCCGAGCGACACGAGCGCCGCCCCCAATAGGACCGAGCCGTGCAGATTCGCCCAGAGCACGAGCAGCGGCAGCGTGAGGAAGACCCGCCGGGACGGGTGTCGAGCGTCGGCCAGAACCAACCACAGCGTGGCCGCGAACAGTGGGAAGGCGAACGTCTGCGGTCGCATGACCGAGGCCACCGGGTAGTAGGCGATGAGGACCGGAATGGCGACCCAGGTCACCGAGCGAGGCGTCGCGCCGTGGCTACGGGCGATCAGCGCTGCGCCGACGAGGCCGCTCATGACCAGCAGTGCGTGGATCAGCAGCGCGAGCTTCACACCTCCGAGGCGCCAGAGCCCGTAGAGGGAGATCTGGGCGAGCCATTGTTGGTCGACCCAGCGCCGGCCATGCGTCCAGACGGTGAGCGCGTCGTGTGTCGGCAACCCGTGATGCGCGATCCACCGGCCCGAGACGAGCGCCATCCAGCCGTCGATCACGAGGTCTTTGCGCAGGGCGAGGACGAGCACAATCGCAAAGGCCCCGAGGACGATGACCACAAGGCCGTTCTCCTCCAGAAAAGCGCCGACTCTGCTCGCCTGGGCGGGCTGCGCGGCCGTAGCCTGTTCGCTGCTCATCTGCCTGGATCGAAGGCGAGCCATGCCGTGCTCACCAGCCTAGAAGGGCTAGTGGCTGCCGCACCGTTCGGCCGGGATTCCCTCTCGCCGAAAGGAACGATGCGCGCGGACACTGTCCGAAGGGTTGGCACTGCCTGTCCGAATGGGCGCGGGCTGATTTCCCTACTCCTTCTAGGCTCCGGATGTGGCCATTTCCGGCGGCGAAGCGGCTCGTACCCGGCAACCCGAGGCAATCGGCATTTCGTCCGACGCGTCGGTTGCTCCCGGCTCGACGGCCGCGCGGAGAGGCATCTCGGTCGTCGTGCCGCTGCTGAACGAGCAGGCAACGCTGGATCCGCTGTACCAGCAGCTTCAGGCGGCGCTGATGCCGCTGGGTATCGAGTGGGAGGTCGTCTTCGTGGACGACGGATCCACCGATGGCTCCTACCGTGAGCTCGTGCGGCTGCACGCGGCGCACCTCAACATCAGGGTGGTTCGGCTGCGCCGGAACTTCGGCAAGGCCGCGGCGCTTGCCGCGGGCATCGAGGTCGCGTCCGGCGACGTGGTGGTCACCATGGACGCGGATCTGCAGGACGACCCGGCCGAGATCCCGAACCTGCTCGCGAAGCTCGACGACGGCTTCGACGTCGTCTCGGGCTGGAAGTGCGACCGCCACGATCCGCTCGTACGGCGGTTCGTGTCACGGATCTACAACACCGCTACCCGGCTCGCGACCGGCGTGAAGCTGCACGACATGAACTGCGGGCTGAAGGCATATCGCGCCGAGGTCTTCCAGCACGTTCGCCTTTACGGCGAGCGCCACCGCTTCGTCCCTGTGCTCGCGCACCACCTTGGCTTCAGCGTCACCGAGCTGCCCGTCAACCACCGGCCGAGAACGAACGGAAACTCGAGGTTCGGCATCGAGCGCTACCTGCGCGCGCCGTTCGACCTCCTGACGATCGTGTTCATGGGCCGCTACAGCCATCGGCCGCTTCACCTGTTCGGAGCGCTGGGCGTGATGGCATCGGTCGCCGGCGCGGCCATCCTCGGATACCTGACCGTCCTCAAGCTCGGGGGTGCCGGGATCGGCGGACGGCCCCTCCTCCTGCTCGGCGTGTTACTGGTCGTCGTCGGGATCCAGTTCCTGTCGCTCGGCCTGATCGGCGAGATGCTGACCAGCCAGCACGAGGAGAAGATTCAGGCGACTCGGAGTGGCCCGGCGCACGTTCGTGACGTGCTCCGCTGAGCCGCCGGGAGCCGACCCGCGGTGAGCGACACGGCGTTTGACGAGAAGGGCACCTCCGGCATGGCGGGGTTCGCGGCAGTTCGAGCGCGGATGCGACTGGACGCCGGCGAAGCGGCGATCGCCTCGCGGGTCGTCTATGCAGGAACCGCCGTCTATGCGGCGGTGTTCACGTTCGCCACGGTCGTCCACTACGTCGTATTCCAGACACCCCGGGACGATCTCGGGAACATGGTCCAGACGGTCTGGAACACGGCGCACGGGCGTTTC
>Ga0070660_100001431_pt1 | contig 16266 bp, 17 predicted proteins | sample KBSC33metaG_FD_64670 | JGI IMG/M metagenome (GOLD analysis project Ga0070660, IMG submission 64670) | Corn rhizosphere microbial communities from Kellogg Biological Station, Michigan, USA - KBS C3-3 metaG | ecosystem: Host-associated > Plants > Roots > Rhizosphere > Soil ... | reverse complement strand
GCCGACGGTGTCCTCGATCGGCGTGTTCGGGTCGACGCGGTGCTGGTAGTAGAGGTCGACGTGGTCGGTGCCGAGGCGCTGCAGCGAGCCCTCGATCGCCTCGCGGACGTACTCGGGTGACCCGTCGACCGAGCGCGCCTGCGGGTCGTCGGGGTCGAACCTGATGCCGAACTTCGTCGCCAGCACGACCTCGTCGCGGCGGCCGGCGAGGAACTTGCCGAGCAGCTCCTCGTTGGTGTGCGGCCCGTACATGTCGGAGGTGTCGAGAAACGTGACTCCGAGCTCGAGCGCACGCTCGAGCGTGCGCAGCGACTCGGCGTCGTCGCGGTCCCCGTAGAAGGCCGACATGCCCATGCAGCCGAGGCCGATGGCGCTGACCTTCAGCCCCTGATCTCCCAATGCCCGTGTGTCCATGGCCGGGACGCTACCCGGACCGCGAACCCGCTACTTGTTCGAGCGCTTCGACGTCGGAGCCACGCAGTCGCGCTGCGTGCCGGCCCGCGACTTGGTGCTCTTCTTGGGGGGCGTCTTCTTGGACGGCTTCTTCTTCGCCGGCTTCTTCTTGGCGGGCTTCTTCTTCGCCGGCTTCTTCTTGTGCTTGGGCTTCGGCTTCTTCTTGCCGCCCTGGGCCACGACCTTGGGGCACGTGCTGGGTGCCGGAGTGGTCGTCGTCGGGGTCGTGTCGGTGCCGCTCGGCTGGTCGGTGCTCGACGGCGAGCCCGAGTCGCTGCTCGGCGTCGCCGGCGGCGGCGGCGGTGGGCTCGACTGCGCGGTGGCCGCGCCGGCGTTGTAGTGCGCGGCGATGCGATCGGCCGAGAGGACGCCGCTGTAGTAGCCGACCTGGGCGATGTCGCCGTAGAAGAACTCCGCGGGAGCGGAGTCGCCCGAGGTCCACGAGCCGCGGCCCACGTAGAAGGTCGCCGAGCCGGACGGCGCGGTCGCGGAGCTCGCCTCGGTGCTGAGGTGGCTGTCGACGTAGAAACGGGCCTCGTGCGCGCCGCGGTCCCACTCGCCGACGAGATGCCACCAGCGGCCCGCCTCGACGGTCGCCGACGACGTGAGGATCGTGTCGGTCTGGCGGAAGATGAAGTGGCCGCCCTGGATCCCGAACGCCGGGCCGGCGCCGTGGTCGAGGATCATCGAGTCGCGCGTGTCGGCGGGCCGGACCCACGCCTCGATCGTGTACGACCCGGTCGGCGCCGGCATCGACGCGACGTATGCGTAGGACGACGTGCCGTCGAACGAGGACCCGAGCCCGCCGCCGGGAGCGCCCTGCGCGGTCGTGACGCTGTTCGAGAACTGGGCGTCGTGGCTGCCGGCCTCGTCGTGGGCCGAGCTCTGCGAGCCGTCGAGCGGCCAGTACGCGGTCGGGTCGTCGAAGGCGATCTGCTGGTCGTACGGCGCGTCGGCGGGCGGCTCGCTGGTGCCGGCCGAGCCGGCGGTCCAGGTGAACCCGATGCTCGCGGCCGAGCCCTGGTACGCGTTGTCGGCGCCGTTGGCGCCACCGTCCGGGAAGCTGACGACGAAGCGGAACGTGTGCGACTCGGACGTGTCCCACGTGCCGAGGTCGGCGAGATGCAGGCCGGTCAGGGAGCCGTCGTAGACGAGCCGCGAGCCGGCGCTGACGTCGTAGACGCGCAGCAGCAGCCGCTGGGACAGCCGGCCGCCGGCCGGTCCGGGCTGGTCGACCGGGTCGCTCGAGTCGAGCGTCATCGTCTCCGGCCCGTCGCCGGTGTTGACGAGCTGGACGGTGCCGGTCGTCTCCTGGCCGGGCAGCATCGGCCGCGCCTGGAGGATCGCCTGGCCCTCCTGGCTGTTGGAGATCGAGACGGCGCCGGTCGCGGAGGTGAGCTCGAGGTCGTGCTGGGGCGCGCTGTTGTCGGTCATGTTGCGCACGACCAGGGCCATCGACGGGACCGCGATGACCGCGGTGACGACGAGCCCGATGAGCGAGGAACTGCGGTTGCGCATCACGCGCGCCTCAGGCGGTTGATGCCCCAGGCGGCGGTGGCGAGCGCGCCGAGGGCGAGCAGGAGCGCGCGCAGCAGCGGCGAGGCGAGCCAGACCATGAGGTGGCCGATCCACGGGATCCGGGCGACCATGTGGCGGACCGACGCGTTCGCGGGGAGGACCCAGCGCTCGCTCGCGTCGTTGGCGTCGCCGCGCGTGACGACCGTGACGGTCGTGCCGGTGCGCGTGACCGAGACGACGCGATGGGTCACCGTGCGGTGCAGCGCGGGGTCGGCGATCGTGGCGACCTCGCCGCGGTGCAGGTCGGTCGCGCGGACGGGGCGGTCCACGACGACGTCGCCGGCGCTGATCGCCGGCCGCATGCTGTCGGTGTAGTCGACCATCACCGAGGTGCTCGTGGCGCGCAGGGCGACGCCGATCACCAGCAGGGCCAGCAGCCCGGCGATGACGGCGGTCAGCCCGCGGTCGGCCCAGCGGGTCGCCCGCGGCGCGAGGACAGCGGGAGCGCTCATCGCGCTCACGACGAGACCGCCAGCCAGGTGAAGCTTGCCGTGGCGCTGAGGCCCTGGGCGTTCGACGAGACGCCGCTGGGCAGCGTCAGCGTGAGCTTGTAGCCGTGCTTGTCGCCGCTGCTCCAGGCGGGCGTGTCGACGACCGCGGTGCCGGTCGAGCTCGGGAAGGACGAGAGGGTGCCGCTGTAGACGGTGCCGCCGGAGTCCGGCGTGAAGCCCGTGCACGAGCCGGCGGTGGGGGTGCCGGTGAAGGTGCCGCGGGTGACCGTCAGCGTGAGGTAGGAGGCGAGGCCGGTGCCGCCCGTGCTCCCGTAGAGCCGGACGAGGGCGCTGGCCGCTCCGGTGTACGTGACGTTCTGGCAGGAGCTCGTCGTGTCGCCCGGGTGTGCCGAGGACATCGTCAGCAGCGCGCTGCCGCCGTCGTTGTCGGTCAGGTTCAGCGATGCCGCCTGGACGGAGTTGCCCGGCATCGTCGACGTCTTGTTGAACGTCGAGAACGTGCCTCCCGACCAGACCAGCGAGGTCGCGACCAGCGCCGCGGCGGCGGTCACGAGCTTGAGGTGGATGCGCTGGCTCACGGAAGGCATGGCTTCGAGGTGGATCCCCCGCGGGGGGCCGCTGGACAACGGCCCCCCTGCGGAGATCACGGATTGCTTCGGGGCCTACGCCGTCGCCGTGAAGTCGTACTCCACGGAGGTCTGCGCGCCCTGGTAGCTGTTGTCTGCGCCACCGGTGCCACCGTCGGGGAAGGTGACGGTGAACGAGTAGCGGTGCGTCTCGTTCGCGGCGAACGTGCCGAGGCTGACGGTCCCCATGCCGCCGATCGTGCCGCTGTACACCGTGGCGTCCGCGGGGCAGCTCGTCACACACGTGGGATCGTGCTTGTCGACGATGGTGATGGTCAGCTTCGACGACAGCGCCGGCGAAACGGGCGTGTTGGTCAGGTTCGACTGCGAGAGCGTGAACGCGCCCGAGACCGACCCGGTGTTCTTGATGTCGACGGTGCCGTTCGCGGTGCTGCCGGGCTTCATGTTGGAAGCCGTCAGGATCGCGGCGCCGGACTTCGAGTTGGTGTGGCTGATGGTGCCGGCGCTGAACACGTTGGACGGGTTCGCGCTGGTCGAGTTGAAGTTCGCGCCCGACCCGACAGCAATGCCGGTTGCGGCGAGAACTCCGACGAATCCGGCCATCACCTTGCGAGGCGAGGCCGTCCAGAGGGCCTTCATACGAGACATCCGTGACTCCTTGTTGCGGGGATCTACGTGAAGAGCGGAAATCCACGTTTCCATCGGGATTTCTGTTCCGCTCCGCCCCTTTGATCGTCAAGGACCGGACGTTCTTTAGTCACTCAATGTTCGAGGGGATCGGCCGACTACACGGGCATGCGACTGCGACCTGGCTTCCTGGTCACCTTCACCGTCCTGCTCGTGCTCATCGCCGGCGGCGTGGGCTACCTGGTCTCGGACCTGCTCACCTCGGACATCCAGAAGGAGCAGATCTCCGCTGCGCGCGAGCGCACCGAGCTGCTCGCCAACTCGGCGTTCGGCCCCGCCCTCAAGCGCAAGCTCCACGGGCGCACGGCCAACGAGCTCAAGCACTTCGACGAGGCCGCCCTGGCGGCCGAGCGCTCCGGCGACCTCGCGTCGCTGGCGGTGTGGGACACGCAGGGGCGGATCGTCTACGCGACCGACCACTCGCAGATCGACAAGCAGTACCTGCCGCCGCCGGCCGTCAAGGAGGCGCTCGCCCAGCACAAGACGGTCTCGCTGCTCCAGCACCATCCGACGAGCCCGATCGACAAGACCGACGGCAAGCAGGTGCAGGTCGCGGTCCCGCTCTACGGCGCCGACGGCAAGGCCCAGGCGGCCTTCGAGATCCACGTCCCGTACGCCCCGATCCAGGCGACGATCACCAGCCGCACGCACCGCATCGACTTCATCCTGCTCGGCGCGATGCTGCTCTTCATGGCCGCCATCTGGCCGCGCCTGCTCGCGGCCTCGCGCGCGCTGAAGGAGCAGTCCGACCCCGAGAAGAAGCTCCTGCTGGCCGAGCTGCGCAAGGCCATCGACGAGGAGCAGCTCGAGCTGCACTACCAGCCGAAGGTCGACCTGCGCACGGGCGCGGTTCCGTCGGTCGAGGCGCTCGTGCGCTGGAACCACCCGAAGAAGGGCCGCATCTCCCCGGCCGAGTTCATGACCGTCGCGTCGGGCAGCGACCTGATGGGCCCGCTGACCGTGCACCTCATCGAGCTCGCCCTGCGCGACTGCGCCGCGTGGCGCAAGGCCGGCGTGACCGCCGGCGTCGCCGTCAACCTCTCCGCCGCCAACGTCCTCGACGAGCAGCTGCCGGCCGAGGTCGACCGCCTGCTCGCCAAGTGGGACCTGCCCTCCAAGTCGCTGGGCTTCGAGCTCACGGAGGCGGCGATCCAGGCCGACCCCGAGAAGGCGGGCCTCGTCATGCGCGATCTCGCCGACCGCGGCATCCGCCTGGGCCTCGACGACTTCGGCACCGGCTACTCGTCGCTCGCCGTCCTGCGCGACCTGCCGATCCGCGAGATCAAGGTCGACCGCGCGTTCGTCAACGGCCTGACGTCCTCGAGCGCCGACGAGACGATCGTCCGCTCGACGATCGGCCTCGCCCACGACCTCGACCTGTCGGTGACCGCCGAGGGCGTCGAGGACGAGGACACGCTGCGCCATCTCGCCGAGCTCGGCTGCGACGAGGCGCAGGGCTACTTCTTCTCCAAGCCGCTCGAGCTGGCCAACCTCCTGACCTGGTTCGAGAAGCCGGTCATCGACGCCGAGCCTGAGCCGGCCGTCGAGGAGGCGCTGCTCTCGTGAGCCGGATGCCGCGTCGCTTCCTGGGAGCCGGCGGCGCGCTGCTCGTCGCGGCGGCGCTGGCCATCGGCAGCGGCGCGAACTACCAGTCGACGTCGGCGAACGCCGGCAACCTCATCAAGGCCGGCGTGATCTCGATCACGAGCACGTCGAACGGCTCCGCGCTGCTCAACGTGACGGGCCTGGCGCCCGGCCACAGCTCGAGCCAGACGGTCGACATCACGAACTCCGGCGACCTGTCGGCGAGCTACACGCTGACCGCGAGCAACATCGTCGACACGCCCGCCTCGCCGGCGTTCTCGGCGAAGGCCGACCTCAAGGTCGAGGACATGGGCGACCCGTCCTGCGTCAGCTCGTGCCCGGCGACGACGACCGTGTACAGCGGCAAGCTCGGCTCGTTCACCAGCGCCTCGCTCGGAACGCTCGCCGTCAACGAGAAGCACCGCTACAAGTTCACGGTCTCGCTGGCCGACGGCGGCCTCGGCGCCGAGGACGCCTACCAGGGGGCCAAGACCACGGTCGACTTCACCTGGACGGCGGCGTGATCCGCAAGGTCCTGCTCAACCTGACGATGCTGGTGCTCTTCGCGATCGCCGGGGTCATGCTCGTCCCCGCGATGCTCGGCTACCACCGGTACATCATCCTCACGGGGTCGATGACCGGGACGTACGACCCGGGCTCGCTGGTGTTCGACAAGCCGGTGCCGACGTCGTCGCTGAAGGTCGGCGATCCGATCACCTACGCGCCGCCGCCCGGCGCGTCGCCGAACCACAAGCTCGTCACGCACCGCATCTACAAGATCTTCCCGGGGCCCAACGGGCGCCCGGCCTACCAGACCAAGGGCGACGCCAACCCGGCGCCCGACGTGTGGAAGTTCCAGCTGCCGCAGGCCACGCAGGACGAGGTCAAGTTCCACCTCCCGTACGTCGGCTACATCTTCGAGTTCCTGTCCGTGCGCGAGTTCCGCACCGCGCTGATCGGCCTGCCCGCGCTGGGCATGGCGCTGTGGATGATCTTCGGGATGTGGAAGGACGGCGGCGAGGTCGTCAAGCGCCGGCGCGAGGGCATCAAGCCGTGGGGCGCCGACGTCGCCAAGCACCTGCCCAAGCTCTCGCCGCTGGCCGAGGCCGCGGTCGCCGCCGCCAAGGCGACGGTCCGCCTCCCGGTCACGTGGCCCGCGATCACCGACGAGCGGGCGGAGATCCGCAGGCGCCGCGCCCAGGCCGCGTTCGTCTCGCCGTTCGCCAAGCCGCGCGTGCAGCGCGCCGGGACCGCCGGCGTCGTCGCGCTGCCCGAGTCGTGCGTGGCCACCAAGCGGCGCGCCGTCGTGCGCCGCCGCGACCAGTTGCCGCGCGACTGGAAGCTCGTCGTCGATCCCCGCCTGTCGGCCTAGGCCCGCCTAGCCTCCGGGCGTGCCTCCGGCACTCCTGGTTCTCGGCGCCGCGAGCTCGGTGCAGTTCGGCGCGGCGCTCGCCGCGACGATCTTCGACGACGTGGGAGCGGGGGGCGCGTCGGCGCTGCGGGTCGGCCTCGGCGCGGTGATCCTGCTGGCGATCTGGCGCCCGCGCGTGCGCGGCGTGCCGCGCGCCGACCTCTGGCTGGCGGCGCAGCTCGGCCTGACGCTCGGCGTCATGAACTACACGTTCTACGAGGCGCTCGACCGGGTGCCGCTCGGCATCGCGGTAACGATCGAGTTCGCCGGGCCGCTCGGCGTCGCGGTGGCCCTCTCGCGCCGGCGGCTCGACCTCCTGTGGGTCACGCTCGCCGCGGCGGGCATCGTGCTACTGGCCAGGCCGGGCGGGGGCGGGGTCAGCGCCGCGGGGCTCGTCCTGATCCTCATCGCGGCCGCGTGCTGGGCGATCTACATCCTTCTCGTCGCGCGAGCCGGGCAGCGGTTCACGGGAGGCCGCGGGCTCGCGCTGGCGATGGTCGTCGCCGCGCTCGTCCCGCTCGGCCCCGGGATCGCCGACGCCGGCACGAAGCTGCTCGACCCGAAGTTCCTCGGCATCGGCGCGGCGGTGGCCATCCTGTCGTCGGTCATCCCCTACTCGCTGGAGATGCAGGCGCTGCGGCGCATGCCGCGCAACGTCTTCGGCGTGCTCATGAGCCTCGAGCCGGCGCTGGCCGCGCTGGCCGGCTTCATCGTCCTCGGCCAGGACCTGGCTGCGCGCGAGATCGTCGCGATCGGGCTCGTGATCGTCGCGAGCATCGGTGCGACGCGCGCGGCGCCGCCCATCGACGGGTAAGTTCGCCTCCGAGGCCCGCGTGTTCACGCTGAACCTGCCCAACGTCCTGACGCTGCTGCGCATCCTGCTGGTGCCGGTGCTCGTCGTCGCGCTGATCGACACCACGTCGTCGAGCTGGCTGGCGGCGGGGGTGTTCGCCGCGGCGTCGGTCACCGACGCGATCGACGGCTACATCGCCCGCGCGCGCAAGCAGATCACGACGTTCGGCAAGCTGATGGACCCCGTCGCCGACAAGCTGCTGATCATCGCCGCGCTCGTCGTGCTCGTCGGCCAGGGCCGGATCGCCGGCTGGATCGCGATGGTCATCATCGCGCGCGAGTTCGCCGTGACGGTCACGCGGATGGCGGCCACCGGCCAGGGTGTGGTCATCAGCGCGAACTGGTGGGGCAAGGCGAAGACCGTCGTGCAGGTCGCGGCGATCTTCTTCGCGATCGGCTTCCGGCCGACACCGGTCGCGGTGGACGTCCTGCTCTACGTGGCGGTCGCGATCACCGTGGTGTCGGGGATCGACTACTTCTTCGGGCTGCGCCGGCTGCTGCGCGAGGCCGAGGAGCGGCGTCAGGCGCCGGCCGCGTCGAGCCACTCCCGCATCGAGGTGTGATGCGGCAGATGCTCGCCTGACGCCATCTCCTGGCGCAGCTCGCCGAGCAGGCCGAAGCGCTCGGCGACGACGTTGTGCTGGTGGATCGTCTCGAGGTTCTCCTGCCGCGCGGAGACGAACGTGGTCGGCAGCAGGTGGTCGTAGTGGTCGACGACGCCGGCGATCATCTCGCGCACGCAGTCCTCGACGAACCGGGGGCGGCGGTGGGCCTTCTCGACGACCGCGCCCTCGTCGGAGCGCTTCATGAGCTCGTAGATCTCGCTCGACATCGAGTCCTCGACGATGCGCAGCAGGTCGGTGGCCTCGATCTCGTTGGTGCACTCCTCGGGGCAGCCGATGTGCAGCGTGCCGAGGCCGCGCTGGTTGTGGGTGGCCACGGGGACGTGTTCGAAGATCCGCTCGATCTCGTCCTCGTCGAACCCGTCGGCGAGCAGCCGCTCGCGCGACGCGCCGGCGACGAGCTGCTGCGCGCAGGGGCACGCGGTCATGCCCTGGGCGGAGACGCCGACCATGCGGCGCGTGCCGCGCTCGCTGGCGATCGCCGCGCCGTGCAGCGTGTAGAGCTCCTGCGTCTGGATGCCCGAGACGGGCGCCGGCTTGTGCTCGGGGTAGCGCGCCTCGATCGAGACCTCGGCGCGCAGCGCGTCCTGGCGGTCGCGCACGAGCTCGGCGATGCGCGCGGCGAGATGCTCGGCCGCGAAGGCGGACTCGCCGAGGATGACCTCGCCGATCGCGTCGTTGACGGTCTCCTCGAAACGCGACATGTGGGCGCCCTTCTGCTTCGGGCCGAGGTCGACGAAGCACTCCAGACGCGCCCAGTACAGGTCCTCGCGGACACGGATCACCTTCTCCACACCGGTCACGCCGACCCGTGAGAGGGAGACGTGGATGGTCGGCCGCTGGGCCTGAACGTCGAGCGATGAAGCCGCAATCTCCATGCAAACGAGGATACGCGCGAGGGGTCGTTCCTTCCCGAACTGTTTTTCCTCTGGTATCACTTGTTGCGAAGTCCGTCGACGAAGTCCCCCTAATGCCGGGTCCGGCAATAGTCGATAGAGGCGTCATCGCGCGGACTGCGCGAGCACGGGTCCCCCACGTTGAGGAAGAGAAGAAGGTCGTGAGCGAAGAGGTCCTTCTGTCGGACGAAGCGCCCATCCACGAGATGGAAGAGCTCCGCCCGCTGATCGCCGAAGGCCAGGAGAAGGGCAGCCTGACCTTCGAGCAGATCGCGACGGCGCTCGAGGAGGTCGAGATCACCAAGGAACAGGTGACCGAGCTCCACTCCCATCTGATCGAGCAGGGCATCGAGGTCGTCACCGCCGACGGCAAGCTCGCGACGAGCGAGAACGGCCGCGTCGAGGCCGCCGCCGAAGCGCGCAAGCGTGAGCGCGACGGCGAGGCCTCCGACGGCCCGAAGAAGCCCGAGATCGACCTGACCGTCGAGCCGTCGCTCGACTCGCTGCGGCTGTACCTGCGCTCGATCGGGCGCGTGCCGCTGCTGACCGCCGCCGAGGAGGTCTCGCTGGCCAAGCGCATCGAGCGCGGCGACATGGACGCCAAGACCCATATGGTCGAGGCGAACCTGCGCCTGGTCGTCTCGATCGCGAAGGGCTACCTGGGGCGCGGGCTCACGTTCCTGGACCTGATCCAGGAGGGCTCGCTCGGCCTCATCCGCGCGGTCGAGAAGTTCGACTACCGCCGCGGCTACAAGTTCTCGACGTACGCGACGTGGTGGATCCGCCAGGCGGTCACCCGCGCGATCGCCGACAAGGGCCGGACGATCCGCATCCCGGTCCACATGGTCGAGAAGCTCAACAAGGTCGTCCACGTCGAGCGCCAGCTCGTCCAGGGCCTGGGCCGCGAGCCCACCCCGGAGGAGATCGCCTTCGAGATGGAGTGCACCGCGCGCGAGGTGCGCGACATCCTCCGCATGAGCCAGCAGCCGATCTCGCTCGAGAAGCCGATCGGCGACGAGGAGGAGTCCGAGCTCGGCGACTTCGTCGAGGACCAGACGGCCGAGTCGCCGTTCGAGCTGGCGTCGGAGAACCTGCGTCGCGACAACGTGCGCAAGGCGCTGGCCGCGCTGCCCCAGCGCGAGCGCGAGGTCATCGAGATGCGCTTCGGCCTGACCGGCGGGCGCCCGCGGACGCTCGAGGAGGTGGGCCGTGCGTTCAACGTGACGCGCGAGCGCATCCGCCAGATCGAGAACCACACGCTCAAGAAGCTCGAGTCGCTCCCCGAGGCTCAGCGCTTGAGGGATGCGTCCTAGCGGCCGATAGAAATTTTAAGAACTAACCCCTGACGGATCCGTCGCTGCAACGTAGTTGCAGTGGGTAAAGCATGGAAGCCTTCGCCCTGTCCCCTGACGCTGTACGCGTCCCGCTCCCACAGAGGCTCCTGTCGGATGACCGCCTTCTGAGGCTGGTCGCTGCCGGGAACTCCCAGGCGTTCGGGGCCGTCTACGCGCGCTATCACGCGCCGCTCTACGCGTACTGCCGCTCGATCGTGCGCGATCCGGACGATGCGAAGGACGCGCTGCAGAACACGATGGTCAAGGCGCTGGCGGCGCTCGGGCGCGGCGAGGACCGCGACCTGCCGCTCAAGCCGTGGCTGTTCCGCATCGCCCACAACGAGTCGGTCACCCTGCTGCGCCGGCGCAAGCCGTCCGAGCCGCTGACCGACGCGGTCTCGCCGCCGGTGGCCAGCGTCGAGGTCCAGGCCGCGTCGCGCGAGCGCCTCGGCCAGCTCGTCGCCGACCTCCGCGAGCTGCCCGAGCGCCAGCGCTCGGCGCTGATCATGCGCGAGGTCAACGGGCTGTCCTACGACGACATCGCGGCCGCGCTGTCGATCTCCGCGGGCGCCGCCCGGCAGACGGTCTTCGAGGCGCGCACGGCGCTGACCGAGTACGGCGAGGGGCGCGAGGTCGCGTGCGACTCGATCCGCCGCTCGATCTCAGACGGCGACGGCCGCGCCATGCGCGCCCGCCGGGTCCGCGCGCATCTGCGCTCGTGCGACGCCTGCCGCGACTTCCAGCTGGCGGTCAAGGTGCGCCGCCGCGAGCTCAACCTGCTTGCTCCCGGCCTGTCGGGCGGGACCGCGATGGCCCTGCTCCAGGGGGTCCTCGGTTCGGGCGCGGCCGCGGGCGGCGGTGCTGCGGTCACCGGCGGCGCCGGTCTGCTCGGCGGCAGCGCGTCCGCCGTGCTCGCGTCGGGCGCGGCCAAGGGCGTTGTCGCGCTGGTCGCCGTCAGCGCGGTCGGCGCGGGCGCGGTGCACATTGCCGCGCCGTCGCACCACCGCTCGAGCCGGTCGCGCTCGGATGCGACCGCGAGCGTGAGCAGCGCCCGCGTTGCCGACCCGGCAACCGTCGACGCGGCGGCGGCGCTCTCGGGCCAGGGCTTCACGGTCCTGTCCCACGCCCATGCGGGCCGATCGGTCAGCGTCGTGTCGTCGCACATCGGTCTCGACCAGTCGACGGCATCGATCACCCTGCCCGACAACGTGACGCGGCCGGGCAAGACCCACAGCCGTCCGTTCACGAGCCAGTACGGCGCCGGCACCGAGGTCCCTCCGGCCGCCGCGCGGCCGCAGTATCCGACGGCCTGGGGCGGCAACGACAAGGTTCCCGCGCCCGCCGAGAGCTCCGATCCGGCCACGCCGGCCCCGCCGGCCACGCCGGCGCCGACGTACAGCGGCTGGGCGAACAACGTGCACCACGGCGGCAACCACGCGCCGCCCGTCCCGTCGACGCCGGCCACGAGCGGCGACGGCAGCGACACCTCCTACGACCCGGGCGCCTACGGCGATTCGAGCAGCAACGACTCCGGGGCGAGCGATCCGGTGCCGTCGGACTCCAGCGCCTCGGACTCCAGCTCGGGCGACGGCGGATCCGGCAGCGGCGGCGGCTATACGCCGTGGCAGTCGTCGGGTGGCGGTTCGGGCTCGGGCTCGGGCGGCGGATCGGGCTCCGGCGGCGGCTCCGGCTCGGGTGGCGGCGGCTGGCACGACTGGCACTCGGGCTCCGGCTCGACCAGCACCCCGCCGGCCGGCGACCCGCCGGTCACGCCCGACGACTCTGGCGACTGACGCCGACTCAAGCCGGGCGCCCCGGCGCTCGTTCATCCGTCGATCTCGCCTGACAACGGGCCGCGCGGCACGTTGAATGAACACGATGGCCGGTCGGGAGCCCGGTCGCGTACCTCGCCGAGCGTGGCGGGCGGAGGGGACCCGCTCGTCACGCCGGCCGGGGTCCTCCTGAAAACGCGAAAGGCGCCTCAAGTGGGCGCCTTTCGCGCGAGATGGCGGGAGGAGGATTCGAACCTCCGAAGGCAGAGCCAATGGATTTACAGTCCACCCCGTTTGACCGCTTCGGTATCCCGCCAGGGGGCGCGTCAGGATAGCGTCAGCGGTGCGCCCGGATCGATCTCGTACTCCGCGTACTTGGGGCCGCCAAGGCACAATCCGGCGCCGCCTTCGACCTCTCCCGCAGGGATGAACCATCGGCGTCCAGGGCCGGTGTGGACGTAGAGAAAGTCGCAGCGATCGGCGGAGAATCGCTTCACCAGGCCGCTCCAACTCTGGTTGCCGCCCCGCGTTGCGAGCGTGACCACCCAGCGGTCGTTGCGGAAGCAGCGCGTCGTCTTCACCTGCACTCTCGCCAACCGACCGTCGATCTCTGCGACCACTTCGTAGTCAGACGGGTTCCCCAACGGGAGGCAGACCATCTCAGTGTTGGCAGCGAGCCACGCGACGGCGGCGATCTCCCCCTGATCTCCCTGCGACATCATGAAGGGAACATACGTTCGCCCTCGGACGGAAGGATCGGTCGTTCATCCGCCGAACACCCCTCCCGACCGACCCTTCCCACGGTTACGGTTGGCGTGGGAACAAACCAACCCTGAGGGGGTCCTCGACGTGGACGTCAACAAGGTCTCGCCGGGCCAGCGCATTGCGGCCATCGCGGGCGGACTGTTGTTCATCGATTTGTGGATGCACTGGTACAGCGTCAACTTCTCCGGCGCGCAGCAGTCGTTCGCCGACAAGCTCGGCATCAGCACGTCGGCCAGTGCGTGGACGGCGTTCAGCATGACCGACATCCTGATCGCGATCGCGTGCATCGTCGCGATCTCGGGCGCGGTGTGCGCGGCGATGAACGTCGCGTGGCCGCTGCCGATCGGCTGGGCGCAGCTCGCCTCGCTGACCGGCGGGATCATCACGCTGCTGATCCTCTACCGGATCGTCAACCAGCCCGGCCCGAACAAGCTCATCAACGTCGAGTGGGGCGCCTACATCGGCTTCCTGCTCTCGGCCGGCATGGCGTACGGCGCCTGGCGCGCGAGCACCGAGGACGTGGCGACGACGGCGCACGCGGCGCCGCCTCCGCCCGCTCCCACGGCCGCGGTCTAGCCAGCCAGAACTACGCGGCGGCGGCCGTCTGCTCGGTGTGCACAGGCACCGGGCAGGCGGCCCCTTCGCGGAAGCCGGCCGCGCCGATGTCGAACGCCCAGTTGAAGCGCGCGCGCCAGTTCTCCCAGGCGATCGCCTGGGTCAGCTCGACCATCTGCTCGGAGTCGAAGTGCTCGCGCAGCGCGGCGAAGAGCTCGTCGGTCACCTCGGCCGGCGTCCTGGTCATCGCCTCGGCGTAGTCGATCACGAGCCGCTCGAGGTCGTCGAAGCACTCCGCCTCGCGGTGGCGCGGCAGCGCGAGCAGCTGCTCGTCGGTGACGCCGTGCCGCGAGCTGATGTGCGAGCCGATGTCGATGCAGAACTCGCAGCCGACCATGACCGCGGCCTTCAGCTCGCCGAGCGCCTTGAGCTTGTCGGGCACGGTGTGCATCCGCTCGAGCATCAGCTCGTAGGGACCGACGGCCATCAGCAGCTTCTTCGAGTGGCCCATGACCTCCATGGGCTCGAGGTCGCGGTTGTAGCGCTTGTGGGTCTCGCGGTAGACGTACTTGCGGAAGAGCCCCTTGGGCGGGGCGCCGGCGATGCGGGTCATGTTCGCGCCTCCTTGACGGCGATCAACAGCAGGACGAGAGGGAAGGCCACGTTCACGGCGAGGGTCGCGAGCGAGAGCGAGCCGGTCGTGCTCGCGTGCGCCGCGTGGAACGCCAGGTGCGGCACCGCCGCGATGAGGTAGACGACGAGCGCCACGATCATCGTCCGGCGGTCGGCGAGCCAGCCCGCGATCAGCACCAGTGCGCTGATCGCCAGGAACGACGCGCCGTAGTCGCGGATCAGGTGCTCGTTGTACGGCGCGAACGCCGACACCCAGTGCTGGCCCTTCGTGGGGAAGTCCCCGTAGAAGGACCGCGGGTCGATCAGCGCCCACACCGCGCCCGACCCCTGTCCGAGGCCGAGGAGCACGAGCCCGGCACGCACCGTGGTGGCCATGTCCAGAAACCTACCCCGAGAAGTGGTCCTGCGGTAGAGTCCAATTTGCCATGGCTGCAGTGGACCACTTGGCGCCGGACATCCTGGTCCACCTGGATCGCGCCTCCGGACAGGGCATCCGCGCGCAGATCGAGGAGCAGCTGCGCGCGGGCATCCGCGAGGGCCGCCTGCACCCGGGCATCCGGCTGCCCTCGAGCCGCGCGCTGGCGGCCCAGCTCGGCGTCGCCCGCGGCATCGTCGTCGAGGCCTACGAGCAGCTCGCGGCCGAGGGCTGGGTCGTCTCCCGGCAGGGGTCGGGCACCCGCGTCTCGCCGGTCGCCGCGCCGCCCGCCGCCGAGCCCGAGCCGTGGCCGTTCGAGCAGGCGATGCGCTACGACTTCGCGCTCGGCGTCCCCGACCTCAGCGCGTTCCCGCGCACCGCGTGGCTGGCCGCCACGCGCCGCGTCCTGCGCGAGCTGCCCGACGCCAAGCTCTCGCATCCGGACCCGCGCGGCACCGCCACGCTGCGGGCCGCGCTCGCGGCCCGCCTCGGCCGCGCGCGCGGCGTGGTCACCAGCGCTGACCGCATCATCGTCACGACCGGGTTCTGGCAGGGCCTGCGCTGCGTCTGCGCCGCGCTCGCCGCCCGCGGCGCGACCCGTATCGCGATGGAGGACCCGAGCTTCTTCTTCCACCGGCTGATCGTCGAGAAGGCCGGCCTCGACCCCGTTCCGGTGCCGGTCGACGAGGCCGGCATCCGCGTCGACCAGCTCGCCCGCCACGACGTCCACGCCGTCCTCGTGACGCCCGCGCACCAGTCGCCGACCGGCGCCGTCCTCGCGCCCGACCGCCGCACCGCGCTGATCGCCTGGGCGCAGGAGACCGGCACGATCCTCATCGAGGACGACTACGACGCCGAGCACCGCTACGACCGCGAGCCGATCGGCGCGCTGCAGGCGATGGCGCCCGAGCAGGTCGTCTACGGCGGCACCGCCAGCAAGACGCTTGCGCCGGCGCTGCGCCTCGGCTGGGTCGCCTTGCCCGCCCACCTCGTCCACGGCGTCGCCACCGAGAAGGGCCTGGCCGACGCCGGCTCGCCCGTCCTCGAGCAGCTCGTGCTCGCCGACCTGATGGAGCGCGGCGAGCTCGACCGCCACCTGCGCCGCACCCGCGCCGCCAACCGCGGGCGCCGCGACGCGCTCGCCGCCGCCCTCGCCGAGCACCTGCCCCAGGCACGTCTGCGCGGCATCGCCGCCGGCCTGCACGCCGCCGTCGAGCTGCCGCCGGGCGCCGACGAGCACGCGATCGCCGGCGCGGCCGCGCTCCGCGGCGTGCGCGTCGAGCCGCTCTCCCACCACCGCTTCGACCCGTCGGCGGGCCCTCCCGGCCTGCTGCTCGGCTACGGCTCGATGTCCGAGCCGGCGATCCGCCGCGGCATCGCCGAGCTCGCACAGGCGGTGGCCGACGCGACGGCGGCCTGAGTGACAAGATCCGGGCCATGGAGTCCTCGAGCCCGACACGTGTCCTCGTGGTCGCCCACAAGACGGCCGCGACCCCGGCGCTGATCAACGCCGTCCGCGAGCGCGCGGAGCGGGGAGGCGCGCACTTCACGCTGCTCGTCCCCAACCCTGCCCACGGCCTGCACAAGGTCGTCGACGCGGAGGACCAGGACTCAGGTGAGGCCGACGAGGTCATCGCGCTGGCCAGGCCGCTGCTCGCCGAGGCCGCCG
>Ga0070660_100001426_pt1 | contig 16288 bp, 17 predicted proteins | sample KBSC33metaG_FD_64670 | JGI IMG/M metagenome (GOLD analysis project Ga0070660, IMG submission 64670) | Corn rhizosphere microbial communities from Kellogg Biological Station, Michigan, USA - KBS C3-3 metaG | ecosystem: Host-associated > Plants > Roots > Rhizosphere > Soil ... | reverse complement strand
CACGCGAGCGGCGCCGAGCGCGCGGCGGATGCGCTTGTCCCCGTAGCGCTGCGGCGTCCACAGCACGTCGGGCCCGTGCAGCGAGACGACCAGCGGCTCGCGCGCGCCGCTGCGCAGCAGCGCGTCGGCCGCCGGCACCGCGTTGTGGGCGTGGACGACGTCGAACGCGAAGCGCCGCCGCAGCCGTGCGAGCGCCACGCGCAGCGACGGCGCCGCCCACGAGCCCCACGCGCCGTAGGTCCGCGGCCGCGGCGGTGAGACGAACGGCACGTAGGACACCTCCAGCCCGTCGCGCTGCTCGCTGCGCGGCTGGCGCAGCAGCTCCCCGAGCGCGCGCAGCTTGCGCGGCTCGGCCAGCGGCGGGATCGGCCGGTAGAGCACGAGCACGCGCACGTCGGCGCCCGCATCGCGCGCCGCGAGCGCCTGGCGGTGCGCCCAGATCCCGAGGACGGGGTCGCTGCGCCGCGGGTAGATCTCGCTGACGACCGCGACGCGCAGCTGACTACGAGCCGGCGGCGGGCGGACCGGTCGGTGCGGCGTACGACGGGCCGCTGGAGCCCGAGCCCTTGCGCTTCTTGAGCGTCACCGCGGCGACGACCGCGGCGCCGGCGCCGCCGAGGATCACGAGCAGGCGAGTCGGCACGACCTTCTTGGCGATCGCCTTCGCGCCCTTGCGCTTGATCGCGCTGACCGCCTTGTCGCGCTTGCTCTTTCGCTTGATCAGGCTCATGTCTCGACCCTACCCCGACTACAGCCTGCGATGCACTGACAGCGTGCGCACCTCGTCGCGGCGCACGTAGGGATGCGCGGCGAGGAACGCGCGCGCCTCCTCGATCGCCGGCTCGGCGCTGTAGCCGGCGGCAACCGTCCGCAGCTCGTGGCGCACCGGCAGCGCGTCGACGATCCCCATCGGCCACCCGCGCTCGCGCGCGATCGCGGCCCAGTGCAGCTCGAGCCCCCAGCCCCAGCGCAGCGGCGGGAACGGCACGAGCGCCTCGACCGCGGTGCGGTCGAACGCCGTCACCGGCCCGATCTCGACGAACGACGTGCGCCGGTGCGCGACGAACGCGCGCCGGCGCACGATCGGCCAGGCCGCATGGGACGCCAGCGACTGGGCCGGCTGCGCGAGCCGGAAGCCGGCGGCCTCGGCGAGGTGCACGAAGCCGTCGAGGAAGCCGCGCGGCAGCTCGACGTCGTCGTCGATCGCGATCAGCCAGTCGAACGCCGCGACGTCGTGGCGGGCGATGATGTCGTTGAGGTTCTCGAACTTCCCCTTGCTCCCGACGTCGCCGAAGTCGACGGTCACGTCGTGACGCGAGGCGTGCAGCTCGGCGACCGTCTCGGCCGTCGTGGTCGGCCGGTCGCGGTGGTGGGCGCCGACGACGAGGATGCGCCGCCGCGCGCCGCGGCCAGCGGCCGCGCGCAGCCGGGCTCGCCGCCCGGTCAGCGCCTCGAGAGCGTCGAGCGCGAGGTCGCCGTGGTGGCGCAGGCGGCCGCGGCGACCGGCGACCGTGCCGTGCTGGCCCGAGACGAAGTCGTCGGCCGGCTCGGAGCGTGTCGGCGTCAGCGTCTCGTGGATGCGCCCGGCGTTGTGAGCGGCGAGGACGAGCCCCGCCGTGCAGCCGCGAAACAGCGCGTGCAGTGCGGTGAGGGCGAGGTTCCAGACCTCGCGCTCGAGCTTGGGCGGCGGCTCGCGGCTCGCCTGGAAGCGCCGGCTCTGGCGCCCGACGTGGTAAGCGGCGCGGACCAGGTTGCCCAGCCGCGCGTCGTCGCCCGCGCGCCGGTGCTCCACGGCCGCGGCCGCCACGTAGCGCACCCGCCCGCCCGCGTCGTGCAGCCGGTCCTCCCACTCGGTCTCGTCGCCGTACTGGTGCTGGGCGGGGTCGAAGAGGCCGATGCGGCCGAGCCACGCGCGGCGGATCGCCATGTTCGCGCTCCAGCCGTAGCGGCAGTCGGCATCGGCGTCGCCGTGCTCGAGGAACGTGATCGGCGGCCCGTGGCGCCCGCACGTGCGCAGCGGGTGGTCCTCGAAGCGCGCCGCGATGCGCCCGGCGAGCACGCCGTAGTCGGCGGGCAGCTCGGCGTCGGCTCGCAGGAACGCCGCGAGCCAGCCCGGGCGCGCCTCGATGTCGTCGTCGGTGAGCACGACGAGCGGCGCCTCGGTCGCGGCGAAGCCGGTGTTGCGCGCGGCGTTCGGGCCGAGCGGCTCGTCGTGGCGGACGTAGCGCACGCCGTGGCGCGCCGCCGTCCGCTCGGTCGCCTCGCTCGGCCCGTCGTCGACGACGAGGACCTCCGCTCCGTGCTCTTTCGCCTGCGCGACGATCGAGGCCAGCGCGACGTCGAGGTAGCCGGGCCGTCCTTTGGTCGGGACGATGATGGAGGCTGTGGGTGCCACGTGATCCTGTTCCTGCACAACCGCTACCGCACGACCGGCGGGGAGGAGCGCGCCGTCTCCGAGCTGCTGTGGCTCGTACGCGAGCATATGGGCGAGGAGGCCGAGCTTCTCGAGCGCTCGTCGGCGTCGTTGTCGCGCGCCCGCGCGGCCGGTGCGCTGCTCGCCGGCGGCACCGATCCCGACGACGTCGCCAAGGCCGTCCGGCTGACCGGCGCGCGGGTCGTGCACGCCCACAACGTCAGCCCGGCGTTCGGCTGGCGCGGCCTGGCCGCGGCACGCCGGGCGGGGGCGCGCGTCGTGCTGCACCTGCACAACTACCGGCTCGTCTGCGCCGAGGGCGCGTGCTTCAACTCGCTCGGCGAGGACTGCACCCGCTGCCACGGGCGCGACACGCTGCCGGGCGTGCGGCTGAACTGCCGGCGCAACGCCGCCGAGGCCGTGGCCTACGGCGCCGCGCTCGCGCTGTGGCAGCGGCGGCTCGCCGCGCAGGCCGACGCGGTCGTCGTGCCGAGCGCGTTCGCCGCCCGCCGCCTGGCCGAGCTCGGCGCGCCGGTCGCGGCGCCGGCGATCGTCCCGCACGTCGTGCGCGATCTCGCGAGCGGCTCACGCGCGGGCGCCGGCGAGTACGCGCTCGTGACGACCCGCATCGCGCGCGAGAAGGGCGTCGACGTGGCGGTCGAGGGCTGCCGGCGCGCGGGGATCCCGCTGGTCGTCGCCGGCGGCGGGCCGCTGCTGGGCGAGCTGCGCGAGGCCCATCCCGAGGTGCGCTGGACGGGACGCGTCGGCGAGGACGAGCTGCGCGAGCTGCGGGCCGGCGCAGCGCTGGCGATCGTGCCGTCGCGGGCGGCCGAGACGTTCGGGCTGGCGGCAGCCGAGGCGATGGCGAGCGGCATCCCGGTCGTGGCGAGCCGCAGCGGCGCGCTGCCCGACCTCGTCGAGCACGGGGGGCTGTTCGCGCCGGGCGACGCGGACGAGCTGGCCGCGGTCGCACGCGCTCGGTTCGGCGACGCGACAGCGGGCGAGCGCGGGCTGGCGGCGGTGCGCGAGCGCTTCGCGCCCGAGGCGGTGGCCGCGGCGCTGCGCGGCGTCTACGACGGCTAGTGGTGGTGGTGCGGCTTGTGCGGCGTCTTGTGGTGCTTCGGCCCGGCCTTGTGCTTGAGCGGCTTGAGCGTGACCGAGCGGCCGCTGTCGACCGTGGAGCCGGAGTCCAGGGTGATGACCGTGTGCAGGAAGGCCGTGACGGGCTTCTTGGCCGCCCGCAGGAGCTTGCGTCCCGCGGCCGTGAGATGGATGCGCACCTTGACCGTGCCGGCCTTCGCCGCGACCTTGTGACCGCGGCCGAGGATCGTCACGTGCGCCGCGGCGGCGCGGGCCGTCGTGCCGCCGCCGGACTCGAGCGTGCCGTCGATCGTGCCCGGGCCGGGCATGTCGATCGACTCGTCGAGCAGGCCGGTCGAGGCGATGCTGTTGAGCGCGGACTGGCCGACGCCGTCGAGGCCGGCCGTGTCGGCCGCGGAGCAGAGGTCGGTCGTGTCGCCGCCGCTGTCGGTGGAGTCCGTGGAATCGGTCGTGTCCGTCGAGTCTGTCGAGTCCGTGGAGTCGGTTCCGTCGGTCGAGTCCGGGCCGTCCGTCGAGTCGCCGGCCTGGCGGGCGGTCGAGCTGTCGGTCGAGTCGGTCGAGTCCGTGGAGTCGGTCGAGTCGGTCGAGTCGGTCGAGTCGGTCGAGTCCGCCTGGTCGGTGGAGTCGGTGCTGTCGGTCGAGCAGCTGTCGCCGCCGAAGTCGGTCGAGTCCGTCGAGTCGGTGGAATCCGTCGAGTCGGTGGAATCCGTGGAGTCCGTCGAGTCGGTGGAGTCCGTGCCGTCGCTCGCGTCCGCCTGGCGCGCGGTGCTCGTGCGGGCGACGGATGCCGACGGGATCGCGCTCGTTCCCAGGACGGCGAGCGCGGCGGCGAGAACGGGCAGCAGACGACGAAGCAATGACATGGCCCTCGTGATATCGACGGTCAGTGCGGTGACCTTGAGCAGCGGTAGGCTCGCCGCCCATGAAGGCCATCGTCACCGGCGGAGCCGGCTTCATCGGGTCGAATCTCGTCGACGCCCTGCTCGAACGCGGCGACGAGGTGGCGATCGTCGACGACTTCTCGTCGGGCAAGGAGCACAACCTCGAGGGCGCGATCGCACGCGGCGCCGTCGTGCATCGCGCCGACATCCGCGACGCCGAGGCGATGCTGCGCATCGTCACCGACGAGGCGCCCGACACCATCTTCCACCTCGCCGCGCAGGTCGACGTGCGGATCTCGGTGGCCGACCCCGCCTACGACGCGCTGACCAACGTCGGCGGCACGATCAACCTGCTCGAGGCCGCGCGCCAGACCGGCGTCAAGCGCTTCGTGTTCGCGTCGACCGGCGGCGCGATCTACGGCGAGATCGAGCAGGTCCCGACGCCCGAGACCGTCCAGCCCGAGCCGATGGCGCCGTACGGCACGAGCAAGCTCTGCGCCGAGCAGTACCTGGCCATGTACCGCCGCCTCTACGGCCTCTCCACGGTGGCCATGCGCTTCGGCAACGTCTACGGCCCGCGCCAGGACCCGCACGGCGAGGCCGGGGTCATCGCGATCTTCTGCGGCCGGCTGCGCGACGGCAGGCGCCCCACCGTCTACGGCACCGGGGAGCAGACCCGCGACTACATCTACGTCAGCGACGTGGTGAGCGGCCTGATCGCCGCCGCAGGCAGCGACGCGGGCGGAGCGATCAACCTCGGCACCGAGGAGGAGACCACGGTGCTGCGGATAGTCGAACTGCTCGGACAGCACGCCGCCGGCGGGAGCTTCGAGCCGGAGCTCGCGGAGGCGCGGCTCGGTGAGATCGACCGCTCGTGCCTCGCCGTGGCCCACGCTCGCGACGTGCTCGGCTGGAGCTCGCAGGTCGCGATCGAAGAGGGCCTCGCCCTCACCTACGGGGCCATCTCCTAGCCGGCGGTCACCTCATAGACGGCGTGCGACTTCGGCCGCACGAAGTTGTTGCCCTGGAAGCGCACGAACACGCGCAGGGTCGCGAAGTGGTGGCTGAGGTGCCCGAGCCGGCCCTGATGGAACGTCACCGACGACGAGTACACGCAGCGCCCGCTACGGATCTCCAGCGGCGCCCGCCGCGCAGAGACCGTGTCCTGCCGGACCTTGAAGTACACGTTGACGAAGCCGGTGCAGCCGGCGGCGTTGCCGACGCTGGCCGGGATCCCGAGCCGACCCGTGGTCTTGAAGTGATACGGGAGCGTCCGGTCGCGCGCCGGAGTCGTGGTCGCCGTGAAGGCCGTCGGCGCGACGCGGACGATCGACTCGCAGTACGGAGGGTTGCCCGCCTGGCCGGCCGGGCACGGCACGGCCGATGCGCCTGTGGGGGCGAGGAACGCAGCGCCGAGGACGGCCGCCGGCATGACATGACGAAACAGGCTGCGGGGCATCGAGGCTCCTGTGGTGCAGGGGGGTACCTGGGACCTTCTTACGGTGCAATACCCCGCACCCTGACACGGCTCACTCGATGTCGATCGGCGTCCCGAGCGGGACGAGGCGCACCAGGCGGGCGATGTCGCTGTTGTGCAGCCGGATGCAGCCGTGGGAGATGTGGCCGGGGATCAGGTTCGGTTCGTCGGTGCCGTGGATGCCGACGACGCCGCCGCCCGGCCAGTCGGTCAGGTGGGGAGCGAACGCCGTCGTGCCGATCGCGTACGGGCCGTACGCGGGCGCGCCGGCCACCTGGAAGCGCTCGTTCACCCAGAAGTGGCCGGCAGGCGTGGGATTCGACGCTGCGCCGACGCCTACGCGCATGCGGACGACCTGGCGCGAGGCGCGCAGCAGGGTGAGGGTCAGGGCGCGGCGGTTCACGACGATCCGCGTGTTGACGCGCCGGAAGCGCGACAGCGCGCCACGGTCGACCCAGCCCTTGGTGCCGTTGGGGCGCACCGGGACGCGGACGAGCAGCGACGTGTGGCCCTTGCGATCGGTCTCGGAGCGCAGGATCACGTAGACCTCCGGCAGCCGGTCGGCGGTGAGCGAGTGGAGCGTGGCGATCCGGCGACCGTGCCCGAACGGACGGCTCGTCACTCGCCCGGCACGCGCGTACGTCGCCCAGGTCGTGAACGTGCGCTCGTCGGAGAGCTGCTCGACGCGGACGCCGTCGTGATGGCGCGCGGGGTGATGAGGCGCGGGTCCGTCGCTGACCGGTGGGGAGTTCGGATCGGCGGGCGTGGTCTGCGCCGGCGTGCTCTGCGTCGTGGTCGTGGTTGTGGTCGTCGTCGGCGTGGTGCTGCAGCCGCCGATCGGCAGGCAGGGAAGACCCGGGCCGACCTGGCGCGGCTGGGCGGAGCCGAACGCCATGGCGGCGGCGATCCCGGCGCAGAGGGCGAGTACCAACGCGATCGACCGGGCCATATGGCCCGTATCGGCAGCGGGACCTCAGGACTTCAGCCCCTGATGGTCAGCGTGACGCCGGGCCCGATGTGGTGGGCGAGCCAGAGGATCCCGCGGGTCGGCACGCGGATGCAGCCATGCGAGACCGCCGTCCCCGGGACGCCGCCGATGTTGTTGGTCCCGTGCAGCGCGATCTGCCCCGGTCCGCCGGCGTACTCCTGCAGGACGTTCGACCGCGCGCTCGTGGCGAGCGCGTAGGGCGCGCCGACCCCGTTGCGAGGGACCGAAACGACCTCCTCGATGAAGAACTGTCCGTGCGGCGTCGGCGTCGACGGCTTGCCGACGACGACCAGCAGTGTCTTGACGAGCTTGCCCGCGCGGTAGACGCGGAGCTGACGGCGGCTCGTCGAGACTTCGAGGTGCCACACCGTGTAGCCGATCTCGGTGTCGCGTGCCGGGATCCACCCGGTCCAGCTGTTCGGGCGCCCCGGGAGCCGGACGTGGTACCAGGCCGAGTGCTTCGTGCCCGAGGTGCCGAGCAGGGGTACGTGCGTCTGCTCGCCGGTCAGCGGCCGGTCGGCGTGCAGGCGGCCGACGTAGCGCGCGCTCGTGCTGGGACCGCTGTAGATCGGCAGGTCGTCGAAGAGCACGACCTCGGGCAGGCGCTGGTAGCGGGGCGCGCGTGCCGGTGCGGCGGGCGCAAGGGTCAGCGCCGCGAGCAGGACTGCCGTCGCGAGCGTCCTCACGCACGGAATGCTAGGAAGTCGGCTGCCCGGGCTAGCCGACGCTCACCGTCGAGCCGCGTCCGAACGAGATCGGAGAGCTGCTCGAGCTCGGCTTCTTGCGGCGCTTGATGTCCTTGCCGCGCACGCCGAAGTCCTGGACGAAGGTCGCACCGGTCTCCGCGCCTGAGCTCTGGCTGGCCGGGACTGCGAGCGTGATGCCGATGCCGCTCTCGCGGTACGTCGCGTTGAGGATGTTCGCGCGGTGCTCTGGCGAGTTCATCCATGCGTCGACGATCGAGGCCGGGGTGGCCAGGGTGCCCTCGGCGACGCCGAGGTTCTCGCCGATCAGGTAGTTGCCCTTGGGGTTGGCGTACTTCGCGGCCAGGACGCGCGTCTCCGGCGTGCTGCCGTCCGTCCCGGTGTGGCTGAAGTTGTTCTGCGAGACGACGGCGGCCGAGTAGGCCTGCGCGACGCCGCCGAGGACGTTGTTGTTCGTCAGCGCGCCGATGTTCTGCTTGGCGCGCTCCTGGTTGACCAGGCACAGGATGGCGGCCTGGACGAGCTGCACGTTGTCCGACGAGGGAACGAGGTCGGTGTTCCCGCAGGGCGTCGTGAGGTCGGCGAGCGGGTTGGCATTCGGGAAGGCGCCGCCGTTCTTGATAACGACCCAGACCGGCTTGGGCTTGTGCTTCGGCGGCTTCGACTTGGCGTCGGCGCTCACGGGCAGGGCGATGACGGCGAGCAGGGGCAGGAGCTTGAGGAGGCGCATGGGAAAACCTTGGGTTGGACCGATTGTGCGATGAACCGCTACGTGGCCTATCGGCCTGTTCCTGCGAACGCTTGAGCTAGCGGATGAGCACGGGTGTCCCCACGGGGACAATCCCGACGAGCGCAGCGATGTCGCGGTTGCGCACGCGCACGCAGCCGTGCGAGATGTGCCCCGGGATCAGGTTGGGCTGATCCGTGCCGTGGATGCCGACGACGCCTCCGCCGGGCCAGTCGCTGAGGTGCGGTGCGAACGCGCTCGTGCCGAGCGCGAAGGGCCCGTACGCGGCGTTGTCGAGGACCTTGAAGGCCTCCTCGATCCAGAAGTGTCCGGCCGGCGTGGGGTTCTGGGCCGTGCCGACCCCGACGGGAGCCTGAAAGACCTTCACGCCCTCCTCGTAGGCGGTCAGGGTCAGGGCTCGGCGATCGATGACGATCTGCGTCGTGACGACGTTGAACGAGCCGAGCGCGCTGCGCGGAACCCAGCCCTTGCGGCCGTTAGGTCGGCCCGGGACGCGGATCTGGATCCACTGCCGGCCGTTGCGGGTGACGCTCTTGAGCGCGAGGTAGACCTGGGGCAGCCTGTCCGACGTCTGGGCGCGCAGCCGTCCGAGGGTCTTCCCGGATCCCGGGGAGCTCAGGATCGGCGAAGCGTGGGCGAACCCGGCGACCGTCGTCGAGTCGCGCTCGTTGGAGAGCACCTTGGCCGTCTGCGCAAGTGCGGGCGAGCACCAGGCGCTGAGCGCGAGCAGACCGATCGGGAGGAGCCTCCGCATGGGCGGAGTATCGGCAGCATCCCCGGCAAGACTGAGGGGTGGGCGCCGAACGGCGCCCACCCCTCATGACACGTTGCGCTTCGCGCGCGATCAGCCGGTGAAGCCGGGGCGACGCGTCGGCAGTGCCGCCGCGCGTGCGCAGACCGCGAACAGTCCGAAGCGCTTGCTCGTCAGGCCGGCGGCATCTCGCACCGTCAGCTTGAGCTTGTGCGCGCCGGGCTTGAGCTTCTTGACGTTGACCCGAGCCACGACGTGCTTCGAGGTGGTGCTCTTGATCAGCCTCGAGTCCACGAAGACGTGGGCGAAGGCGAGCGGGTTCTTCGTGTTGATCGTCGCGCGGAACGTGAAGTTCTTCGCGGCGCAGCGCCGGCCCCTCGAGCCGCGTGCCGCGGCGGGAACGGTGAAGTGACCGTTGCTGACACCGAGCACGTTCAGATTCGGGGGCGTTTTCTGCGGCGGGACCGGGCAGTAGTCCGGGCCGGTGCAGTTGGCCGTCTGGCCGCTGGCGGAGACCGCAAGCGCCCCCAGCACAGCAAGGGCCGTGGCCCCCAGAGCAATGAACAAGCGCCTCATCTGATGGTCTGACTCCCTCGTGGTTCCTGCGTTGGACATCGACAAGCTAAGGCCTACTACGTTCACCCTGCGTCAAGGCTGACGCAGACGCAACGTGAACGATGCGCTGGACTGCCCTCCGAAGACCAGTCGCAGGCTCGTCCGGCCCGACGCCTTGACCGTGCCGCTGAACGGGACGAAGGCGCGGGCGTGGATGCTGCGCACGGTCCTCCATCCGGCTGGGCCGCGGACCTGCAGCGCGACGACGCCGTCGCTCGGCGCCCGGCCCCAGTAGCCCGCCCCGCGCGAGCCCGCGCTGTAGGCGTCGAACGGCAGGACGAACGCGCGCAGCGACGGCTTGGCCGCACCCGAGAGGAAGTAGGCGCCGGACTGATAGGTCTGGTTATACGACGGGTCGGGCGGCTCGTCGACGATGCGGTACCAGTACACCCGGTCCACGCCCTGCTTGGCGAACTCGTGCAGGGCGCCGCCGATCCAGCGCGCGCGCAGTGCCTCGGGGATGCCCTGCGGGTCCGGCGGCTTGGAGTCGTACGAGAACTCGGTGATCCACAGGCGCTTGCGGCCGGCGGGCACGACCGTGTGCTGGCGGACCGCTGCATCCACCAGCCGCGTGAGCCGCCCGAGGTCCGGGACCGAGACGTCCTGGGCGTTGAGCGCGCCGGCGGTCGGACTGCCCACGGTGTACGGGTGATGCGCGAGGACGTCGAAGTCGGAGCGATGCGGGCATGACGCGCGGTGCCGGTGGCCGTCGAGGCACAGGAGCAGCCGCACGAACGTGACCGGGGGAGTGCGGTGGACCACCGGGTAGTCGCCGAACGGCGCCGTGCCGCCGGTGACGATCACGGCCTTGGGCTCGACCGCTCTGATCGCCTGCGCGCCGGCGTCGAGCAGCCCGCGGTAGATCGTCGGCCCGGTGATGACGCGGTAGCCCTTGCGGACCACCTCCTGCGGGGCGAGGTAGGTGTCGAGGTTGGGCTCGTTCCAGAGCTGCCAGGCGCCGACCTGCGAGCCGTAGCGCTTCGCCGCCGCGGTCAGGAACGCCGCGAACGCGGCCGGATCCGGGCGCCAGGCGCCGTCGGCCACCCCGGGCCGTGGATGCGCGCCCTCCGCCCAGTCGGGGGCGTGGTCGACCGTCAGCAGGATGCTCAGGTTGTGGGCAGCGGCCCCGGCGACCGCGCGATCGATGCCGCTCCAGTCGTAGCCCGGCGAGTTGGGATCCGTGGCGACGAACCCGGCGGGGCGCTGGGCCGGCGCGACCGACCGCCAGGTGACCGGGATGCGGACGCTGTCGCCGCCGGCGTCGATGGTCCGCTGGAACCAGACGTCGCTGCCCGACTGGACGTAGGTGTCGTCGAAGAACCCCGATGCCAGGGTGCCCGCCGCCGGCATCAGCGGTGTGGGCCCGCCGGCGGGTGGCGGTGTCTGGCCGACGGCGAGCGCCACCAGCGCAAGCGCCAATCGCGCCATTCAGGGGCGGGTGCGGCGCGTGCGGGCGAACACCAACGCGCCTGCGAGAGCCATCGCGGCGAGCAGCAGGGGCAGGGCGATGCCGAGGCCGCCGCCCCCGCCGGTGATGGCACGGGCGAGCGCGCCAACGGGGCTGTCCCCCGAACTTCCGGTCGAGGACCGCGGCGAGCGCGCCGCCTGCGAAGTGGCGTCGAGCACACGCACGACCCCGTGTCCGTCGGCGCCCTTGGCGTTCAGCTGGCGCCGGGTCGATGCGGAGAGGGTCGGAGACGTCGACGAGGACGCGGGCGAGGACGACGACCCGCCGCCGCCCGCGGGGGCGCTAGGCCCGCCGCCCGAGCCGCCACCGGAACCGCCGCCACCGCCGTTGTGCGAGATCGGCTGGCCGCCGGAGGCTGTCGGGACCTGCTCCTGGTACTCCTGCACGCCGGAGTTGCCCGGCGGGGCCGATCCCTTGCCGCTTGCCGGTGAAGCGCCGGCGGCCGCGGCGAGCGCCACGGCCAGCGATGTCACGCGGAGCGCACGCATATGCATGAGAGTACGGGTCGCCGCGCGGCGGGCTGACAGCGTCAGCGTGCCAGGGCCGCGTCCGTATTGAGGGGCATCGCTGCCGTACCGTCAATCCCCAGCCCGCGGACCGCGGATCGCGCGGCCTTCGGCGACCATCTCCCGCGCGTCGGTGCCTGGGTGCTCGGCTTCGCCCTTGTCGCCGTCCTCGCGCTGTCCGGCGGCGGGTTCGACGACCTCCTGCGCAGCGACGTCGGCATCGCGCTGTGGTGGATGCTCCTGGTCGGCGTCCTCGTTGGCGTGCTGCCGCTCGTCGGCCTCGGCCGCGGCGCGTGGACGGCGGTGCTGCTGCTCGTCGCGCTCGGCCTGTGGACCGCCACGTCCGTCGCCTGGTCGGGCAGCGCGGAGCGCTCGCTGCTCGAGGCGGGCCGCGTGGCCACCTACGCCGCCGCGCTGCTGCTCGGCCTCGCTACCCAGCGCCGCGTCGGGGGACGGGCGCTGCTCAACGGCGTCGGCGCGGCGATCGTCCTCGCCGGCTCGCTGGGCGTGCTCTCGCGCCTGCATCCGGCGTGGTTCCCCCGCGACGACGTGGCGGCCTTCCTGGGCCAGAACGGGCGCCGCCTCAACTACCCGCTCAACTACTGGAACGGCCTCGCGTGCTTCATCGCGCTCGGGCTGCCGCTGATGTGCGTCGCCGCTCGGTCCGCGGCGTCGCGCGTGTCGCGCGCGCTGGCGGCGTCGTCGCTGCCGGTGCTCGTCCTGTGCATCTACCTCACGGTCTCCCGTGGGGGGATCATCGCCGGCGTGGCCGGCGTCGCAGTGCTCATGGCCATGGTGCGGGGGCGGGCTTTGCAGCTCATCGCCCTCGCACCGGCCGCCCTGGGCAGCGCGATCGTGGTCGCTGCGGTCGCGCAGCGCCATGCCTTGCGCACCGACGCCGGCGGCCCGGTGGCCGCCCACCAGGGCGATGTGATCCTCGTGCTCTGCCTGGTCGTCGTCGCCGGCGTCGCACTGGTGCAGGTGACGCTCGACGCGTGGCTGGCGAACGCCGGCGAGCGCTGGGCGGCGCAGCGCGCGAGCCTCCTGCGCGCCACCGGGATCGCGGCCGTCGCCGTCGCGATCGTCGCGGCTCTGGCGGCCGGCGCGCCGAGCCGCATCTCGCACGCCTGGACGACGTTCAAGAACCCGAATACGCCCGAGACGGTCCACCAGGGCGAGGATGTCTTCGCCCGTCTGGGCAACCCCGCGGGCAACGGCCGGTATCAGTACTGGATGTCGGCCAAGCAGGCCGGGCTCGATCACCCGTTCAAGGGCATCGGCGCGGGCACGTTCGAGTTCTACTGGGCCCGGCATCCGACGTTCGACGGGCCGTACATCACGCACGCGCACTCGCTGTGGTGGGAGACGTTCGGCGAGCTCGGCATTCCCGGCCTGCTGCTGGTGCTGGGGCTCTTCGCCGTCCTTGTCGGGCTGGCGGTCGTGCGGACGCTGCGCGCGCCGCCCGCGGTGCGCGCGACGCGCGCCGCCGCGCTGGCGAGCCTCGTCACGTTCTGCATCTTCGCGACCTACGACTGGGTCTGGGACATCCCGGTGATCCCGATCGCCGCGCTGCTGCTCGCCGCGGTCGCGATCGTCGACGCGCGGTCCGCCGGGGACGAGCCGCGACGCGGGCGCCGCTGGCCGGCGGTCGTCCTGGCGGTGGCCGGCCTCGGTGCGATCGTCGTGCCGCTCGGCGGGGTCGCAGAGGTGCGCGCCAGCCAGCAGGCGAGCGCGCGCGGCGACGTCGGCACGGCACTCGCCGACGCCCGCGGGGCGGTCGCCGCGTCGCCGTACTCGGCCGCGGCGCACCTCCAGGAGGCGCTCGTGCTCGAGCAGCTCGGCCGGCTGGAGCCGTCGCGCGCCCAGGCGCGCGAGGCGACGCGGCTGGAGCCCGACAACTGGCAGCTGTGGGTCGTGCGGTCGCGGCTCGAGGCCCGGACCGGGGCGGTCGGTCCCGCGATCGCCAGTTACCGTCGTGCTCGCGCGCTCAATCCAGCGAGCCCGCTGTTCAGGAAGCCATGACCCTGCGACCCGACGATCTTCCGCACGACTTCCCCGCCGGCGAGGTGGAGGGCCTGCGCGCGATCTCCCAGCGCCTGGACGACGCGCGCCCCTATCCGGGCGCGGCGTTCCGAAGCCGCCTGCGGGCCGGCCTGTTCGCGTCGCAGACGGCGAGCGGGCGGCTGTCGCTCCGGCCGGCCTACGGCCTGATCGGGTCCGCGCTCCTGCTCGTCGCCGGCCTCGGGCCGCTCGGCGTCGGCCCGTTCGCCGCCTGATCGGGCTGCTCGAGCAACTCGCGCAGCCGGCGCAGGCTGCGCGAGACGATCTGCTGGACGTTGGCGAGCGTCAGGTCGGTGAGCGCCGCGATCTCCGGTCCCGTGAGGTCGGCGCCGAAGCGCAGCGCGACGATCTCGCGGTCGCGCGGCGTGAGCTGCGCGAGTGCCGCGAGCAGGTCCGGATCGGGGCCGAGGGCACCGATCGGGTCGGTCTCCGTGGCCTCCTCGGCGCCCGTGTCCCACGCCACCGTGGACGGGCGGGCCTTGGCCGAGCGCGCGTGGTCGATCAGCAGGTTGCGGGCGATCGCCAGCAGCCAGGTCGCCGGGCTCGCCCGCCGCGGGTCGTACCGGCGCCAGTGGCGCAGGGCGCGCTCGAACGTCGCCTGGGTGAGGTCCTCGGCGTCCTCGCGCGACCCCGTCCGATACGCGAAGAAGGCATACACCCGCGGCAGGCTGTCCTCGTAGGCTTCCGCGAAGTCACTGGTCATGGGCACGCCGTCGCTGGTCAGCGACCCTACCGATGAGGATCCTAGTCCCGACCCATCCCAGGCTTCACGGAGGCGGCATCGCCACGGTGGTACGGGGAACCGTGCCCGCCCTGCGCGAAGCGGCGGCGCCCGGCGACGACATCGTCGAGCTCCATCCGCACGCGGGCTCCGGATCGGCGCTGCGCACCATCGGCCGTGCGAGCGGGGCGCTCGCCCGGCTCGCCTACGAGCAGCTCGCGCTGCCGCGCCACGCGCGCGACGTCGACACGGTGCACCTGTTCGACGCTCGCGCGCCGCTGATGATCGACAAGCCGGTCGTCCTGACGGTCCACGACGTCTCGTACCTCGACTGCCCGCAGTGGTTCAGCCGCGGCGCGGCGCGCTACAAGGCGCTGATGCTCGCGGCATCGCTGCGCCGGCGCCCGGCCGCGGTCGTCTGCGACTCGGAGCTGACGCGCGAGCGGCTGCTCGCTCACCACCACGAGATCGCTGGGCCGATCCGCGTCGAGGTCGTGCGCCCCGGCGTCGCGCCGCCGCCACCGCGGCCTGAGGTGGCCGAGCCGGAGCGGCCGTTCTTCCTGACGGTGGCCACCATCGAGCCACGCAAGAACCACCTCGGCCTGCTGCGTGCGTTCCGGCAGGCGCGCGCCGACGGTCTCGATCTGGACTGGAAGGTTGTCGGGGCCGACGGTCACTGCGCCCCGACGATCCGCCCGGCCCTCGAGGAGACCGATGGCGTCCACGTCCTCGGCGCGGTCGACGACGCCGAGCTCGAGCGCCTCTATGCCACGGCGACGTTCTTGGCGGCGCCGTCGCTGCTCGAGGGCTTCGGGTACCCGCCGCTGGAGGCGATGGCCCGTGGCGTGCCGGTGATCGCGTCGGCCGGAGGGGTGTTCGACGAGACGCTCGGCGACGCCGCGCTGCGCGTCGACCCTCTCGACTCCGGCGGCTGGGCCGCCGCGCTGCGTGGCCTGTCGGACGACGAACGTCACCGCGCTGACCTCGTGCGGCGAGGGCGAGAGCAGGCCCGGCGGTTCCCGTGGGCCCGCACCGCCGAGGCTTTGATGGCGATCCACCGGGATGCGGTGGAGCCTGATTGAGCCCGAACGTGCCACACTCAACGAATGACGTAGCGTGGATTCGGGTAGTCGTCGCTAGCTTTTCAGGCGTCGGTCCTGGAGTCCCCCTATCGGGAGTGCAAAAGTGAGCTGCAACGAACTGCCGGATGGCCAGATGGCCATTGGCAACCGCTTGATCGGGTGGGGCCATCCCTGCTACGTCGTCGCCGAGGTCGGCCACAACCACCAGGGCGACGTGGGCAAGGCGAAGCGGATCTTCGCCGCGGCCAAGGATGCGGGCGCCGACGCGGTCAAGCTCCAGAAACGCGACAACCGCTCGCTGTACACCCGCGAGTTCTTCGACAAGCCGTACGAGAACGAGAACAGCTTCGGCGCGACCTACGGCGAGCACCGCGAGGCGCTCGAGTTCGGGCGCGACGAGTACCTCGACCTCAAGGAGTACTGCGCGGAGCTCGAGATCGACTTCTTCGCCACGGCGTTCGACCTGCCCAGCGTCGAGTTCCTCGAGGACATCGACCTGCCCGCGTACAAGGTCGCCTCGGCGGACATCCGCAACCTTCCGCTGCTCAACGCGCTCGCCCAGACGGGCAAGCCGGTGATCATCTCGACGGGCGGGGCGACGATGGAGTCCGTCGTGACGGCCTACGACGTGCTCGCGGCCAACGACGTGCAGACCGGCATCCTGCAGTGCACCGCCGGCTACCCGGCGGCGTGGGAGGAGCTCGACCTGCGCGTCATCGAGACGTTCCGCAAGGAGTTCCCGTCGGCCGTCATCGGCCTGTCGAGCCACGAC
>Ga0070660_100001419_pt1 | contig 16314 bp, 16 predicted proteins | sample KBSC33metaG_FD_64670 | JGI IMG/M metagenome (GOLD analysis project Ga0070660, IMG submission 64670) | Corn rhizosphere microbial communities from Kellogg Biological Station, Michigan, USA - KBS C3-3 metaG | ecosystem: Host-associated > Plants > Roots > Rhizosphere > Soil ... | reverse complement strand
AGACGAGATCTACGAGCGGTACCTCCGGAAGGCGATCACCGAGATCAACCGCCTCTCGCACGAGATCGCGCAGGCGGCCGACGGCGCACCGACCGCACTGCCGACCGGGCATCCGCTCGCAAGCATCTTCCTGCTCAAGTACGGCCCGCAGGCGCAGGAGCTGCAGGAGGGCGTGGCGTTCCACGGACGCGCAGGGACTGCCCTGATCAAATCGCTGCAGCGGCTGCACGTCGACCCGATGGAGGTCTACGGCACGAACTGCGTCAAGTTCGCAGGCAGCGATCTCGGCGTCGCGGCCGATTGGCTGCGCCGCGAGCTGCGGATCGTCGAGCCCAAGCTCGTCGTGGTCATGGGCGACGACGCGCTCGAGTTCCTGAACGGCATCGCCTTCCCGTTGTCGTCGCCGCTCCAGCCCGAGCTGGGCGAGCTCCAACGGTTCTCGCCGACGATCGAGGGGCTCGCCGTCCCCGACATCGATCTGTCGCTCGACGAAGGACCGGCGAAGACCTCGTTCTGGAACGCCTTCAAGGCAGTCGGGCCGTGGTGGGCAGAACTTCCGCCCTACTAGCCCTGTTTGCCGGGCTCGTCGTCTACTACGAGACGAACGCGCACTGGTGGCAGGCCGGCCTGTGGTGGGACGTCGCGTTCATCGCGTGCGTTCTCATGCCGGCCGTGTTCGCGCTCGTGCTCGTTGCGGTGCCTTGGTGGAAGTCGCGCTGGCTCTTTCCGGCCGGGATCGCGTGCATCGCACTCGCGGTCGTGCTCGAGCTCGTGCACGCGGATGTGTTCGCGAACTTCGCGCGGCTCGGCGCAACGACGCTGCTCGGCTGGTGGTTCCTCGCGTTCTTCGAGACCGTGTCGTGGGTCGTACTCGTCGCCGCGATCATCCCGTGGATCGACATCTACTCGGTGTGGCGCGGACCGACGAAGCAGATCGTCGAGCACCACGAGCATGTCTTCTCGGTGCTGTCGTTCGCGTTCCCTGTGCCCGGTGAGCACGCGGGGGCGAACCTCGGCGTGCCCGACCTCCTCTTCTTCGCGCTCTTCCTCGGCGCCGCCTCGCGGTTCCATCTGCGCGTGCTCCCGACGTGGATCGGCCTCGTTGCCGGGCTCGGGCTGACGATCGCCGCGACGGTCTACTTCGACCTGAGCGGGCTGCCGGCGCTGCCGGGGATCACGCTCGGGTTCCTGCTGCCGAATGCCGATCTCTTGTGGCGCGAGATTCGTTCAGGCCGCGCTGCGCTCCAGTAGCCCCACGCACTCGACATGCGGCGTGTGCGGGAACATGTCGACCGGCTGCGCACGCACGAGCCGGTAGCCGTAGTCGTCCGACAACCGCTTCAGGTCGCCCGCGAGCGTCGTCGGGTTGCACGAGACGTAGACGACCCGCGGCGCGCCGATCTCCCCGAGCCGCTTCAACGCCTTGCCCGCCAGTCCCGCTCGGGGCGGGTCGACGACGACGACGTCGGGATCGCCGGCGCGGTCGCGTAGCTCGCGCAACACCTCACCCACGTTGCCCGCGAAGAACGCGGTGTTCCCGACCCCGTTCAGCTCCTGGTTCTCGATCGCGCACGCGACCGATTCCTCCGAGATCTCGATCCCCCACACCGTCAACGCCGATGCGGCGAGCGACAACCCGATCGTCCCGATTCCGCAGTAGAGGTCGTAGACCGTCTCGCCGCCGGCAAGAGCCGCGAAATTGCGGGCGATCTCGTACAGGCGCTCCGCCATCTCCGTGTTGGTCTGCAGGAACGCGTTCGGCCGGACCCGGAAGCGCAGGCCGCCGATCTCCTCCTCGATCGCGTCCTCGCCCCAGAGCAACTCCGTCGGCAGGTTCGTCACCTCCGCCTGGCCGCGGTTGACCGACCAGTGGATCGACTTGACCTCCGGGAACTCGGTCAGCACCTCGATCAGCCGCTCGCGGTCGAAGCGCTCGCCGCGGGCGGTGACGAGCTGCACGAGCGCCTGCCCCGTGTTTCGCCCCTCGCGGACGACGAGATGGCGGAGGTAGCCCTCGTGCGTCTCCTGGTCGTACGCGGCGAGCTTCTCCTCGCGCGCCCACTCGCGCACGCGGTTCCGAATCGCGTTGCCGAGGTCGGACGTCAGCCAGCACTTCTCGATCTCGAGCACCTCGTCCCACCGGCCCGCCCGGTGGAGACCCAGCGTCGGGACGTCGTCGCTCGTCGTGAACGAGTACTCCATCTTGTTGCGGTAGCCGAACTGCGATGTCGCGCCGATGATCGGCTCGAGCGGCGGATCGGTGAGCCCGGCGAGCCGCTCGAGCGAATCGGCGACCCATTGCTGCTTCGCCGCGAGCTGCGCGTCGTACGCGAGATCCTGGAATCGACAACCGCCGCACGCCGGATAGTGCGCGCACGGAGCGGCAACGCGCTGCGGTCCCGCAGTGATCACCTCGGTCGCGATTGCCTCGGCGTGCCGCCGCTGCACCTTCGTCACCCGGGCACGGACCGTGTCCCCGGGCAGCCCACTGCGAACGAAGACGACGAAGCCGTCGAGGCGGGCGACGCCGTTCCCGCCGAAGGCGAGGGAGTCGACGCTGAGCTCGAGCTCCTGATCTCGCTGAACGGGCGCGGCCACCTCAGGAGGCTAGCCGTCGATCGCGAACCGCACGCACCGCCTCGGCGCCAGCTGGCCCGCGAGCCACAAGTCGTCCGAATGCACGACAGCGATCACGGGATAGCCGCCCGTCGTCGGGTGGTCCTGCATCAGCAAGATCGGCTGCCCGGATGCCGGCACCTGCAGCGCGCCCGTGACGAGGCCCTCCGACAGGAGCTCATCGTGGCGGGCACGTTCGAGCGGCGGGCCCTCGAGCCGGATGCCGACGCGGTTCGAGGACGAGCTGACCCGCCATGGCTCGGAGCACAACGACTCCAGCGCTCGGGCGCTGAACCAGTCGTCGCGCGGGCCGGGGACGACGCGCAGAACGGGCGCGTCTGGCACGCCGGGTCCAGGGACCGTCGCGGGACGTGGCTGTTCTGCGGGCTCCGGCCCGACTCGAACGACGTCGCCGGCTCGAAGCGGTGCGGGGCCGAGGCCGGTCAGGAGATCGGTCGACCGGCTACCGAGCGTCGGCTCCACCTCGATCCCGCCGCGGACGCTGACGTAGGTGCGCACGCCACCCACGCACCGTCCGACCTCGAGCAGCTCGACGGTCCGAACCTCGGGCGTCGTCGCGCCGGTCAGCGCCACCGTCGTCGGGCGGTCGAAGCGCAGCACCGGCCCGTCCATCGTCGCCTCGAGCGCCGCCGCGCCCGGGGGATTCCCCACGAGGCGGTTGCCGAGCTCGTAGGCGGCCGGATCGGCGGCGCCGGACGGGGGCACGCCGAGGTGCGCGAGCCCCGGGCGGCCGCGATCTTGCACGGTCAAGAGCAGGCCCGGGCTGACGACCTCGAACTGCGTCATGCGGCCACGAAACGCACGCGGTCCCCGGGCGTAAGCAATGCCGGCGGCTCGCGCGCCGGCTCGAACATCGCGGTGGCCGTTGATCCGAGCAGTCGCCAGCCGCCCGGCGAGTCCCGCGGGTAGACCCCCGAGTACGGCCCGGCGATCGCGACGGTGCCGCCCGGAACCCGGGTGCGCGGCACCTCGCGGCGCGGGACGTGGAGCTCCTCGTCGCCGCCGAGGAGATAGGCGAAGCCGGGCTGGAACCCGAGAAACGCCGCGACGTGCTCGACGCCCGTGTGCCGCGCGACCACCTCTTCCTGTGAAAGACCGGTCAGCCTCGCCACCTCATCGAGATCGGGACCGTCGTAGCGGACGGGGATCTCGACCGATCGGCCGACCATCTCGGGCTCAGGGACGAGCGCGCGTTCGACGATCGGGACGAGATCGGAGACCTCTTCGACCCAGGTGACGAGCACGGTTGCGTGCCCGATCACGATGTCGACGAGGCCTGAGGGCTCCTCCCGCAGCAGACGCGCCGCACGCACCGCAGCAGCGTTGTCCGGGAACTCGATCAGCGAGCCGCGATCACCGGCACGACGGATCGTGACGTTCATGCGAATCGTCGAACGGTGAATCCTGCCGTGGTGAGCGCAGCTCGCACCCGCGCTGCCAGGTCCGCCGCGCCTGGGCTGTCGCCGTGCACGCAGATCGACCGCACCTCGGCTGCGTGCGCGAGTGCCACGGCCTGCCGCGCCGCCTCGGGCGCGGCCAGCAGCGCACCGGGCTCGTCGCGCGGCACCAGTCTCCCGTTCGCGTAGCCGCGGTCGGCGAATCCCTCCGCGAACGCCTCCATGCCTGCCCCGCGCGCCTGCTCGAAGAGCTCTGAGCCGGGCCATGCGAGCATCGCCACTCCGTACTCGGACGTCGCGTCGACGATCGCGCGCGCGACCTCACGGTCTGCGATCGCGCGCGTGTAGAGCGCGCCGTGTGGCTTGACGTACGTGACCTCGGCACCCTCCTCGGCCGCGATCTCGGTGAGGGCCGCGAGCTGCTCGGCGACGTCGTCGCGCAACACGTCGAGCGGCACATCGAGGTCGCGGCGCCCAAAGCCCTCGCGGTCTCGGTAGGACGGATGCGCGCCAACCGCGACTCCCCGCGACGCCGCAGCTGCGCACACCATCCTCATCGTCTCGCGTGAGCCGGCGTGGAACCCGCACGCGACGTTGGCGCTCGTCACGACCTCGAGAAGACGATCGTCGTCCGGGAACCCTTCTCCGATGTCGGCGTTCAGGTCGACGGCCACCTAGGAGACTTTGGCGAAATAGCGGTTGTGCCGTCGGGCCGCGATGGACGCCATTCCGCCAAAGTCTCCCAGGGAGGCTAACCCTGCGGCGCCTCGACAAGACCGAGCTGGAAGAGCGCGGACAGCCGATCCGGCACACCCCAGTGCTCGACGATCCGTCCGTCTTCGACGCGTAGCAGGTCGAAGACATCGACTTCCATCGCGCGGCCGGTCGGCGCGTGCCCCATGAACGGGCCGTCCTGAGTGCCGCTGCCCTTCATATGGAGCCAGACGAGACCGCCGTCGACTGTCAGGTGCTCGATCGCGAGCTTGAAGCCCGAATAGGCGCGGTGGAGCGATGCGATCACCGCCTTCACGCCCTCCGCTCCCGGCGCGTGATTCGGGCCGTATTCCTGATGCTCGACCAGCGACGCCGCGACCACCTCGTCACAGACGTCGAGGTTCGCATCGTTGAATCCTTCTTCGATCAGTCGGCGGACAACGGCTTCTGCTGTCACACAATCTCCTTTTCGATAAAGTATCGCTTTATTGAATTGGGCGGTACAGTGACAGACATGAGAGGAGATGTCAAACGGCCCTATCGCTCGACGCGGCGCAGCGAGCAGGCCGCCGAGACGAGAGCACGCGTCCTCGACGCGGCGGCGGAGGTTTTCCGCCAGCGCGGGTACGAGCGGGCGAGCATCGCAGCGATCGCGGAGGCAGCCGGCGTCGCGGACGAGACCGTCTACGGTCACTTCAAGAACAAGCGGACCCTGCTCGGAGAGCTCATGCAGCGCGCGGTGCGCGGGTCGGACACGCGTTCCGTGCCCGATCAGGCGGGTCCGCGTGCTCTCGCGGCGGTGACGGACCAACGGCGCCAGTTGCAACTCTTCGCCGCGGATATCGTCCGCCGCCTCGAGCGCGCCGCTCCCCTTGTCGCGGTCGTCGGAGCCGGCGCGCAGGGTGAGCCAGAGCTCGGGATGCTCCTGAAGCAGCTCCACGACGACCGTCTGCGCAACCTTCGCTTCCTCGTCGATGCGCTGCGTGCGAATGGGCCGCTTCGCACATCGCCCGCCGCGGCGACCGAGACCGTCTGGGCGTTGACGAGCCCCGATGTCTTCCAGCTGCTGACCGGCACCGGCGGCTGGTCGCAGCGCCGGTACACGAGGTGGCTGGCCGAGAGCCTCGAGCTGCTGCTGCTCGGTCCTACTGCAGCACGGTGACGTACACGGACCGCGTGCGCGGCCCGTCGAACTCGCAGAGGAAGATGCCCTGCCACGTGCCGAGCGCGAGCTCGCCGCCGCGGAGCGGCACGAGCACCTGCGGGCCCATCAGCGACGCGCGCGGATGCGACGGCGCGTTCTCCTCCCCTTCCTCGATGTGCTTCCACCCCCACGCCTCGGGCACGAGCTTCTCCAACGCCATCTCGAAGTCGCGCGCGACCATCGGGTCGGCGTGCTCGTTGATCGTCAGACCGGCGGTGGTGTGCGGGACGTAGACGAGCACCGCCGACGCGCCGTTCGCGTCGCCGACGGCGTCCCGCACCTGCCCCGTGATGTCGAGGAGCTGCGTGTGCCGCTCGGTAGCGATTCGTAGCTCGTGCACGAGGCCGTATCCTAGGGCGCGATGGCGGCCGCCCCGTACACAGCCAGTGAGGTCGATGCGATCCGCGAGCGCGGAGATGCCTTCACACGCGACATGCTCCAGGAGTACTACGACCACTTCGCCGGGCTGAAGGACACGCTCGACATCGAGCGCGTCTACGACGAATACGAAGACCTGACGCGGCTCGAAACGGCACAGCGCCTCGAGAACGCACCGACCGAGCTCTGGCGGTTTGCCTGCGAGGGCTTCCTCGGCAACCTCACTCGCTCTCACCAGGCGAGGGCGGCGGAGGTCGAGGCCACACTCGAGGCGAAGGTCGACGGTGAGTCGTTCCCCTACCGGATGCTCCGCGTCGCGATGTCGAACGAGCAGGACCGCGGCAAGCGGCAGCGGCTGGACGAAGAACGCATCCGCTTGCTCGACGAGCACCTGAACCCGCTGTACCTCGATGCGCATCGCATCGACCGCGACGCGGTGCGTGAGCTCAACGCTCCGAACTACTACGAGCTCTACAAGCGCTTCGGGTTCAGGCTGGACGAGCTCGCCGCCGAATGCCGTGCGGTGCTCGACGACACGGAGAGGCTCTGGGAGGACGAAGGCGACACGCTGTTCCGCGCGCGGCTCGGCTTCGGACTCGACGAGGCAAAGCCGTGGGACGTCGGCCGCCTCTTCCGCGCCCCCGAGCTCGACGAGATGTACCCGTCCGACAAGATGCTTCCCGCGCTCGAGGCGACGCTGACAGAGCTCGGCATCGACATCCGCTCGCAGGCGAACGTGCATCTCGACCTCGAGGTGCGCCCGAGCAAGTCGCCGCGCGCGTTCTGCGCGCCGATCGAGGTGCCTCAGAAGGTGATGCTCGTCATCCAGCCGATCGGCGGCAAGGACGACTGGGAGGCGCTCTTCCACGAGGCGGGCCACACCGAGCACTACGCGTGCACGAGCGACTCGCTCTCGATGGAGGGCAAGCGGCTCGGCGACATGGCCGTCACCGAGGGCTGGGCGATGCTGATGCAACACCTCGTCACCGAGCCTGCGTGGCTCAGCCGCAGGCTCGATGTGCCGCGCGTCGACGAGCTCGCCAAAGACGGCGCCGTCTCGCTGCTCTACTTCGTGCGCCGCTACTGCGCGAAGCTCCTCTACGAGATCGAGTTGTTCCAGGTCGAGGATCCGACGACCGTGCGGAGCCGCTACGCCGAGCTTCTCTCGGACGCGCTCAAGATCCCGGTGCATTCGGAGAGCTACCTCGACGACGTCGACGGGAGCTTCTACGTGATCGGCTACCTCCGCTCGTGGGCGTTCGAGGCTCAGCTGCGGGACTTCCTGCGCGGCGAGTACGGGAACGACTGGTTCGCGCGCCGCGAGGCCGGTGATCTCCTGCGCGAGCTGTGGTCGGTCGGCCAGGAGCCGACCGCCGATGCGCTGCTGAAGGACGTGACGGGCGCCCGCCTCGAGATGGCCTCAGTGGGCGACCGGATCCGCGAACGCCTTTAAGGTCGTCCAGTGACCCTGGTCCTGCTGCTCGCCGGCTTCGCGCTCGCGTCCGCTGCGGTGTGGCTCGCAGGGATCCGGCTGTCGAACGCGACCGACGTCCTGACGATGCGACTCGGCCTCGGCGAGGCGGTCGGCGGGGCGATCCTGCTCGCGATCGCGACGAACCTCCCCGAGATCGCGATCGTGGTCACGGCGGCGATCGGGCACAACCTCGGGATCGCGACCGGCAACATCCTCGGCGGCATCGCCATCCAGACCGTCGTGCTCGCGGTCCTCGATCGCTTCGGCAGCCGTGACACGCCGCTCACCTATCGCGCGGCATCGCTGCAGCTCGTCGTCGAGGGCGCGCTGGTCGTCGCCTTGCTCGCGATCGTCGTCGACGGCACGCGGCTCTCGCCGGGCGGGATCAGCTTCCACGTCCTCGCACCCACGATCCTGATCTTCATCGTCTGGGTCGTCGGGCTGTGGCTCCTCGCACGCGCGCAACGGGGCCTGCCGTGGCACGAGCAAGGCAACCCACCGGACGGGCAGAAGCACCCGCGCGGCCACCGGAAGAAGATGATCGAGCAGCGAGGGCCGTCGACCCGGCGAGCGGCGGTGGTGTTCGCCGCAGCTGCAGGCGTGACGCTCGGCGGCGGAGTGGCGCTCGAGATGCTGTCCGCGTCGATCTCGACGCGCATCGGGCTGTCGGGCGTCCTCTTCGGCGCAACCGTCCTGGCGGCGGCGACCGCGCTCCCAGAGGTGTCGACCGGGCTCCAGTCGCTGAAGCTCGGCGACTACCAGCTCGCCGTGTCGGACATCTTCGGCGGCAACGCGTTCCTCCCGGTGCTGTTCTTGCCGGCGACGCTGATCTCCGGCTCGGCGGTGCTGCCACAGGCTCACTCGAGCGACGTCTATTTGACCGCGCTCGGGATCCTGCTCACCATCGTCTACATGGCAGGCCTGATGTTCCGGCCGCAGCGTCAGTGGGCGCGGCTCGGACCGGACTCGATCGCGGTCGTCGCGCTCTACACCCTCGGCATCGTCGGACTGGCCTTCGTGGCGCAATGACCGCGCTCGCCCACCTCTCCGACGACGCGGTTCTGGGGCTGCTCGCGCGGTCCGACGAGTCGGCGCTGGCCGAGCTCTACGACCGCTACGGCGGCCCCGCGTACCGCCTCGCTCTCCGCATCGTCCGCGATGCGACCCTCGCGCAGGACGCGGTCCAGGACGCATTCCTCACCGCGTGGCGGACCGCAGCCGGATTCGACGCACGCCGCGGCTCTGCCTCGACGTGGCTTCTGACGCTGGTGCACCGGCGGGCGGTCGACGTGGTGCGGCGCGAGGACCGCCGGCGCGGTCTGCCGCTCGACGACGCACCGGTCGCTTCGGGAGATGCGACCGACGAGACGGCGGAGACGCGGGAGCTCCGGCGGGAGGTGCAGGCTGCGCTCGAACAGCTCACGCCGCTCGAGCGCGAGGCGTTGGAGCTCGCGTACTACGGCGGGCTGTCCCAGTCGGAGATCGCCGCGAAGCTGGGCGTGCCGCTCGGCACGGTGAAGAGCCGGATGTTCGCCGGGCTCGGCCGGCTGCGCGACGTCCTCGGCGACAGAGCCCCGTAGGCGCGTGCTCCCGCTCTTCGACAACGTGCCGGTGCGGCGCTTCGCGTTCGTCGCGTACGCATTGATCGCCGCGAACCTCGCGGTCTTCATCTGGGAGCTCGGCGCGCGTGGGTCGCGCGTCGACCACTACGCCTTCTATCCCTGCGCAGTGAGCGGGCCGTGCCGTGGGCCTGCCACCGACCATCTCGCGTGGCCCGAGGGCGTCTTCACCGGGATGTTCCTGCACGCGAGCTGGGTGCACGTGCTCGGGAACATGCTGTTCCTGTGGATCTTCGGAAACAACGTCGAGGACGTGATGGGCCGTGTGCGCTTCCTCGTCTTCTATCTCGCGGCGGGGTTCGCGGCCGCCCTCGCGCAGGCCTGGGTCACGCTGCACTTCTCGGGCGTCGACGCGGCGAGCGTCCCGACCGTCGGCGCGAGCGGAGCGATCGCCGGCGTCCTCGGCGCCTACTTCGTGCTCCTCCCCCACGCGCGCGTCGTCACGCTGCTGTTCGGCTTCCTGCCCGTGCCGATCTCCGCGATGTTCTTCCTCGGCTTCTGGTTCCTCTTCCAGCTGTGGCAGGGCGGCTTCTCCCTGACGCAGCCGGACGCGAGCGGCGGGGTCGCCTTCGCCGCACACGTCGGCGGATTCCTGTTCGGGGTGGTCGCCGTAAAGGCGTTCCAGGTGCGGGCGCCGCTGCGACCTCGCTGGTAGCCCGAAGCGGGCGCAAACCGGCTCAAAAATCCCCCGCAAAACGCTAAAGACTGCCGATTTCGGTGCCGATACGCGGGTCGGTGACTGCGGTGCGGCCCAATGCGGTGAGGTCGAACGGTGCACGCCGTCGCGCGAGCGACGACTGGGTCGCGCGCTGGCTCGAGGCCTGCGCCGACCTGGCCGAGCTCGAGCGCTCGAACCCGATGACCGACGCGGTGATCGACGAGATCGACGGCCGGATGATCCGTATCGGAGAGCACTGGCTCGCCGACTTCGCCTCCTGCAACTACCTCGGCTTCGACCTCGACCAAGAGATCATCTCTGCGATCCCTGCGTACCTCGAGCGCTGGGGAACGCATCCGAGCTGGTCCCGTCTTCTCGGCAGCCCGGTGCTCTACGAGGAGATCGAGGAGCGACTCACCGAGCTGCTCGGCGCGACGGACACGCTCGTGCTCCCCACGATCACGCTGATCCACCTGTCGGTGATCCCGCTCCTCGCGGCGAGCGGCACCGTCTTCGTCGACCGCCGCGCCCACAAGACGATCTACGAAGGGGCCGAGCTCGCAACTCTGCGCGGCGCAACCCTGCAGCCGTTTCCGCATGACGACCTCGACGCGCTCGAGAAGCTGCTGAAGGCGGATACGTCGTCGGCGCGCCTGATCTGCATCGACGGCGTCAACAGCATGACGGGCAACATGCCCGACCTGCCGGCGTACGCAGCGCTCGCGCGCGAGCACGCGGCGATTCTCTACGTCGACGACGCGCACGGATTCGGAGTGATCGGCGAGCGTCGCCCAGACGAGCTCTCGTCCTACGGCATGCGCGGCAACTCCGTCGTGCGCCACTTCGGCGAGACGTACGAGAACGTCGTGCTCGTCGGCGGTCTCTCCAAGGCGTACTCGTCTCTGGCCGCGTTCATCGCGTGCCCGCCCGACATGAAGCGCCTCCTCAAGACTGCTGCGCCGCCGTACCTCTACTCCGGGCCGTCACCGGTTGCGTCCCTCGCGACGGTGCTCGCCGGCCTCGAGGTGAACGAACGGCGAGGCGACGCGATTCGCGCCGACCTGCATGCGAAGACGAAGCGTGTTCTCGACGCGCTCGACCGCCTCGGCGTCCACACGCCGAACCGGGACGGGTTGCCGTTGATCGAGGTTCCGCTCGCAGATGCCGAGCAGATCGGCGATGCGGGCCGCTTCTTGTTCGCGAACGGCGTGTACGTCACGCTCGCGGCCTACCCGCTCGTGCCACGCGCTGAGGTGGGCTTCCGAATCCAGGTCACCGCCGCAAACACCTGGGACGAGGTCGACCATCTCGTCGACGTGCTCGGCCGCCTCGCCGAGCGCCACCCTCTTCAATCGATCGAAAGGACTGCGGCATGATCGCGACGTCCCGTCTGCGGCTGGGACTTGCACGGTACGCCTGGGCTGCCTACCTCGTGCTGATGGCGGCGCTGATCGGCGCGTATCTGTTCGTGCCGCCGCTCAAGGGCTACGCCGTCGTCGTGAACGTGATCGGCGTCGGGTCGCTGGTCGCGATCGGCGGAGGGATGCTGATGAACGGCTCGCGTGCGCGGCTCGCGTGGGGGCTGATGCTCGCCGGCCAGGCCCTGTTCGTCGCCGGTGACTTCTACACGTACACGTATCCCGACCTCCTGGGCGGCACGGTCGGCTTCCCGTCACCCGGTGATGCGATCTACCTGAGCGTGTACCCCCTGCTCGTCGCCGGCCTGATGGTGCTGGTCCGCCGCCGCGACCCGAACAAGACGGACAGCGGCGGCGTGCTCGACTCACTCGTCCTCACGGTGGGCTTCGCGATCCTCTTCTTCGTCTTCCTGATCGCTCCCAACGCCCACCTGTCAGGTTTGACGCCGCTTGCGAAGGTCGTCTCCACCGCGTACCCGATCGGCGACGTGTTGCTGATGGCCGCGGTGATCCGCTTCGCCGTGCAAGCCGGTAGGAAGACTCCCGCGTTCTACCTCTTGTTCGCCAGCACCGCGGCGCTCCTCGCGACGGACTGCGCCTACAACTACGCGCTCCTCCACAACACCTACCACCACCAGGTGATCTTCGATCTCGGCTGGCTCGCGTACCTCGCACTGTGGGGCGCGGCCGTGCTCCACCCGTCGATGCGCGAGTTGGAGGAGCCGTCAGGAGACCCGCGGGCACGGTTGACGCCGACACGCATCGGCCTGCTCGCGATCGCCTGCTTGATCGCTCCGACGATCAGGTTCGTCGAGGAACTCGGCAACACCGACCACCTCGTGATCATCGGTGCATCCGCGATTCTGTTTCTCCTCGTCGTCCTCCGCGTCTCGGGCCTCGCTCGACGCGAGGAGCGCACCGCACGCCGCGAGGCGAATCTGCGCGAAGCGGGCCTGACCCTCGTCGAGGCCGTCGGCAACGGTCGTGTCCACGAGGAGGCGGTCAAGGCCGCCGAGCGGCTCGTCGGGCCGGGCTCGAGAGTGAGGCTCGTCCTCTGGGGCACCGACACCGCCGAGGTCGTCGCGTCGAACGGCGCCGGTGCGTGGACGCTCGCCGCGGAGGCAGCGGCCTGGCTCCGGACGCAGGACGAGTCCGCGCCGGGCGAGGCGGCATCGGCGTCTCTCGGGCTTGGAGACGGGTCGACCGTCGCGGTGCCTCTGTCCCTGCCCGAGCAACAACAGGGCGCGATCCTCGTCCAGGCTCCGAATCATCTGCCGCTCGAGAGCATCGAGTCGCTCGGATCCCTCGCATCGCAGGTCTCGCTCGCCGTCGACGCCTCTTCGGTCGCCGAGGAACGCAACCGGCGGCGCAGCGAGGCGCGCTTCAGCTCGCTCGTCGCGCATTCGAGCGACCTCATCACCGTTCTCGACGCGGAGGGTCGCGTCACCTATCAAAGCCCGTCGATCCAGCGGCTCCTCGGCTACTCCGTCGAGGAGGTGGAAGGCTCACTGTTCGGCGAGCTTCTCGACGAGAGCGACCGCTCCCGGCTGGACCGGATCCTGGAGGTGTCCGACGGCACAGACTCCCACACCTTCGAGTGCTCGCTCCGCCACCAGGACGGGCGCTGGCTCAAGTTCGAGGTGCAGCACACGCATCTGCTCGACGACGAGCACGTCCGCGGCGTCGTGCTCAACAGCCGCGACATCAGCGAGCGCAAGGCGTTCGAGGAGCAGCTTTCCCACCAGGCGTTCCACGATCCCGTCACCGGCCTCGCAAACCGAGCACTCTTTGCCGATCGCGTCGGCCACGCGCTCCGTTCAACGGTCCGCACAGGCTCACTCATCGCGGTCATGTTCATCGATCTCGACGACTTCAAGACCATCAACGACAGCCTGGGTCACCAGGCCGGCGACGCGGTGCTCGCGGAGGTCGCGGCGCGACTCGAGCGTGCAAGCCGGCCGTCGGACACCGTCGCCCGCTTCGGCGGCGACGAGTTCGCGATCCTGCTCGACGGCGTCGCCGGCTCCGACGAAGCCGCATTCATCGGCGACCGCCTGCTGAGCTCACTCGAGACACCCTTCGACGTCGACGGCCAGCAGGTCTACCCGCGTGCGTCGATGGGCATCTGCATGAGCGACGAGGATCTGCTGAATCAAGACGCCGAGGAGCTGCTTCGCAATGCGGACGTCGCCATGTACATGGCGAAGCGCGACACGAAGGGCCGGTACCGTCTCTTCGAGCCCGCGATGCACGAGCGGGTCGTCGAGCGCCTGGAGCTCCGCAGCGAGTTGCAGCGCGCGCTCGACGAGGGTCAGCTCGAGGTGTACTACCAACCGGTCGTCCGCCTTTCGAACGGCGGCAACTACGGCGTGGAGGCGCTCCTCCGCTGGCATCACCCGACGCGAGGCCTCGTTGCGCCGGACGCGTTCATCCCGCTCGCCGAAGAGACGGGTCTGATCCTGCCGATCGGCCGCTGGGTGATCGACCAAGCCTGCTGGAAGGGCGCGAACCTGCAGGCCGCAGGCATGACCTCGATCCGGATCAGCGTCAACCTGTCGGTCAAGCAGCTCCAGTCCGAGGCGATCATCGAGGACGTCGCGAACGCACTCCGCCGCTCGGGCCTCGACCCTGCGTCGCTGGTGCTCGAGATCACCGAGACCGTGATGCTCGAGGACGCCGATACGGCGGTCCAGCGGCTGCAGGCCCTCAAGAACCTCGGCGTGCTGATCGCGATGGACGATTTCGGCACCGGGTACTCCTCGCTCAGCTACCTGAGCCGGCTGCCGGTCGACATCCTGAAGATGGATCGAGCGTTCCTGGGCGGCCACATCGACGACACGGGCATCGCCGCCGCGATCATGGCCATCGGCGAGCGGCTGGGGCTCGAGGTCGTCGCCGAGGGCATTGAGCGCCCGGATCAGATCGATTCGCTGCAGAGCCTCGGCTTCGAGCTCGGCCAAGGGTTCCTGTTCGGACGGCCGATGCCCGCGCAAGCGCTCGACGAGCACTACGCGGCCGAGGACGACGCGGCCGGACGGCTCGAACCGAATGCAACATAGCTTCGAGCAGCTCGACGCTCACGGGGGCTACGCGCGCGTCGGCCTGCTGCGCCCACTACGACACAGCGACTTCCGGCTGCTCTGGGCCGGCATGAGCGTCTCGCTGGTCGGCGACGGCGTCTTCCTCGTAGCGACAGCATGGTCCGCGTACGCGCTCTGGAACGCGCCGGCGGCGCTCTCCATCGTGGGCATCGCGATGTCGCTGCCCACGATCACCTGCCTGCTCGTGGGCGGCGCCGTGAGCGATCGCTTCGACCGCCGCCGCATCCTGCTCCTCTCCGACGCGGGACGCGGCCTCGCGATCGCGGTGCTCGCGACGCTCGCCTTCACGCACACGCTCACGTTCCCCGCACTCGTCGCCGTCGTCGCCGTCTACTCCCTCGGCGCCGGATTCTTCACACCGGCGTTCGAGGCGGCAGTGCCCGCGCTCGTGCCGAGCGACGACCTCCCGCAGGCAAACGCGCTCGACCAGTTCATCCGTCCGGTCGCAATGCGACTCGTCGGCCCGGCGCTCGGCGGCGTCCTCGTGGGGACCGGCGGCGCCGGGGTCGCGTTCACGTTCGATGCCTGCTCGTTCGGAGCGTCTGCACTCGCGATCGCCGCGTTGCGGCCGCTGCCGGCCGCCGACGGCGCGGCCCAGTCCACGCTCGCGGCAGTTCGCACCGGGCTCGGGTTCGTCCGCAGCCAGACGTGGCTCTGGGGGACGCTCGTGTCCGCTGCGCTGGCGTATCTGGTCTTCCTCGGGCCGACCGAGGTGCTCTTGCCGTATGTCGTCAAGAACGATCTGCACGGATCGGCGTTCGATCTCGGGATCGTGCTCGCAGCGGGCGGGATCGGGGCGATCGGCGCCGCCTACGTGATGGCCGAACGAGGGCACCCGCGGCGTTCGATGACCTTCATCTACGTTTCGTGGACGGTGGCCACTCTGGCCGTCGTCGGCTACGCGGTCGGGCGATCGGTTCCGCAGCTGATGCTCGCGTGCCTCCTGTTCAACGCGCTCGAGGCGGCGGGGACGATCGTCTGGTCGACCGTGAAGCAGCGGCATGTGCCCGCAGCGCTGCTCGGTCGTGTCTCGAGCATGGACTGGCTGATCTCGATCAGCCTCCTTCCCCTCTCGTTCGCGCTCACCGGGCCGGCCGCGGCCGCGGTGGGTGCGCGCACCACGCTCGCGGTCGCCGGTATCGCCGGGGCGGTGCTGACGCTAGCCGCGCTGTTCCTGCCGGGGATGCGTGACGTCGAAGACGCGGCGCCGGGCCGCGCCACCCTCGCCGCGGATACGCTGCAGGCCTGACCGCGGGCGACTTCGACGACCTCGTCCGTGCGGCGCTCGAACAGCTGCCGCCGACGATCGCCGCAGCCCTCGAAAACGTCGCGGTCGTGATCGAGGAAGAGGACCCCGACGAGCCCGACCTCTACGGGCTGTGGCAGTCGCACGAGTTCCTCCCGGACAAGATCACGATCTTCCGCCGGCCGCTCGCCCGGGAGTTTCCCGACCCAGGGGAGCTCAAGGAGCAGATCCGGATCACCGTGCTCCACGAGCTCGCCCACTACTTCGGGATCGACGAGGACCGGCTGGACGAGCTCGGATATTCGTAGGAATACGAGCGGGCGGTCGGGCGTTTTAAGGGTTATGCGAACGTTGACGGACATCAAGGAGGAGATCGACGAGGTCTCCGAGCGCCGGCTCCGCGTGATGCGGAAGCTGGCGGAGGGATACGACGCCTCCTTGGCCGCCGAGCACCAGCGGCTCGAAGAG
>Ga0070660_100001418_pt1 | contig 16325 bp, 12 predicted proteins | sample KBSC33metaG_FD_64670 | JGI IMG/M metagenome (GOLD analysis project Ga0070660, IMG submission 64670) | Corn rhizosphere microbial communities from Kellogg Biological Station, Michigan, USA - KBS C3-3 metaG | ecosystem: Host-associated > Plants > Roots > Rhizosphere > Soil ... | reverse complement strand
TGAAAAACAATGGAAAAATGGTGCCGCTTGCGTGACTCGAACACGCGACCCCATCATTACGAATGATGTGCTCTACCAGCTGAGCTAAAGCGGCTTGGCCTGCGGCGTTTGGCGCCTCCAGGAAGTGCGCGTCCCCCTATCAGCGCGCGCAATCGCCCGCAAGCTCCCGCATTTTCCTCGCTTTTTATGCTTAACGCTTTGGTAATTCCGCTCGGCCATTTTCCCGCTGGAAAGAAGCAGTGGGGCCGGGGAGGAAATGGACAGCTACCGCGAGCATTCGGGCGATTTCGACCTGCCCTCGAGCGATTCGGCGGGCAGTGCGAATGATGTCGCCGCGGCGATCGGCACCGATGAGCGGCGGATGCACGTCCGCGCCTATAATTATTGGGTGTCGCTGCTCGGCGACCGCGACTTCCCGTCGATCGAGGACCTCGAGCCCGGCGAAGTCGAGGATTTCGCCGCCAACAGCGTGCTTCTCGATTTCACCTGCAGTCCCGAAAATCCGGCGATTCCCTACCTCGGCGGTGCGATTCGCGAGGAATGCGCGCTCGGCGGCGACGTGCGGACCATAAACGACGTGCCGAGCCGCTCGCTGCTGTCGCGGCTCACGGATCATTTCATGCAGATCATCGCCAATCGGGCACCGGTTGGCTTTGAGGCCGAGTTCGAAAATCCCGCCGGCAAGACGATCTGCTATCGCGGCATTCTTATGCCCTTCTCGTCCGACGGCGAGGCGATCGACTTCATTTACGGCGTGATCAATTGGAAGCATGTCGGCGCCGACGCCGCGCCGCAGCCCGTCGCGCTTGATATGCCGGTGGTGGAATTCGCCGAGGCTCGCTCCGATGCGGAGCAAGATGCGGACCCGGTCGTCGACGGCTCCGAAGAACCGCTCGAGCTGACCGAAGTGGCGCCGCAGGCCGAGCCCGCGCCGCGCGTGCATTTCGCCTGGGAGGATGGGCCGCTTCGCGATGACGAGGAAATCGTCGCCGTTCCGACGTTCGAGCTTGGCGAGGACGCCGGGCTCGCCGATCGGCTGTGGGCGGCGCGCGAGACCGCGGAGTCGGTCAAGGCCGGCGAGGGCCGCACCCGCGCGGCGCTTTATACGGCGCTGTCGCTGGCCTATGATTTCGCCATCGCGGCGCGCGACAACCCCGAGGATTATGCCGAGCTGCTCGAGGAGTCGGGCGTCAAGGCGCAGGCGCGCGCGCCGATGACCCCGATCGTCAAGCTCGTCTTCGGTATCGATTACGACAAGGCGCGCCTGACCGAATTCGCCGCCGCGCTATCCTATGCGCAGCGGCAGGAGGTCGAAGTCGGCGGGTTCCAGGAGCTGATCGACAAGCAGCCGGGCGGCCTCAAGGGGCTGGTCGCGGCCGAGCGCCAGGCGCGCCGGCCGGCTGGCAAGCCCGACAGCAAGGGTGAGATCGCGCGGGCGCGGCTGCGATCGGCACCGGCGATCTCGCTCGCCGACGTGTCCTCCGACGGGGAGTTCGCGGTCGTGGTCACCCGGCGCGGTGCCGACGGCACCCACGAGGCGGTCGCGATCGTCGAGGACGAAGCGCTGGTCGAACGCGCGATCCGCCGCGCGGCCTGAACCGCGGCCGGGGTTGTCCGGTTGATGAGCGCGGGTCTATAGGCCCGGCGCCACCATCAATCCCTCGGAGCAGAGTAGTTTTCATGACGGCCCACGCGCGCCTGGACCCGCCCTTGGTTGAGTCTATCAGAAAGGCGCTGACCGGCCACGCGCTGCCCGGCGAAACCCACGGCCTCAGCCGAGAGACGGAACGCGAGGCGGCCGAGTTCCTCGCCAGCCTCGCAGCCAGGCGCAAGCGGGGCGAGCTCGCGCTCGCGATCGAATCGACAGGCGGCGAGGCCGGCAACCGGCGGATGCGGATCGGCATGGTCAACGACGACATGCCGTTCCTGGTCGACTCTGTCGCCAATGCGATCGCCCAGCGGCAGCTCACGATTCACCGGCTGCTCCACCCGGTGGTGTGCGTTACCCGCGATTCGAAGGGCGAACTGCAGTCGCTTGAGCCGATCTGCGGCGACAAGGACCGGCGCGAATCCCTGATGTACGTCGAGCTCGACCGCGCCGATTCGCGCGGTCGCCAGGAGCTCGCCGCGGATCTCCACCGCGTGCTTGAGGACGTTCGGCTCGCGGTCCGCGACTGGGAATCGCTCCAGCGCCAGATGCGCGACGATGCCGCGAACATCGCCGATCCGGAAGGCGCCGCGCTGCTCAACTGGTTCGCCGACGGCGCAATGACCTTGCTCGGCTACCAGGTCGAAAAGCCCTATGAAGCGCCATCACAGACCCTCGGCATCTTCAGCATCCCCGGTGCGCCGACCGATGAAGGCGGCGCGCTCGGCGCGATGCGCTATTTCGAGCGCGGCGGCGATGTGCCGCTGATCGCCAAGGCCGAACGCAAGTCGACGGTGCATCGCCGCGTCCCGCTCGACCTGGTCGTCGTTCCCGTGAAGGACGGCGACAAGGTCACCGGGATCGGCGTTCATGCCGGTCTCTGGACGAGCGAGGCGCTGCGGGTGCCCCCGGGCAACGTGCCGCTGCTTCGCGCCCGCCTGAAGCAGCTCGACAAGGACTTCGGCTTCGATCCGAAGGGGCATTCCGGCAAGGCGCTGCGCCACGCGATCGCGTCGCTTCCGCGCGATCTGGTGATCGCCGTCGATTACCAGTCGCTGCGCGATCTCGTAATGATCGCGATGTCGCTGGCCGACCGGCCGCGGCCGGCGCTGCTCCAGGTCCGCTCGATCCTTCAGGGACAGCTGTTCACCTTCGTGTGGCTGCCGCGCGAGGAACTGACCACGGCGCGGCGCACCGCCATCGCCATGTTGCTCGAAAACGAGGTCGGCCGCGACATCACGAGCTGGTCGGTCGAGCTCGGCGACGGCGACCTCGCGCTTATTCGCTACACCCAATATATCGAAGAGGATGCGCCGCTGCCGGACGCGGCGGGGCTCGACGCTGCCGTCGTCGAAATGGTTCGCGGCTGGGCGCCGGCGGTCGAATCCGAGCTGATCAACGCCGCTGGAGCGCCGCGCGCGACGCGGCTTGCGCTGACCTACATCAACAGCTTCCCGGACGGCTATCGCGCGCGCACTGCCGCCGATGAAGGCGCCGCCGACATCCTGCGCCTGTGCGAGCTCGCCGACGAGAACGACCGCGCCGTGCGCATCTCGCGCATCGACACGGACGCGCCGGGCCTGCTGCGCCTGAAGAGCTATCGCCGCGCGGCGCTGATCCCGCTGTCGGACGCGGTTCCGGTGCTCGAGAATTTCGGTTTCCGCGTGCTCGAGGAATTCCCGACGGCGCTCGCCGGCGGGCTCGGCTACATCCACGATTTCCGGGTGGAGCTTGGACCCGAGGCGGACATCGCATCGATTCTCGCACGCACGCCCGAGATCGAACGCGCGATCGCCAACGTCCTGTGCGGCGCCGCCGAGGACGACGAGTTCAACCAACTCGTCCTCTACGCCGGCCTCGATACCCAGGCCGTGGTCTGGCTGCGCGCATGGTTCCGCTATCTCCGGCAGACCGGCAGCAGCTTCAGCCTGGTCACGGTCGTCGACGCCCTGCGCCGGGCGCCGAACGCCACGCGCGCGTTGATCGGCCTGTTCGTCGCCGCGCATGACCCGTCGACGAAGAAGCGGGACGAGCTGGTCCGCCAGCATTCGGAGCAACTCGACGAGAGCCTGGCCAAGGTCCGCTCGATCGACGACGACCGCATCCTGCGTCGTCTGCGCGCATTGGTCGAGGCGATCCTGCGCACCAACGCCTTCGCCCCGGCGGCGGAAGAGGCGCTCGCGTTCAAGATCAACAGCTCGCTGGTGCCGGGGCTTCCGGCCCCGGTGCCGTGGCGCGAAATCTGGGTCTACAGCCCGCGTATCGAGGGCATCCATCTGCGCGGCGGCCCCGTCGCGCGCGGCGGCATTCGCTGGTCGGACCGGCGCGACGATTTCCGCACCGAGATCCTCGGTCTGCTCAAGGCCCAGGTCGTCAAGAACGCGGTCATCGTTCCGACTGGCGCCAAGGGCGGCTTCTACGCGAAGCAGCTTCCGCCCGTGTCGAACCGTGACGCGTGGATCGCGGAAGGCACCGAAAGCTACCGGATCTACATCCGCTCGCTGCTGTCGATCACCGATAATTTGGTCAACGACAAGGTCGTCCATCCTGAGCGCGTGGTCATTCACGACGGCGACGATCCCTATTTCGTCGTCGCGGCCGACAAGGGCACGGCGAGCTTCTCCGACATCGCCAACGAGATCGCGCTGTCGCGCAATTTCTGGCTTGGCGACGCTTTCGCGAGCGGCGGCAGCCACGGCTACGACCATAAGGCGATGGGCATCACCGCCCGCGGCGCGTGGATCTCGGTCCAGCGGCATTTCCTCGAAATGGGAATCGACGTGCAGTCCGATCCGGTCAGCGTCTCCGGCTGCGGCGACATGTCCGGCGACGTGTTCGGCAACGGCATGCTGCTGTCGAAGGCGATTCGGCTGGTCGCCGCGTTCGACCACCGCCACATCTTCATCGACCCCAGTCCCGACCCGGCGAAGAGCTGGACTGAGCGCAAGCGCCTGTTCGACCTGCCGCGCTCGAGTTGGGACGATTACGACCGCAAGCTGATCAGCAAGGGCGGCGGAGTCTTCGCGCGTACCGAGAAGTCGATCCCGCTCAGCGCCGAGGCGCGCGAGGCGCTCGGCATCGACGCCAAGGCGCTCGATCCGACGAGCCTCATCAACGCGATCCTCAAGAGCCCCGTCGACTTGCTGTGGTTCGGCGGCATCGGCACCTACATCAAGTCGTCGGCGCAAAGTAACGCCGATGTCGGCGATCCGTCGAACGACGCGCTGCGCGCCAATGGGGGCGAGATTCGCGCGCGGGTGATCGGCGAGGGCGCCAACCTCGGCGTCACCCAGGCGGGCCGCATCGAATTCGCCGAACGCGGCGGGCGGATCAACACCGACTTCATCGACAACAGCGCCGGCGTCGATTGCTCCGACAACGAAGTGAACATCAAGATCCCGCTTAATCGCGAAATGCGCGAGGGGCGGCTGGCGTTCGACAAGCGCAACGCCTTGCTCGCGAAGATGACGCACGACGTCGCCGAGCTGGTGCTCGAAGATAACCGCCTGCAGACGTTGGCGCTGTCGATCGCGGAAGCCGGTGGCGCGCAGGCGCTCCCCGGGCACGTCCGCACGATCGAACTGCTCGAGACTTCGGGCAAGCTCGACCGGAAGGTCGAAGGGCTCGGCACGAGCGACGAGCTGCTCCGCCGGGCACAGGAAAATCGCGGCCTCACGCGCCCCGAACTGGCCGTGGTGCTGTCCATTTCGAAGATCGTCCTGCAAAGCGCGGCCGAAGAGCTGCACCTGTCGGCAGACCCGGTGGTTGAGCCGCAGCTGTTCGACGCCTTCCCCAAGCCGATGCGCAAGGCGAATGCGGAGGCGATCCGCGCGCACCGGCTGCGCGACGTCATCCTCGCGACCAAGGTTGCGAACCGGCTGGTCAACCGGCTCGGCCCCGGCGTGCCGTACGAGCTCACCGAGGAAGAAGGCGCCTCACTCCAGCAGGTGGTCTCCGCCTTCCTGGTTGCCGAACGGCTGCTCGACCTCGACAAATTGTGGCTCGAGATCGAGCATGACGAGCTCCCGGAAACGGTCCGCATTGAGCTCTTCTCGATCGCCGCGGCGAGCGTTCGCTCGCATCTCTCGGACATCATCCGATCCGGCGCCGGCGAGACCAGCGTCGACAAGCTCTGCACGCTGCTCGAGCCGGGGACGCGCAAGATTGCGGCGGCGGCAACCAAGCTGATCCGCTCGGAAGTGCGCAACGAGGCCGTCGCCCGCCGCGATCGCCTGATCGCTCTCGGCGCCAGCGAGCACATCGTGAAGATGCTGGTGCGCCTCTACGAGCTCGACGGCGTCTTCGGCATCGCGGCGCTCGCTACGCGGCACAAGCTCGACGAGCTCGAAGTCACTCGCGCCTACACGCGTCTCGGCGAATCGCTCGGGCTCGACTGGGCGCAGCAGCAAGTTGCCCGCTACGTTCCGTCCGATCAGTGGGAGCGGCTGCTGACCGCCGGGCTCGCGCGCGATTTCGAGCAATTGCGGATCGAGTTCCTGTCGCGCTGCCGCGGCAGCGACATCGACCGCGGCGTCGAAGAGTGGATCGAGCAGCAAAAGCCGCGCATCGACCAGTTCCGCGAGCTGGTCGCGCGCGCCCGCGGCGAAGCGCATGTCAGCGCGCCGATGCTCGCCCAGATCGCCGGCCAGGCCCGCATATTGCTCGGCCGCTGATGCGGCTCGCACTACTGGTCCCTGCTCCGGACTATCCGGAGCCATGGGCGTGGACGTTCGATGTCGAGGCGGCGGCACTGCAGGCCGCGGGCTGTGCCGTCGATGCCCTGCCGTGGACCAGCGTCGGGGACGTTTCCGCTTACGACCTCGTGCTGCCGCTAGTCGCGTGGGGCTACCACGTCGATTATACGCGCTGGCTCGCGTTGCTGGACCGCGCCGAGGCCGAGCGCTGGCCGATGATCAACCCACCGCCGCTGCTCCGCTGGAACGGCGACAAGGCCTATCTTGCCGAACTCGCCGACGAGGGCGTCCCAACCGTTCCGACGCTCGCGGTCGAGGCCTGTTGCGACGCCGGTCTCGACGAAGCGCGCCGCCGGTTCGCGACGGAATGGCTGGTCATCAAGCCGCCCGTTTCGGCGAGCGCATCGGGTACGCATCGCATCGGCCCGAACGACGAGCTGCCCGCCGACAGCCGCGGCAAGCCGATGATCGTCCAGCCGCTGATCGAGGAGATCGCGCGCACCGGCGAATTCTCGCTGATGCTGTTCGATGGCGAATTCAGCCATTGCGTCGTCAAGCGGCCCAGGAGCGGGGACTTCCGCGTGCAGGAGCACCTGGGCGGAGTCACATTGCCGTCAGCTCCGCCTCCGAGCGCGGAAGCGTTGGCCCGGCAGGCGCTCGCCGCGGCCCCGGCCAAGGCGACTTACGCGCGGGTCGACATCGTGCCTGATGATGATGGGAAGTTGAGGATCATGGAGCTCGAGCTGATTGAGCCGGCCCTGTTCCTCAACCATGCCCCGGATGCCGGCGCGGCGTTCACGCGCTCAATCCTGAGCGCCGCTCAAAAAGCCACTGCCTGATCGCCGAGGTGAGGTTCGGCGGCTGGTCCGCACTGAGCCGCGCGACGTCGATCTCCGCGACCAGTGCATTGATCGGACAATCGCGCTCACGCGCCGCTTGCTCGAGCGCGCGCCAGAACATCGGTTCCAGGCTGATCGAGGTGTGGTGCCCGGCAATCAGGACCGACCGCTTGGTGGGTAGTCCGAACGTCATTGCGAGGAGCCTAAGCGACGAAGCAATCCAGGATCGGGCGCCATGATGGATTGCTTCGCTCCGCTCGCAATGACGGCTTAATACATGTGCTGGCCGCCGTTGATCGACAGCGTCGAGCCGGTGATGAATCCCGCATTTTCGTCGACCAGGAACGCGACAGCGCGGGCGATCTCGTCGGCCTTGCCGAGACGGCCGATCGGAATTCGCGCGACGATTTTCGCGAGCACGTCCTCGGGGACCGCTGCGACCATGTCGGTGTCGATATAGCCGGGCGCAATTGCGTTGACCGTCACGCCAACGCGCGCGCCTTCCTGCGCCAGCGCCTTGGTAAAACCGTGAATGCCCGACTTTGCGGCAGCATAATTAACCTGGCCGTACTGGCCGGCCTGCCCGTTGATCGAGCCGATGTTGACGATCCGGCCATATTTGCGCGCGGTCATGCCCTCGAACACCGCCTTGGCCATGTTGAAGCAGCCGCCAAGATTGGTGTCGATCACCTCCTGCCACTGCTGGTGGCCCATCTTGCGCATCGTCGTGTCGCGCGTGATGCCGGCATTGTTGACGAGCACGTCGACCGGGCCGAGGTCGGCTTCGACCTTGCGCGCGCCCGCCTGGCACCCTTCGTAATCCGAGACGTCCCATTTGTAGGCCGGGATTCCGGTGCGGTCGGTGAAGGCGCGGGCGCGCTCGTCGTTGCCGGCGTAATTGGCCGCGACCTGCATGCCCATGTCCTTGAGCGCGATGCTGATCGCTTCGCCGATTCCGCGCGTTCCACCGGTGACGATCGCCACTCGAGCCATGTCAGCCTCCCTGTTCCAGCGCGGGCTTATGACTGCTCCCGCCAGCCTGCAAGTTCGCGGGCCACCAATTGGGTCAGCATGTCCATGCCTTCGGGCGAATCGTTGAGGCAGTCGAGCAGCGCGAAATGCTCTCCGCCGCCTTCGACGAAGGTGCGGCGTCCGCGCATCCCCAGCTCCTCGAGCGTTTCGATGCAGTCGGCGGAGAAGCCGGGCGCGGCGATCGCGACGCGCCGGACGCCGTTCCGCGGATAGACGGCTAGCGTCGCGTCGGTTGCCGGCCCGAGCCACTCTGCGCGTCCGAACTTTGATTGGAAGGCGACGTCGACCTCGCGGCCGAGCGCCTCGCCCAGCAGCCGCGCCGTCGCCTGGCAGTGGCAGTGATAGGGATCGCCGAGCTCGAGCGTCCGCGCGGGCATTCCGTGGAAGCTCAGCAGCAGCCGCTGCGGCTCGAAATCGAGCGCCGCCAACTGACGCTTCAAATTGGCGGCAAGTGCGTCGATGTAAAGCGGATCGTCGTAGTAGGGCGGCAGCGTGCGCAGCGCCGGCTGCCAGCGCATCCGCGCGAGGGCTCCGAAGACGGCATCGTTGGCAGTCGCGGTCGTTGCCGCGCAATATTGCGGATAGAGCGGCGCGGCGAGGATCCGGGTGCAGCCCTCGCGCATCATGGCATCGAGCGCCGCCCCGATCCCCGGATTGCCGTAGCGCATTGCATAATGAATGCTGACGTCCGGCAGCCGGCCGCGCAGCGCGTCGGTCTGGCGGCCGGCGATCACCCGCAGTGGCGAACCCTCATTGGTCCAGACCTGATTGTAAGCCTCGGCGGATTTCTTGGGCCGGGTCCGGAGGATGATCCCATGAAGGATCGGCTTCCACGCGATCGCGGGAATCTCGATCACGCGCCGGTCGCTCAAAAACTCGGCGAGATAGCGCCGGACCGCGCGCGCTTCGGGCGCGTCCGGCGTCCCGAGGTTGATCAGCAGCACACCGATTTTGGGTTCGGGCAGCAATGGATGGTCGCGCGGGCGGGTCATGCGCTCATCAGGTCGAACGGCAGCGAACGCGGACGCTTTCCGGTTCCCGCATGAATTGCGTTCGCGACGGCGGGCCCGAGCGGGAGCGTGCCGAGCCCGGCCACGCCGCCGGCCGCGTCGCTGCTGGGGATCAGCTGGACGACGATCTCGGGAGCATCGCCGAGGCGCGGCAAGCCAAGGCCGCCGATCGAACGCGCGCGCGGCATACCGGCGATCCATTCGGGCGCCGCAACGGTCGCCTGCCCGATCGCCCAGACGAGCCCGGCCTCGATCTGCTGTGATGCCACCGCGCTGTTGACCACGCGTCCGCAATCGACCGCCGCGACCAGGCGATGCACCTTGACCCTCTGGTCGACGCCAATGCTCGCCGTCGCGACCAGGCCGATATGCGATCCGAAGGCCGACGCGCCGGCGATCCCCATCGTGCTGCCGGCGCCCCCGCCATCCCAGTTCGCCAGGCGCGCCGCAGCCTGCAAGCAGCGCGCTAGGCGCCCATTGGCCCCCAGCATCGACATGCGGAATGCGAGCGGCTCCATGCCGGCCGCGCGCGCGAGCTCGTCGATGAAGCTTTCGGTGAAAAAGGCGAATTCGCGTTGCGGCGAGCCGCGCATGTACCCCGTCGCGAACGGCAGCACAGGCCGCACCGCCTCGATCGTCACGTTGGGGATCGCGTAGGGCGGAAGGCCGCCGATCGCGGTGCGGATCAGCCGCCGCTTGTTCGTCACGTCGAGCATCCGCTCGAGCGCCGAGGCCATCCCATCGACCGTCGCGACTTCCATCTTCCACGCGGCGGTGATTCCTCCCTCGCCGGGAAGCGCGCTCATGCGCGCCAGCGCGCCGGCGGCGGAGAGGTCGTGGTTCTGGCTGGAGCTCTGCGACAGCGTGGCCTGAACCGGCCTTTTCAGCTGGCGCGCAAGTTCGACGGCGTAGGGAATGGCGCTGGATTCGAGCGCGCGCCCGGCGGGCTCGCCGACCGGCATCGGGTAGAGCGTGACGGCGGACTCGCCGACTCGTCCAGCATCCGCCGCCGCCTCGCGCGCAAGTTGTGGCGCTTGCGTCGGCGCCCACAGTTCGAGCTGGCCACCATTGAACCGCGCGGTGGCGGTCAGCGGCTCGAGCCCGAGGTGCTGGCTCGGCGCGACATAATAAGTCGCGGCGAGCGGGCGCGAGCCTTTGACGGCGGATTCGTAATCACCACGGCGAAAGCGCCGGCGCTCCTCGCCATGCGCCAGCGCGTCCTCGAAGATCGTGCGCATGTCGGCGGGAGTGCGCGGCGCGGAAAATTTGGGATCGGCGGCCTTGATGGCACGCTCTGCCGCCCACCAGCTTTCAGCGACGACCGCCATCCATGTATCGCGCGCGGTGACATGCCGAACGCCGGGGACCGCCGCGATTTCCTCGCGCGCGAAGCCGGTCAACCGGCCACCGGGCGGAGCAGCGCGCACGCTCGCAAACAGCATGTCGGGCAGGCGCACGTCGGCCGCGAAGCGCCAGCTGCCCCTGGCCTTGGCCGGCCCGTCGAGCCGCTGCAGCGGCTGGCCGGTGAGGCGGCCTTTCGCCGCCTGTCGCAGCGGAGGGTTGCCTGGCGGCGAACGATCCGCCGCTTCCTCGGCCAGCTCGCCGAAGGTGAAGCTCCGGCCGCGGTTCATGACGAAGCCATCGGCGGTTTCGCAATCCTTGGGGTCGATGTTCCAGCGGTCCGCCGCGGCGCCGACGAGCATCGTTCGCGCCACGGCGGCCGCTTCCCGCAGCGGCTGCTCGAAGGCGCGGACGGACGTCGAGGCGGCGGTGATCCGCATGCGTCCGCTGTCGTCGACACTCAGCGCGCGAAGCGTGCCGAACCCATCGAGCCAGCCCTCCTCCTTGGCCAGCGGATTGCCGTAATCGCCGGTCAGCGGCGCCGGCTCGACCGCGACAGTCTCCCACGCGGCGCCGAGCTCGTCGGCGACGATCTGGGGCAAGGCGGTCCAGATGCCCTGGCCGTTTTCCACTTGCGGGACCGCGACCGTCACCCGCCCATCGCGTGCGATCTTGATGAAATTGCCGAACGTCTGCTCGCGCGGACCGGGGGCGAGGTCGCTCTTCAGGCGGCGCGGCCACAGGGAAAAGGCCACGACCAGCCCAGCGCCGGCACCGCCGCCGATCAGCATAGTCCGGCGGTCGAGCTTCAACGGGCGTACTGAGCCTTCAGCGCGCGGCGGTCGATCTTGCCCGTACCGAGCTTGGGAAGCGGCTCGGCCGATACGATGATCCGTTCCGGGATTTTGAACTTGGCGAGCTTGCCATCGAGAAACGAGCGCAGTTCCTCGCCGTCGAGCGCCGCATCCTCCTTCGGATAGACCACAGCCATCGGCACTTCGCCAAGCCGATCGTCCGGAATTCCGAACACCGCGATTTCGGCGACTGCCGGGCAGGCGTAGCATTCGGCCTCGACCTCGGCCGCCGAGATATTCTCGCCGCCGCGGATGATGATCTCTTTCTTGCGGTCGACGATGAAGAGATAGCCGTCCTCGTCGAGATAGCCGACATCGCCGCTCAGGACGTAATTGTCGGCGGTGATCGCTTCTGCGGTCGCTTGCGGGTTGCGCCAATAACATTTGATGTTGGCGGCGGTACGGATCGCGATCTCGCCCAGTTCTCCGGCGGGCAAGTGGCGGTTGCCGGCTCCGAGGATCGCGACCTCGACCAGCGGCTTGGCGGCGCGGCCGGTCGATGCCGGCTTGGCCGCATAGCTGCCCCAGAAGTTGATGCAGCCGACCGCGTTGGTTTCGGTCAGCCCATAGCCGAGCGCCGGCTGGGCATTGGGAAATTCGCGCTGCAGCCGCTCGACGTGACTAACTGGCCGCGGCGCGCCCCCGGCGGTGATGTCCTTCAACGATGACAGGTCGTATTTGTCGCGGTCGGGATGGTTCATGAGCTCGAGGCTCATCGTCGGCACCCCGACGAAATAGGTGATCTTCTCTTTCTCGATCAGGCGCAGCGCTTCGCCCGCGTCCCACTTGGGCATGATCACCATGCAGCGGCCGATGACGAAGCTGTTGAGCATCACCGGCACTTCGCCGGTGACGTGGAACAGGGGAACGCTGAGCAAGGTCCGCGCGGGGCCGGCCGGCGCCTTGCCGTCCTCGGTCAGCAGGCCGAGCAAGATGATGAGGCCGATCGAATAGGTATAGACGCCGGTCGTCACCGCGCGGTGCGTTGACAGCGCGCCCTTCGCCTCGCCCGTGGAGCCGGAGGTGAAGAGGATGGTCGCGTCATCTTCGGGCGCGAGCGCGGGCATGACCTCGGTGCCGATGGCGATCTCGATCAGTGGCCTCACCGCCTGTTCGACGGGCAAATCGATGTCGAGCGCGATGGTTTCGAAGCGCCCGCAACGCTCCGCCAGCCGCTTCGCGCGCGGCGCGTCGGCAATGATCAGGAGCGGCTCGGTCAGCAGCAGCGCGTGCTCCATTTCGTACGGCTGCCACCAGCCGTTGAGCAGGGTCGCGACCGCGCCCGCCTTCACCACGCCCATGTAGCTGACGATCCAGGCCGGGCAGTTGCGCATCGCGATGCCGACGCGGTCGCCCTTGGCGATGCCGCGCGCAACCAGCCCTTGTGCCACCCTGTCGGAAGCGCGGTCGAGATCAGCGAAGGTCAGCCGCTCGTCTCCGGCGACGACCGCCTCGTTCGCGCCGTTGAGCGCGCAAAACGCCTTGAAAAAGCCGGGCAGCGTCGGCGGGAAATTGGTGACGATCGCGCGGCCCATGTCGTCGCGGCCAATCTCCAGCCGCCCGCCGGGTCCGGTAACGCGGGCCAGTTCCTCGTCATAACGGCGGTCGAGCTCGTTGGGCATTGCGGGTTCTTGCGCTCCTTTGCCTTTGGGCCTCCCCGCCTTATGAGGCGCTGTTCAGTCATGGGGAAGCCCTTGCAAGCCAACGACTACCCGGGGTTCACCAAGTTCACCGATCTCGGCCTTTCGCCGGTCGCGTTGCACATCGGCCCGTTCGACCTTCGCTGGTACAGCCTTGCGTACCTCGCCGGCATTTTCATCGGCTATTGGTACCTGCTGAAATTGCTCAAGCAGCCCGGCGCGCCGCTCGCCCGCCGCCATGCCGACGACCTCGTGTTTTATGCCGCGCTCGGCATCATCCTCGGCGGCCGGCTCGGCTATGTGCTGTTCTACAATCTGCCCGAGTATCTCCGGCACCCGATCGAGATCTTGAAGCTGTGGGACGGCGGCATGTCGTTCCACGGCGGCGTCATCGGCACCTCGCTGGGAATCATCTATTTCGCGCACAAGCAGAAATTGTCGTGGCTCCGGATCCACGATTATGTCGCCTGCTGCGTGCCGTTCGGCCTGTTCTTCGGGCGGCTCGCCAATTTCATCAACCAGGAGCTGTGGGGCGCGCCGACCACGGTCCCATGGGCTGTCCGCTTCGTCGAGATGACGCCGTTCGGGCCGATGCTCGGGCCACCGCGCCATCCGAGCCAGCTCTACGAAGCCTTCCTCGAAGGCATCGTCCTGTTCGCGATCCTCGCTTACATGTTCTGGCGGACCAAGGCGCGCTACGAACCGGGCAAGCTCGTCGGCGCCTTCCTGTTCTTCTACGGCTGCTTCCGCTTCGGCGTCGAGTTCATCCGCGAGCCCGACAATCAGCTGCGCGCCTTCACCCACGCGACCCACCTCCACATGGGTCAATGGCTGTCGCTGCCGATGATCGTCGGCGGCATCTGGCTGATGTGGACCGCGAAGAACCGCCGTGTCCGCGTCGAGCCGACCGCCGGAACCGCCAGCGTTGCCTGAGATGCTCCCGCGCAAGGCGGGAGCTGGCGCGTGACCCCGCTCGAGCGGGCGCTGCGCGAGCGGATCGCCGCGGACGGGCCGATCAGCGTCGAAGCGTATATGGAAGCGTGCAACTCTTATTATTACGCGACGCGCGATCCGCTGGGCACCCGCGGCGATTTCACCACGGCGCCCGAAATCAGCCAGATGTTCGGGGAGTTGGTCGGCGCGGCGCTCGCCGACTGCTGGAAGCGCGCCGGGGCCCCTGCCGATGCGATCTACGCGGAACTCGGCCCGGGTCGGGGCACGCTTGCGGTCGACGCGCTGAGAGTTATGCGCGCGGCCGGATTCGCGGGCGAGGTCCATCTCGTCGAAACGAGCCCGGTGCTGCGCGCATTGCAACAGCAGGCCGTGCCGGGTGCGCACTGGCATGAAAGCGTCGACGATTTGCCGGCGAGGCCGCTGCTGCTCGTCGCCAACGAATTCCTCGACGCGCTGCCGATCCGCCAGTTCATCGGCGGGGCCGAGCGCCGCCTGCTGGTCGCGGGCGGGGGGCTGGCGTTCGATCGCGACGGCGAGATCGTCGAGGATTCGCCGGCGCGCGAGGCGGCGGTCGCGGCGGTCGCGACCTGCCTTGCGGCGAGGGGCGGAGTCGCCTTGTTCATCGACTATGGCCACGAGCGCACCAGTGCCGGCGACACGCTGCAGGCTGTCCGCGGTCACGGCTTCGCGCCGGTGCTTGCCGATCCCGGCGAGCAGGACCTCACCAGCCACGTCGATTTCGAAGCCGTCGCGAGGGCCGCCAGCGACGCGGACGCACTCGTCACCCGCGTCGTCGGCCAGGGCGAATGGCTGAGCCGTCTCGGCATTGAGGCGCGCGCGCAGGCTCTGGTCCGCGCCAATCCGGACAGAGCGCAGGAGGTGCACGCCGCGCTCCACCGTCTCGCCCATCCCGGTGAGATGGGCAGACTGTTCAAGGTCATTGCGCTTCATTCGCAAGCCTGGCCGGCGCCTGCGGGGCTCGCATGACGCGCGACGCAACTGCTGCCGACCTTGCGGCAATCGATCGCGTATTCCGCACCAGCTTCTGCGGGACGTTCGCGCACCTTTATCTGCCCGAGGATCTCGCCGCATTCCTCGTGCAATTCACGGCCGAGGGCTGGGCGCGGGAATTCGCCGATCCGCGCTACCGTTTCCGCGTCGCTGAGGCGGACGGCGACGTCGCCGGCTACGTGAAGCTCGGCCCATCTGCGCTGCCGGTCGAAACCGACAAGCGCGCCATCGAGCTGCGGCAGCTCTATGTCCTGAAGGAGCATCACGGCAGCGGCATCGCGCGCGAGCTCACCGACTGGGCCATCGAAGAGGCGAGGCGTGAGGGCTTCGAGGAGCTCTATCTCACCGTCTACGTCGACAACCATCGCGCGCGCCGTTTCTACAATCGCTATGGATTCGAAGCGGTTGGACGCTACGACTTCATGGTCGGCAACCAGGCCGATGAGGACATCATCATGCGGAAGACCCTGTGAGCGAGGTCGAAGTCATCCGCGCCGTCAGCCTCGGTCAGCTGCCCCACGGGTTCTTCGGGCGGCGCGGCGGCATGTCGGTGGGTGAGCTCGCCGGGCTCAACGTCGGCTACGGGAGCCATGACGACCGCGAGGCGATTGCCGGCAACCGCCGCCTGGCGGTCGCGGCGCTGCTTCCGGATGCCGAACTCGCGACCGTTCACCAGATCCATTCCGCCGGGGTGGTGATCGCAGACGAAGCCTGGCCGCAGGAGCAGCGCCCGCGCGCCGACGCGATGGTCACCGACCGGCCCAACCTGCTGCTCGGCATTCTCACCGCCGATTGCGCGCCGGTGCTGTTCGCCGACCACAAAGCGGTGGTGGTCGGCGCAGCCCATGCAGGCTGGCGCGGCGCGCTCGCCGGAGTGACCGACGCGACCATCGAGGCGATGGAATCGCTCGGTGCGCGGCGCGAGAACATCCACGCTGCGGTTGGCCCGTGCATCGGCCAGCCCTCGTACGAAGTCGACGAGACTTTTCGTGAGCGGTTCATCCACGCCGATGCGGACAATGCCCGCTTCTTCGTCGCCGGTGCTTCGGAAAAGCCGCACTTCGACCTCGAAGCCTATGTCGTCCATCGCCTCATCGCGGCAGGGATCGACGAGATCGAGGCCCTGAACCTCGACACCTATGGTGCTCCCGATCGCTTCTACAGTTATCGCCGCGCGACCCACCAGGGCGAAGCCGACTACGGCCGCCAGCTCAGCGCCATCGCCATCCCGGGTTGACTTCTCTCGCCGTGGCGAGCGGTAGGGAAGAACGACGAGAGGAGAGCATCTTTGCCTACCGAAGA
>Ga0070660_100001416_pt1 | contig 16329 bp, 14 predicted proteins | sample KBSC33metaG_FD_64670 | JGI IMG/M metagenome (GOLD analysis project Ga0070660, IMG submission 64670) | Corn rhizosphere microbial communities from Kellogg Biological Station, Michigan, USA - KBS C3-3 metaG | ecosystem: Host-associated > Plants > Roots > Rhizosphere > Soil ... | reverse complement strand
ATCCTCAACGATAAGGCGCTTGGATTCTGAATCCATTCCTTCGAAGGAGGCTATGACGGCATGCTCTTTCCCCTCTCGGTCTTGCAGCGAAAGGTGCTTGTCGGGGTGGCTCAGCGGGAACAGGCGACGGATTCTGGCTGAAAGAATGACTCTATCGTCCAGTATCTCTATGCGCAAATGCGTTGCTCCGGCAGGCCGCCAAGCTCGAAGCTGATTTCCGTTCAAATTGAGGTAACTCGGCACCTCCACCATTATGAGGTACTGCCACTTATAGGCGCTCGTCCTAGCTTCAACGTTTCTGCTTAGGACCCTATTTCAGACCCCTTCGACTGCCGAAGATTTGTTCTGTCCATGTCTGCATCAAGCCCTACAGATTTTTTACGGCAGAGCATCGAGAAGGCCATGACAGACCTTCCTGCTCTACCGAATGTTGTTTCCCGTGTGCTGGAGGAAGCGGAGAAGCCGGATGCCTCTGCAGCTGCAATCGAGAAGATGATCGCGGCGGATCAGGCTCTCACCTCCAAGGTTCTGCGTGTTGTCAACTCCGCGTATTACGGCCTAAGCGGTCAGGTGACCAGCCTCGGTCAAGCCATCGTCATTCTTGGCCTTCCTCAAATCCGCAATCTGGTCCTCAGCGTCAGCGCGATGAGCGCGCTGAAGCCGAAGACTCCGAAGCAACAAGAAATTCTGAAGCTGTTTTGGATGCACTCTCTCGCAACCGGGTCTTGCTCAGGTCTGATTGCAAAGGCGCGGAAATTTTCGAGCAGCGACACGGAGACGCTCTTCGTGGCCAGCCTTCTGCACGATGTTGGCCGTCTGTTCCTCTTCTGCACCTTTCCTCAGACCTATGAGCAGGTTCTCACGTTTGCGACTGAGAAGGGCGTTGTGGTTGAAAAAGCCGAAATTCAGCTTCTCGGTGTAGACCACGGCGGAATCGGTGCGAAAATCGGCCGCCAGTGGCACCTACCTGAGGCGATCGTCTCGCTTATCGACGACCATGAAGGGCCATTCGAAAGCACGGCCTCGCCGGTCAAGTTCGCCTTGCACTACGCAGACCAGGTTACGAAGTACCTCTACTTCCCGAACTCGCCGCAGGCGCCAACGGAGTGCGACGCAAACGCATTGGCCTGGCTCAACCTGTCGGACGAGGAAAACACGTGGCTGATGGATGAGACGCGTAAGCGGCTTGAAGAGACCTCCAGCCTCTTCGGACTTCTCGCAGCATAGGAAACCAACATGCCAGGCATCAGCTTTAGCGGTATCGGCAGCGGCATCGACACGGCTTCTATCGTGCAGAAGCTCATGGCCGTCGAACAGCAGCCCTTGCTGCTTCTTCAGAGGCAGCAGGCAGTGCTTCAGAGCAAGCAGGCTGTCTATCAGCAGTTCCGCACCCAGCTTCAGGCAATTTCCGGTGCGGCTTCCGCGCTGAACATCCCCACGGCGTTCACAACCGTGGCGGCGACTTCATCGGACACTGCGATCGCGACCATTTCCAGCGACAGCGGCGCGGTCGCAGGCAACTATGCCCTATCCGTAACTCAGCTTGCCCAGTCTCAGAAGATCTCATCGAGCGCCAAGACTGACACAACGAGTCCACTCAACCTCGCCCCCGGGACGTTCACGGTCAATGGCAAGCAAGTGACGGTGGACGGCACAGACTCTCTCAGGTCTATCGCGCAGAAGATCAATGGCCTCGGTTCAGGAGTGACAGCGAGCCTAATCGACGGGGGGAGCGGATCGGCTTACCTGACAATCACCTCTTCCAAGACAGGCGCTGCCAGCACGGTAGCGATGGCGGACCTCAGCGGCAACACGCTTTCAGCTCTCGGCATTGCAAGCGGCACCTCCACCACCATTCGCGAGCCGATCACGGGCGGCGCGACTTCGGTCGGCTTTAACGACCAGTCCACAACTCTGAAAACGCTCATTCCTGGCCTGCCGGACAGCATGACGCTCAACGTCAACGGCAGCGATGTGACCGTCGACACGACGACGGACACTCTGCAGAGCCTGGCGAACAAGCTCAGCGCTGTTGCCAACGTGACGGCTAGCGTGCGATCCGTCACCGTCGACGGGAAGACGCAATACAAACTCGACGTGAAGGGCACCGACGGGAACGCTCCGACCTTCACCGGCGACACACTTTCCACGGCTCTTGGCTTGGTGAAGACGAAGGTCTCGAATGAGATGGTCCAAGCGAAGGATGCCGCATACAGCCTCGATGGCGTGCACTTGACGAGTGCGAGTAACACGATCACCACGGCCATTCCGGGCGCGACTCTAACGCTGCTCAAAGGCACCGACGCCACGCCAGGTACGGCAACCCTGACGCTTGCAAGCGATACCGCAGGTGCTATCGGCAAGATCAAGTCGATGATCGACGCTTACAACAACGCCGTCGATTTCATTAACGACCAGAGCGCCTTTGATAAGGACACATTTCGAACGGGCATCCTCTTCGGCGACTCGGTCGCTCAGCAGGTTCAAGACAACCTCATCTCCATGGTTATCCAGACGGTGCCGGGAATCTCTGGAAAGTACACCAGCCTGCAGTCGCTGGGTTTTTCCGTCGACGAACAGAACCACCTGAAGGTCGATGACTCTACGTTGACTTCAGCTCTCCAATCGGACCCAACCACCGTCGCAAAGCTCTTCCAAGCGACGGGAAGCTCTACCGACGCAAATCTCAGTTTCGTTACGAGCACTAGTAAGACGAAGACAGCGGGTGCCGGCTCCTATGCGGTGAACATCACTCAGGCAGCGACGCTTGGATCCTTTACCGGAGAGGCGGCGCAAGCTTCGGCGAGCACCTACTCGGAGACGCTTACCTTTAACGGAAGCTTGTTTGGCAGCACGGCTTACAAGCTCACGCGGCCCTCGGGCAGCACGGCGGCCGATACTGTTCGAGCGATCAACACGGATGCCAAGCTGAAAGACCTCCTAACTGCAAGCCTCGATTCTAATGGCAAGCTCCTCATCACAAGCAAGAAGTACGGCGGAAACGGAAACTTCACCGTCGGCAGCGACCATGAAGCCGCCACGGACAATTCGGGCATTGGCTACGGTGCGAACGGAACAAAGGTGACTGGCCTGGATGTGGCTGGCACGATCAATGGCGAAGCGGCGACGGGTGCCGGCCAGTATCTCACCGGGAATTCTGGCAATGCCAAAACGGACGGCCTTCAGATCATGTACTCGGGCAGCGGAACGGGCGCTGTGGGCTCGATCCAATTCACAAAAGGCGTCGGCGCGGGCCTGGGCGACCTTATGCTGTCCTTCACCGACCCCGTCAGCGGGCTGCTCACGAGCACGGATAACTCGATCAAGACTCAATTGGACGATATGGCGTCGGAGATCACAGATTTTCAAGCTCGGCTCACGAGCAAGCAGGCTGAGCTAGAGGCGAAATACAACGCGATGGAGAGCGCGATCTCAAAGCTGCAAGGACAAGCGGCTCAGTTGAGCGCCATCCTTGCAGCCAAGTAACGCTAGCTCTCGTTGACGAGTTGCTTGCGCGTAATTTCGGTGCGCGTCAAAACACCACTTCGGCTGGTGGCGACGGTTACCTTGGAGCCAACCTCGCCCTCCATCATCTTCCTAAGCTCGAGGAAGCCAAGGGTGCCTGTATCCGCGCCTCCCACGGACAAGAGGTAGTCGCCAGCTTTGATGCCTGCATCGTCAGCCGGACTGCCCGGCGCAACGCGGTAGACCATCACACGCTTGATTTCCTGATTGTAAGCAGCGGAGATCCCCAGATCCCCCGGAGCCTTGTTGGCTACCTCGCCGCTCCAGTTCTCCAGCCACACGCGCCGACGATCGTAGTCGAAGGTGATATTGAAGTTCTGCAGGAAGCCGAACCCGACGGTCCCGTCCCCCTCTGCCGAACTGGAAGGTGCGTCAATGATGTCCCAGTAGCTCTCTTTCACAGGCACGCCGTAGATGTTCACGTCCTTCATGCGATACGCCCAGCTAGCCACTGCGCCGGAAGCGACGCCAGACAGCTTCTGAAACTTTGCTTCTTGCTCGCCCCACAACCCGACTCTCTGGAGAACGTCCTTGTGAGTCGTCGCATAGAATGCGTTCCCCGTATCCAGGGCCATTGTCATCTTCTTTCCGGTGTTCGCTACGACGGTCAGCTCGATCGAGCTCATGCCCGTCATCAGCATCTTGGCCAAAAACGTTTTCTTGTTGTCCGGAGTTCGTGTCGTGATGTCCGTCGACTTGGGATAGAAGATGAACTTCTTCTTCTGGAAGTTAATCTCCGTGACGTAGTCCTTGATCGCACTGAGACCCATCAGGCCGTCGCAATGGACGCCGTAGCCGTCCGTCAAGCGGCTCATCGGCTGCTGAACAGCTTCCTTGTCCTTCGGATCAATCGTCTTGTTGCCAAGCTTGAAGCTGGTCAACTTGACCGTGCTCGCCTGCAAAGTCCCCACAAAGTCTCGGAGGTTCATCACGCCTGTCGGTTTTCCGATATCGATCGAGTCGTTGAGGATGACCGTGCCGGCGAATCCGGTGTCGAAAACGCAGGAAACCGGATGGCCATTGACCATACCATCGACAATGATCGCGTCATCCGTCGTCCGGAAGGGAACTTCGGTGACGCCGGTTTGGGCAGAGGTGGCAATGAGAAGGAGAGCAGGGAAGAGCATAGTGACCATTATCGATTACGTCTGAGGAGGCGGTTTGGTGTCGGCAGATGTTACTGCCGGCTTGTCATGTAGAGGGGAAGTGCGAGCCATCCAAGGCCAATGAGCGGCAGCAGGACGAGGACGATGAGCCATGCGAACATGCCTCGGCGATCGATCAGGTCGATGACGCCGAAGATCACTGTGCCGATGAGCGAGAGCATGTAGAGACCTTGGATCCAGCCGTAAGTCGCGCCTGACGTGAAGGTCGTGAGGAAGTCGGCCGACGAGCCCGCGGCGGAGATGAACTTGATGATCGCCAGGACAAAGCATGTGAACGCGGCCACGGAAAGCGTCCAGCCGACGGCGCTCCAAACGGCTGGTGCCTTGCGGATGAAAAGGATGGTATGAAGACCCGCTGCTTGCTCGTACCCTGCACGAGGGAGGTTGACCACAGTTGCGGGTTGGGGAATCGGCCGGGCTGAATCGCCCTCAAGCACACGAAGCAGCTCGAGGCTTCCGCGGTGATCGGGGCTGACCTCAAGGGCGTGTTTGACCTTGACCAGGGCTTCTGCCCGGTGGGCGAAGCTGTAAAGGTGGACGGCGTAGTTGTACAGCAGCTTCGGATCGTCGGGGGAGATTGCCAGAGCTTGCTCGAACGTCTCGCTTGCGCTAACCGGCTGGTTCATGCGCGACATGGCGATGCCGAGGAGCATGAGGGTGGTCGGGGAGCCCTTGTCCAGTTCTTTGGCTTGGGTGAGCAGGTTCAGCGCCTGCATGGCCTGGCCGCTCTGCAGGGACTGCCGAGCGTAGTTTTGGAACTCTAAAACCTGAGTGTCGAGGGTCATCTAGCGTGGGTGTTGCGGCGTTACGGGGTTACTGTGTCACGGTGTTGCTCTTTGGTTCACAAGGACAAGAGAAGCCATGAGGCCTTCGGATGAAGACACCTCTCAAGCCTTATCCTGCAGCGCTGCAATCCCGGGCAACTCCTTGCCCTCGAGAAACTCCAAGCTGGCTCCGCCGCCCGTGCTCACATGCGTCACCTTGTCTGCGACCCCGAACTTCTCGACCGCGGCCGCAGAGTCGCCGCCGCCCACAATTGTGATGGCGCTTGACTCTGCCATTGCGTCCGCTACAGCGCGAGTGCCAGCTTCGAACGGCTTCATCTCAAACACACCCATTGGTCCGTTCCAGATCACCGTTCCAGCGGAACGAATCAGTCTGCCAAACGCCTGGGCGCTCTCGGGCCCGATGTCCGCTCCGATCTGGTCTGCAGGTATCAAGTCTGTCGAGACGACTTGCGTGGCAGCGTCCTCCTTCAGTTCGGGCGCAACCACCACATCCGTCGGCAGAACGATCTTGTCCCGGTTCGCGTTCAGCAGGCGCATTGCGTATTCTTGACTGCCCTCATCCAGCAAGGACTTGCCGATCTCCTTTCCCTGCGCTTTGAAGAAGGTGAACACCATTCCGCCGCCGATCAGGAGCTTGTCCACCTTCGGCAGAAGGTTCTCGATCACGCCGATCTTGTCTTTGACCTTTGAGCCTCCGAGAATGGCGACGAACGGTCTACGCGGGTTGTCTAGCGCCTCATCGAGGTACTTCATTTCCTTGCCAATCAGGTATCCGGCGACCGCTGGCAAGAGGCGCGCTACCCCTTCGGTGGAAGCGTGTGCTCGGTGAGCGGTGCCGAAGGCGTCGTTGACGTAAACCTCAGCGAGCGAAGCAAGTTGCTTCGCGAACTCGGGGTCGTTCGCTTCCTCTTCCTTGTGAAAACGGACGTTTTCCAGCAGCAGGACATCTCCCGGCTTGGCCTCTGCTACAGATTCGTCTACCTCGGCTCCCACGCAGTCGGGCAAGAGTTCGACATGTTGGTTGAGCAACTTTGAGAGGCGCTTCGCAACGGGAGCGAGGCTGAACTCGGGAGTTACTCCCTTTGGCCGTCCCAAATGGCTGGCAAGGATCACGATCGCGTGCCGGTCACGAAGCGTCTTGATTGTCGGCAGAGCCTCGGTGATGCGGCGGTCGTCGGTGATTTGCTGCCCGTCGAGCGGGACATTGAAATCGCAGCGGACGAGCACACGCTTGCCAGCGACATCAATGTCATCGATGGTCTTCTTGCTGAGGGCCATGGACGGAGTTTACCGACGCCTCGGGGAATCTTAACGGCCGCTAACTTCTTCCGAACCTGTCTTGCCTTCGAAGGTTTCTCCTGCATGCGGCATCATGACGTCTTCGACTGCAGGGCCCCGATAGCCTTGATCGAAGAGGACATCCTCACCGCCCAGCGGATACTCCTTTCGAAGAGGGAAGCCGGCCCAATCATCGGGGAGCATGAATCGCTCGCCTTTAGGCAGTTCGTTGCCCTCGAAGAGAATGCCAAAGAGATCGCCTATCTCCTTCTCCGGATACTCGGCTCCCGCGAAGAGGTGCATGAGCGTCGGGATCTTTTGGCCGTCGTTCACAGCCACCTTCACGAAGATTCGCGAATAGCTCTTCGTGGACATGAGGTTGTAAACGACCTCAAAGCGCTCTGGCATGTCGCGGGAGTGCTCCCAACGGCTGTAGTCAACTCCGAGGCACTCGCTAAAGTAGTCGTACTGCAGGTCGGGGTTGTGCTTGAGTTCCGCAATGACGTCCAGCAAGCTGTCGACGGTCACGCAGACGAAAAGCTGGTCTCGATCCACTTTAATGGCGCGGATCGCTTTCGCGAACTTGCCCTGCAGAATCTTGACTTCTGGTCTTTCGGTCTGTGCAGTTGCCACTTAGGCACCTCCCGCCGGCACGCTAGTAGGCGGATATGCAAGGTTCGGCTCGTCCTGGTACTTGCCCCGGGCCTCGTAGTCCTTGTCGATCTCGCCCAGCTTTGCCGGGTCGAGAGAGGTTGTCTCGTCCCAGTTGATGGCGCCGACGCGAATTACGTACAGGTAGCCAACCACGAAAGTCGCCATGTAGCTGAGCATCGCGATAAAACTGGTCGTCATGAAGGCGTCATCGGAGTTCCGGAAGACCGTCATCCAGCTCCAGAGGAAGACGACTTCGATATCGAACAGGATAAAGACGATCGCGACCAGATAAAACTTGATCGGGAATCGCTCTTTGGCGTCGCCGACCGGCTCCACCCCGCACTCGTAAGGCGCCTGCTTATAGGGGGTGACCTTCTTCGGTCCAAGCACCCAACTGAGGGTCACCATGGCGCCGCAGAGAACCGCAGCCACGGCAACCAGGACGAGCAGCCCGAGGTAGTCCTGCATCGAACTCAATGTTACCTTCCATGTGGCAGTGGTCTGGCAAGCGAGGGCACTGCCAAAATTTCGCTACACTTGGACCTTATGAGCGCGCAAAGATTCGGCACCCTGATGCAGCCACTGCTTGAGGGCCGCAATCTGGCGCCGGAAGAGGCGGTCGATCTCCTCACGTTTTTGACTAGCGGAGAGGCTTCGGACGCGCAGATCGGCGCTGCGGTTACGGCGCTCCGGGTGAAGTCCTGCACGGCGGACGAACTCGCCGCCTTTGCGAGCGTAATGCGCAACCAATCGACAGGCCCGCAGCACACTTTCGACGATCTCGTCGATACCTGCGGTACCGGCGGGGGCGCTCCTTCTTTCAACATTTCGACCGCTTCTGCCTTCATCGCTGCGGCGGCCGGCGTGCGCATTGCCAAGCACGGCAACCGCGGCGTGACCTCGCCTTACGGCAGCGCGGACGTTCTGGAGACTCTCGGTGCGCAGATTCAGACCTCCGAGGAGGTACTGCTGCGAATGCTCGACAGCGTGGGCTTGGGCTTTATGTATGCGCCTGCACACCATCCGGCGATGCGGCACGTTGGCAAGGCGCGCAAAGAACTGGGCTTTCGGACGGTTTTCAACCAGTTGGGCCCGCTGGCGAATCCACTTGGCGCGAAGCGGCAGCTGATCGGCGTCTACAGTCCTCGATTAAGTTTTCCTATGGCCGAGGCGCTGATGAAGTTGGGTACCGAACGGGCCCTGATCGCTCATGGCGAGGACGGTTTGGACGAGATTTCTCCCGTGGCACCTACCCGTTTCGCACTCCTTTGGGACGGCGAACTCAGCGAAGGCATCTTGACTCCTCAAGGCTTTGGCCTGAAGCCGGTTACGATGGCGTCTATCGTTCCGGGGGATACCGCGGAAGAGAACGCGAACCTGCTTCGAGAGGCCGTAACCGAGGTGGACTCGGACCGATGCACCGCGGTGCTGGGCTCTGCCGCGTGCGCGATTTGGATTGCTGGTCTCGCACCGGAGCGGCGTTCTGCGACAGAGATGGCCAGAGACCTCGTGGCGAGCGGCGCAGCGCGGGAGAAGATGGAAGAGTTCGTCAGGGAGAGTAAGAAGGCGTGAACGCCCTCACCCGGATCTTCGTTCGCAAGCACGAGGAGGTGGCTGCCGCGAAGCTCCTCACGCCTATTGACGATCTGGTGGCGCAAGTCGCGGATGCGCCGCCCACTCGTGGGTTCTTAGAAGCCATCCAGAACAGTCCGCATCCATTGGCACTCATCGCCGAAGTCAAGAAGGCCAGTCCCAGCAAAGGAGTCATACGGGCGGACTTCGACCCGGTGGAAATCGCCTTGACCTATGCGCGAGCCGGGGCAGACTGCCTTAGCGTGCTCACCGACATCGACTTCTTTCAAGGCAGCCCGGAGAACCTCTGGCGCGCGAGAGCTGCCACTCAAATCCCTTGTCTCCGGAAAGACTTCGTGGACGATCCTTATCAGGTCTGCGAAGCCCGGGCCTGGGGAGCGGACGCGATCCTGCTGATCGTTGCCGCACTTGAGAAGCATCAGGTTAGCGACTTGCACGCGCTGGCGGTCGAACTGGGTATGGACGTTCTGGTCGAGGTCCATACCGAGGTGGAGATGGAGGTCGCGCTCGACTTACGCTGCCCGCTAGTAGGCGTCAATAACCGGAACTTGGCCGACTTCACCACCGACCTTGCCACTTCCGAGCGTCTGATCCCGACCATAGCGAGACAGGCGACTGCAATCAGCGAAAGCGCGCTCGAAACCCCCGAAGACCTCCATAGAGTTCAGCAAGCTGGGGCTCGCGGTGTGCTGATTGGCACGACTTTCTGCTCGTCCCCGGACATCGGTTCTAAATTGAAGGAGGTCATGGGTTGGTGACGAGGGTCAAGGTTTGCGGCCTTTGCCGTGTCGAAGACGTCGAACTGGCGCTGGGGTTGGGAGCGCATGCTCTGGGCTTTATCTTCGAGCCGTCCAGTCCACGGTATATCGGCGACGACCGCGAGATCATCCGGCTGCCTAAGACATTCGGCCCGTACGCCACAAGTGTGGCGGTGTACGGGAACCTTCCTGCCGTCTTTCGGCACGAATGCCAAGTCGTTCAATTTGCGGAAGGTTGCTGGCGCGAGCACGGCACGCGGTTTGTGCGCGCGATCCGGTTCCGCGAACCGAAGACTCTGCTGGAAGCAAAGAACATGATTGAAGGTGCATTAAAGAGCTGCACGGGCGCAGAGGCCCTTCTACTCGATGCCTTTGATCCGAACGCCTACGGGGGCACCGGCAAGCGTGTGGACTGGGATCTTGCCGCCGAACTTGTACAGAGTTTGACGGTGCCGGTCATTCTCGCCGGGGGCTTGACTCCTGAGAACGTCGGCGAAGCCATAGCCAAGGTGCGACCCTATTCTGTCGACGTCAGCAGCGGCATTGAATCTGAGCCTCGCAAAAAGGACCCGCACAAGGTTCGGGACTTCATTCAGGCGGCCCTTGATTTTGCCCCCGGAATTTAGCCTGCGCCATGAATCCTACTTCGTGCAGCCCGGGCTAGACTCACAAGGTGCTCCTCGCCTTTGCCCTGCTTTCTACGCAGATGCCGCTGGACGCCGTACTCGCCAGCCCAGCGCTCCAAGGCGCTAGCGTGGGCGCATGCGTGACCACTCGCGACGGCCGAACCGTTTACCGGCACAACGCGGGGCTCCGCCTCACGCCAGGCAGCAACGAGAAGTTGGTGTCGTGCAGCTACGCCCTACACACGCTAGGTCCCGACTACCGTACATCGACACGTTTCTGGAAACGCGGAGACACCCTTGTCATAGGTGCACCTGGCGACCCGCTTCTCACCCACGAGCAACTTCAGCAAGCAGCCAAGACGCTGGGCATCGATTACGCCAAAGTCCAGGTCAGGGAAGCCTATCACCCGGGCTATCCGGGCTCCTGGGAATGGGATGATCTGCCCAATCGATATGCCGCTCCGGTCGTAAGCCTCTGTTTCGACCAAGGTGCTTTCGAACTGTGGAGCAATCAAGGTCAACCTGAACTGGTTCCCGGATCTTTCGGCATCGGGGTTGCTTACCAACAAGCGGCAACCAAGGTCAAGAGCACCTACGACCCAATAAGGGGCACGCTTCAGATCGTCGGCCAGCTTCCCAGTACGAAGCAGCGCATCGAGCGCTTCGCGCTCCCGAGGCCGGATGAGGCGGCTGCCTCGCTGTTTGGAAAGTCTTTTGAGCGTATCGCTGAGGTCCCGACGGACAAACCTGATCTCGTTATTGAAAGCAAGCCTCTTCGAGAAACCGTCAAAGCTTGCTTGCAGCCAAGCGACAACTTGATCGCCGAGAACCTGCTGATGATCGCGACCACGCGAGAAAAGACTTTCGCCGATCCTTACGAGCAGGCCAGGCAGGGCGAGACGAGATTTCTGACCGAAGTTGTGGGGATTCCCAAGAGAGACTTTGAAGTGGACGATGGAAGCGGCGAAAGCCGGCACAACATGGTCACGGCCCGCATGCTCGCAAAGCTCCTGCGATGGGCCGATAAGCAACCCACTCGGCAAGTTTGGCGTCAAGCTCTTGCAACCCCGGGTGTCGGTACCCTGCAAAACCGCCTGATTGGTTTACAGTTTCAGGGGAAAACCGGAACGCTCGACATGTCGGTGGCACTCTCTGGATATATAAGAACTCGCTCCGGGCGAACTCTGGTGGCGAGTGTTATAGTAAATAACTTCTCAAGCTCCGCGAACCAAATTCGAAGCATAGTTGACAGGTTTATGGGGTTGGTAGCTAAGAGTGATTAATTCGGCACACACCTTGCGAATGCGATCCGGTATGAAGGCCGTTCTGCCCACCCGCGCATTGCTCCTCCTGATGAGCATCGGTCTCATCGACCTCGTGGCGACCGCCATGCTCCACTCCCGCGGCCTCATCGTGGAGCTGAACCCGGCCATGCGGCCGTTTATCGAGCGCAGCGAATGGCTTTTTGCCTTCGTGAAGGGTTCGTCCCTTGTTCTCGCTTGGGCGGCGATGGCTTGGTATGCGAAGACGAATCTGAACTTTGTGCGGCAGGCATGCCTCTGGGGCAGTGCTGCGTATCTCGGGGTCTGGCTGGTCTGGTTCGTGTCGGCCCGGTAGCCCCAGCGACTATGTAGGTCTCCATAAGTCTTATTAGCCCTGTATGTCCGTTACGCTTTCTGGATAGTAACCTTTCCGCATGGATGAGCCGAGGCCGCTACAGATGGGCGCTGTGGTGGGTGAGCGCTTCGAGGTTCAAGAGCTTCTCGGCCGCGGCGGATTCGGCAACGTCTATCTAGTCAAAGACGAGCTGCGCGGCGACCTCGCCGTGATGAAAGAACTGGCGCCGACGGGCACGCGGCGTGGCGAGGACGGCACCCTCAAGCTGGAGACGCTCGGCGCCTCCACCGCTCATCACCTCCGTCAGCGGTTCATCGAAGAAGGGAAACTTCTTGCGAAGCTGCACCTCCGCGGCATTCCGCAGGTTCGGGCCACTCTTACGGACCTCGGCACCGCGTTCTTCGTCAGCGACTACATTGAGGGCTCGCAGACCGTGCAGGACATCCTTGATCGGGAGAATCAGCTCGGCGTAGATCAAACTCTGGACATCGTCCATCAGGTTCTCGACACCCTTGAAGGCATTCACAATAAAGGCTTTCTCCATCGGGACATTAAGCCGTCCAACATTCTCGTGAGCGAACGCAGCGAGGCGTTCCTGCTGGACTTCGGCTCGGCGCGCGAATGGCACGCCGATGCCGGGGGCCGCCACACGGTCCTTTTCACCCCCGGCTATGCTCCCCTGGAGCAACTAAGCGAGCGAGCCAAGCGCGGACCCGCGACCGACCTTTACGCTCTCTGCGCTACCGCTTATCACATGCTCACAGGCAGCCGCCCTCCTGCGCCGCCGGATCGCCTTGCGGGCGCGGAAGTAACGCCGATCCGCATGATTCGGCCAGAGGTTCCGGCAGAGGTTGCCTCCACTATCGAGCTGGGCCTTGCGTTGAACTATGGTGAGCGGCCGCAGTCAGTCAAGTCCTTTCGCGAGCTCATGGAGGCCGCCGAAGCGGAGCCGGATGGCCTCGGATGGGTTGAAGTCGACGCCAAGCTTGTTGCGCTTGAGAGCCTGACCTACGAGCGCCGGCAGTGCCCGGCTTGCTCGGGCGTTTTGGACGAGCCTCGCCCCCTGCGGAAGGGAACTTGCCCGGTGTGTCGCGAGGGGGCGATCCGTAGGCGGCACATCGACGAGCGCCTCTGCCCCGTTTGCCGAGTCAGTCCGCTTCGGACCCGAGCGAATGACAATCCGCTCCTCATCTGTCCGCTTTGTAACTCCGGCGAGCTTCATCGCAGGCGCAAAGGTCTCCTTACTACCGCGAGCGAAATGGCGTGCGGCAACTGCGAGGGGCGTTTCGACTTAGAAGGTCAGAAAATGACGATCCTCGATCTCGGGGCCGCCCACTCGGACGTGATGATCGGGGCCGAAGCGACCGGCGAAGAATGGAGAAATCATAGCGGCCGTTCGGCTGAAGTCCATATGTGCGACGGCTGTGGCGCGCAGTTCGACACCCTTGCAGATGGGAGATGGAAGCAGGTCCAGCCGGTCGCAAAGGAGAACCTCAGCGTGCTGTACCCGGACGAGTGGGCGCGGGTCGCGGCTGGTCTTGATCCGGGCTCCGGCAATGCCGAGTGCACGAGCTGCGAGGCCGATTTCTTCGTGGACGGAGAAAGCGTTACGCTGCTGGACTGCATGGCGGATCCGAACGGCTTTGGGCGCGAGAATCTTGGCCGCCTCCTCCAGATGGAGGAACTGCGCTGGATGGGTGTCGGGAAGGACAGTCCGAACCCGGGCTACGTCTGCGGGTCGTGCGGCACCGAGTTTGACCGGGACGGCGACTACCTCCGTCTGATTCAGTCCCCCAACAGGCGCCTCCTGCGGTTCGTCGGCTCGGTGCACCGGATGGAGGACTGGCACCGCATGGCTCAGGGCCTGCCGACCGTTGCGGATGAAGGGGAGTTTCGTGAGCGCCTCGACGGGGCGCTCCGCGAGGCTTATCGCAAGGGCGAGTTGTCATTTGATAACGACCATCGCGTCCTCTGGTCGGGCCCAGCCGAACGCGAGTCCGACGATCTGGCGGGGACGCTGGAGGTCACGGTCGATGATCTGAGCTTCGGCGGCCGCATCGGCCGGTGGCGCGTGCCCTTCGATGCGGCGACGGTGGTCTCGGCTGCCGGAAACTTGCTCAGTCTGCGCGTCAACAGCGAGCCTGGCCCTGTGGTCTTCACGATCGAACCGCAAGCGATCGAGGTCGATCTGGAGTCCGGCCACTGCCAGTTGAAACTGACTGCGGAAGATCTAGGCGCTCGCCTTAGGGAGCGCGGGCGGCTCGTCCGCCCATAATCAGCGAGTGATCCAGCGCCTCGTCATCGCTACCCACAACCGCAAGAAAGCTGGTGAGATGGTCCAGATTCTCTCCGAACGAGTCCCCGGACTGCGGCTGCTCACGTTGGCCGACTTCGAAGGCGCACCGGAGCCGGACGAGACGGGCGACACCTACGAAGAGAACGCGAGGATCAAGTCTGAGTCGGCGGCGCGTTTCACAGGGGAGTGGTGCCTTGCGGATGACGCTGGGCTGGAAATCGATGCGCTGGACGGCGCACCTGGCGTGCATTCGAAGCGGTTCGAGGGTGCTGAGTCAAGCTTCGATCATAAGATCTCTCGCGTGCTGGCGCTATTGGCGAATGTTTCGGAGGAGGGAAGGGGAGCACGTTTCCGGTGCTTTGTGGCCCTGTCTTCACCTCATGCGGAGAGTACGGAGACATTCAATGCCATTTGCGAGGGCCGCATCGCGAGTGAGCGTAGCGGGAACGGCGGTTTTGGCTACGATCCGATCTTCTTTCTTCCCGAGCTTGGCTGCACCATGGCGGATCTGACCGCCGAGCAAAAGCACGCGATAAGTCATCGCGGCAAGGTTCTTGGTAAAGTTTCGAAGCGGCTCAACGAATTGCTTGCGCGTTGACGAACGCCCCCGTGTGCGGACGGGCGGACACCGAAACTCTGCCCCGGCCCTCTGCATCGGGTCCATTTCGCCTGTAAGAGCCACCCTGAGGTGGGTGGCAGGCGCCATAACGCGCCGGGACAAATCGTAGGAAGAACAGAGCTTATCGCTCACTGCTTATGCGAAAATCCGCAACGATGTCTCGTTTTGTTGTTTCAGGCTTTCTCCTTGCCGGCGTGAGCGCGTGGGTGAGTGCGGCTCCAGCCCAGCAAGCCGCCTTCTACAGCCGTCCCGATATTCATGGAGATCGTGTCGTCTTTACGGCCGAGGGCGACCTTTGGCTGGGAACGATTGGCAACGGCGATGCCAAGCGAATCACCTCCGATCCCGGCCTCGAGACCAATGCTCACTTCTCGCCCGACGGAACGATGATCGCCTTCACGGCGCAATACGACCGCGGAAACGATGTCTATGTGATGCCGGTGACCGGCGGCTCTCCGAAGCGGCTCACCTACGATCCGGTAGGCGCTGGTGTGCTAGCCTGGACGCCGGATGGCAAAAACGTGCTGTTCCGATCCTCGCGGACGAGCGTGGATGGCTTTGTCCACGAGATATTCAGTGTGTCGGTGAACGGTGGCATTGCGCAGAAAGTGCCGGTGCCTACGGGCGAATTCGCTGCGATGCGGCCGGGCGGGAAAGTTATGGCTTACGTGCCGGGCAGCGCGGAGTGGATGAACTGGTTCCGGTATCGCGGCGGGGAAGCCGACGACATTTGGATCACCGATCTGTCGGGCAAGAACTTTACGAAGCTCACGGAAAATCCGGGCATCGACACTGCACCCGCTTGGCTAGGCAACGACATCGTCTTCGCCTCCGAACGGGGAACGAGCTTATCGAACTTGTATCGGTTGGACCCAACGTCCAAGAAGGTTACGACTCTCACGAGCTTTACCGACCAGCCGGTGCGCTATCCCACCAGCGACGGAAAGCGCGTGGTGTTCCAGAAGGGCGCATCGATTTATGTTTACGACCCGGCGGTTGGATCAGCCAGGGTGCTGGAGTTCTCGCTGAACAGCGACCGGATCCATGCTCGCGAGCATCCTGTACCGGTGGCAAGCACCTTCCGCGAGGCTGCCATTGGGCCGACGGGCAAGCGGCTGGTACTCGAAGCCCAGGGGCAGCTGGTGAGCGTGGCGGCGGAGAACGGTGATAGTCGCGTGCTGGAAGGCGATTCCGCGGGCCGAGCCATGCACCCGGCGTGGTCGCCGGATGGCAAGCAGGTTGCCTTTATCTCTGACAAGGGCGGCGAAGAGCAGATTTATCTCGTGGATGCCCTCGGCGGCATTCCGAAGAAGCTGACCACGAGTCTCACAGGGCAACACTTCCAGCTTGAATGGGCGCCTGACGGGAAGCACATTGCGATCGGCGATCGGGAGATGCGCATCCAAGTC
>Ga0070660_100001411_pt1 | contig 16351 bp, 15 predicted proteins | sample KBSC33metaG_FD_64670 | JGI IMG/M metagenome (GOLD analysis project Ga0070660, IMG submission 64670) | Corn rhizosphere microbial communities from Kellogg Biological Station, Michigan, USA - KBS C3-3 metaG | ecosystem: Host-associated > Plants > Roots > Rhizosphere > Soil ... | reverse complement strand
GGCATCAAGGCCGCACAAAAGAAGTTCTTCCAGTCCGTGCCGTTCCTCTCGATCTTCCGTCCATTCTGATTCGCGGTCTTCGCCCGATGGACAAGCCAGGATTGCCAATGAGCCCGGCCCGGGAGAGGCATCACGCCTAGCAGGCCACATCGGGGGTCGGCGGGTGCAGCCGCCGCGATCATTTTCGTCGCGGCGCTTCTCGCTGTCGAAGTTGCGCGACTGGCGACCGCTTCCGCAGTTTCCCAATCGCGGCCGCAGCTTGCGCAAAAACTGGCGCCAAACCTGCCGGATTTGCTTGATTCGATGGCGATGACCGAGGTCGGCGAGGCCGCCGCCCGCGGAAGCGCCCCGTCAGCGCTCACGCTGGACCGGTTGCGGCAGCTTGCAACCGCCGCACCGCTCGATCCCGAGCCATTCCTGGTGCAGGCGGCGATTACCGAACGCGGTGGCGACCTGGACAAGGCGGAGCGACTGCTGACCGAGGCCCGCCGCCGCGACCCGCGCTCGATCGCTGCCCGTTACTTGCTGGCGGATGTTTGGCTTCGGAAGGGCCGTGTCGTCGACGCTCTCGGCGAGATGGCAATTCTCGGAAGACTGGTCCCGTCCAGCTCGCTCCAAATGGTCCCGGCGCTTGCCCAATATGCGCAATCGCCCGGCGCTGCGGCGAAGTTGCACACAATCCTCGATTCCAATCCGCAATTGCGGGAACCGCTCCTCAATGCCCTCGCCGCGGATCCCAACAATATCGACCTTATCCTGCAGCTCCGCGGGAACGTCCAGCGAGGGACACGCGACGAGCAGAGGTGGCAATCGAAGCTGCTCGGAGAGCTTATCTCCCAGGGTGAATTCCTGCGCGCCCATGACCTTTGGCGCCAGCTTTCGGGACTTCCATCCGAGACGGAGAGTTTGATTTTCAACCCGGGGTTCAATGACATTCCGGCGCCGCCGCCTTTCGACTGGGAGTTCGGGTCGAGTTCCGCGGGATTCGCCGAACCCGGCAACGGATCGATGCAAGTCGACTTCTACGGCCGTGACAATGCGGCATTGGCCGGCCAGTTGCTCCTGCTTCCGCCGGGCAATTACGCTTTCCTGTCACCCGCATCGGGAACGGTCGCTCCGAACGCCCTGATCTGGACACTGACCTGTTTGTCGGGAGGGCCGCCGCTCATGCAGCTCGATCTCGGCGCCCAGGGTCCCGGTCGGCCTACCTCCTTCACTGTTCCCGCCAGCCAGTGCAGCGCACAACGGCTCGTGCTCATCGGGCGAGGCCAGGACATGCCGCAGGAGAGCAATGTTCGAATTGGCCCACTTCGGCTCGAAAGGGTTACCCAGTGAGCCAGCGAATCCGCTCCGCGAGCGTCGCGCTCTATCTGCTTTTGTGCATCTTGCTCGGCGGGAGTGCGCAGGGCGTCTGGAACAACCTCGCGCTCCAGTTGCTGGGGATCGCCCTGGCGGCCTCAGCCGCGATCCTGGTGGTCCCGGCCGATGGCGAGGGGGATAGTGCAAGAGGCGTCTACATTCTGCTTGGGCTTGGGCTGCTGCTCGTTCTCTTGCAGCTGGTTCCGATGCCGGCGAACCTGTGGTCGGGACTGCCCGGCCGGCAGGAGCTTTCACGGTCCTATTCACTCATCGGATATCCCGCGCCCGCCTTGCCGTTATCGATGGCTCCATACCGGTCTGTGATGACGCTGTTCGCGCTGATCCCGGCTGTCGCCGTCTTTGCAGCCGCGAAGTTGCTCCGCGCATCTCCGCGCTGGCTTGCGCTTGCAATCGTAACCGGCACGGGATGCGGGATCGTGCTGGGCGCATTGCAGGTCGGCAACGGGCAAGGGTCGTGGGCCTACCTCTATGACTTCACAAACGGCGGCGCCGTCGGCCAATTCGCCAATCGCAATCATATGGGGGAATTGCTGTTGCTCTCGATTCCCTTTGGAGTCGCGCTTCTCACGTCCGGCAAATCCACAGCCGGCGGTTCGGCGCAGGCGAAGGTCGCGATCGGGGCCGCCGCGCTATTGCTGATAGTGGTCGGAATCGCGCTTAACGGGTCGCTGACCGCGATCGCACTCCTGTTGCCGGTGACCCTCGCGAGCGCTTCGCTCATCCCTGCTGCCGTCCGTTGGCGCTCGCTGGCTCTGCCGGTTGCTGGAATTGCGCTTGTCGGGGCGGTCGCGCTGGTCGCTGTGAATCCTATTCCCGCGGTCGTGTCCGATCTCGGAGCGACAACATCGGTCCAGACGCGCGGCGAAATCTGGGGGACCACCACGAGGGCCATTCGCGACACATTCCCGGCCGGCTCCGGCTTGGGAACCTTCGAGCAGGCGTATCGCCAATATGAGGATCCCTCGCAGGTCAATAACCGTTACGTCAACCACGCCCACAATGATTATCTCGAACTCGCGCTCGAGCTCGGCTTGCCCGGAATCGTCCTGATGGTCCTGTTCCTGGCCTGGTGGTCGATTGCAGCAGCGCGCGCGTGGACCTCTCCGCTGACCACGGCTTTCGGACGCGCTGCGACGATCGCCTCCGCTGTGACCCTTGCGCACAGCATCGTCGATTACCCGCTGCGAACGGGCGCCATCTCGGCCATTTTCGGGGCCTGCCTTGCGCTGATGGCCCAACGCCTAAGGAGCGAGCCGTCGGCTCGGACTGGCGAAATGCGGCCTACACGGCACGTGAAGCTCGGCTAACCTTCTCCGAGAACGATGAATTGACGCCGGCCGCGGCTTAACTGTGTTGTTTCTGCAACGCTGCATGCTACGGCGGAAGGAATGGATGCCCCCGCAGCCGAATCGGATTTGACTGCCACTTCGACAGCTCGCTGGACCGAACGGGAGCGCGAGAGCGGCCGCCTGTATCGTTATGCGGCGATCGGGATTGCAATCCTTCTGGCGCTTACCGCGAGCTTCAGCGTCTGGCTGCTCAGCCGCCCGGCGCAGCCCGGCACCTTGCTTTCGCCGCCGCTGATCGCGGCGTTGCTGATTGCCAATCTCATTCCCGCGATTGCCTTGATGGTTCTGCTGTCACGGCGCATCGCGATGCGGCGCGCGGAGAGGGGAGGGCTTGGAACCGGCCGTCTCCATACCCGGCTGGTGGCGCTCTTCTCGGTCATCGCCGCAGTGCCGACGGTGCTCGTCGCGATTTTCGCCTCATTGCTGTTCCAGAGCGGACTGGAGTTCTGGTTTTCCGACCGCGCCAGAAGCATGCTCGAAAATACGGTCGAAGTCGCTCGAGGCGCTTACCGCTACGGCATAGGCCAGGTCGGTTCGGAAGCCGCGGCCATGTCCGGAAATCTCGCGGAATATCTGAACCAATGGTCGCTCGACGACCCGCGCTTCAGGCAGGGGCTGGCCTACCAGGTCTATTTGCGGTCGCTGAACGAGGCCGCGATCCTCCACCTCACTCCGCGTGGCGACGTTCAAAGCCTGGCGGTCATCAACGGCTACGACGGGATGATCGACGGGCAGAGGATCAAGTCGGCGGTCGCAAAGCTCCGCAATACTCCCGAGGGCACGGCGGTGGATGCACAGACGCCCAACAGAATGGCGATCCTCACCCGTCTCAATTACGGCGACAACAGCTATCTTTACGTGGCCCGCTGGGTCGACCCCGAGCTCAAGGTCCAGATCGTCCGAGCGCAAAATGTGGTCGACGACTATCATGCGCTGCTCGCTAGGTCCCGGATCAACCAGTTGCGGTTCAACGCAGCACTGCTGTTGGGATCGCTGCTCATCGTCGCTCTCGCCATCGCCGCGGCTTTGCGCCTCGCGGACCGCCTCGTGCGACCGGTTGGGCAGCTCGCTGAGGCCGCCGGCAGGATCGAGCAGGGGGATTTCTCGGCGCGGGTCCCGGTCACCGAAACCGAGGACGAAATCGAGATGCTCGCCCATGCGTTCAATCGGATGACGGCCCGGCTGGAAGAGCAGACCGGTGCATTGCGCTCCGCCAACGCGCAGTTGGAAACCCGGCGCGCGTTCATCGAGGCAGTCCTCTCCAGCGTCACCGCTGGAGTGGTCGCGCTTGATGCGGCGAACCGCATTCTGCTCATCAACCGATCGGCCGAAGCGCTTCTCCAGCACGGCGAGGAGGGGCTGGAGGGAATGGCGCTGCCCGAGGTCTCCTCCGATCTCGATGACTTCATGCACGACGGCGAGCGCGAGGCGAATGTCGATATCGAGGCGGGCGGTGGCCGCCGTACCCTCGCGATCAAGCGCGTCCGCTACCAGGACGGGACGGTGCTTACATTCGACGACATCACCGATCAGCTGTCGGATCAGCGCAGCGCGGCCTGGTCGGACATCGCTCGCAGGATCGCGCACGAGATCAAGAATCCGCTGACTCCGATCCAGCTCGCGGCGGAGCGCCTGCAGCGGCGATTCTCGGATGAAATCGCTTCCGACAAGGACACGTTCGAGCGGCTGACGGGCACAATCGTCCGCCAGGTCGGCGATCTCAGGCGGATGGTCGACGAATTTTCCAATTTCGCGCGGATGCCAAAGCCGGTCTTCCGGATGGAAAATGTCCACGAGGTCGCCCGCCAGGCGTTGTTCCTCCACGAAGTCGCGCATCCGGGGATCAAGTTCATCCTCGATCCGCCGACCGGTGACTTCCAGATGGTCTGCGACCGGCGGCAACTCGGCCAGGCGCTGACCAACGTCGTCAAGAACGGTGTCGAAGCCATTGAATCGAGACGATCGCGCGGGGAACATCACTTGAGTGGCGACCGTGTCGAATTGCGCCTGCATCGAGAGGGCGACCAGCTCGTCATCAACATCAGCGATACGGGCGTAGGGCTCCCCGCGGACCGCGAGCGGCTGACCGAACCCTATATGACAACGCGAGTGCGCGGCACCGGTCTGGGCCTCGCGATCGTCAAGAAGATTGTCGAGGAGCATTGCGGAGAGATTGCCTTCCTTGACCAGCCGGGCGGCGGCACGCGCGTGCGAATCGCGTTCGACGTCGACAAGCTCGCGAACCGGGAGGGCGAGGAGCCGCCCGCGGAATCCGACGGAGACGAAAATAGTGACGGTACAGATGCTTAAGGAGGGTTTTTAATGGCCTTGGAAGTCCTGGTCGTCGATGATGAGGAAGACATTCGGGACCTCGTCAGCGGAGTTCTGGAGGACGAGGGCTATTCCGTCCGAACAGCTGCGGACAGCAGCGCGACGCTGGAGGCGATCAAGGACCGCCGGCCGTCGCTGGTTCTGCTCGACGTGTGGCTGCAGGGGTCGCGGCTCGACGGGCTGCAGTTGCTGCAGGAGCTAAAGCGCCACGATCCGAGCCTGCCGGTATTGATGATCTCCGGCCACGGCAATCTTGACACGGCGGTTGCGGCGATCCGGGAAGGGGCGGTCGACTTCATCGAAAAACCGTTCGAGGCCGGGCACTTGTTGCACCTGGTGGCGAGGGCCACCGAAACCGAGAGCCTCCGCCGCGAAAACGAGAGCCTGCGCCAGCAAGTCGTCCATGACGAGGTGCTGAGCGGAAGCTCGGTGGCGATCAACACCGTGCGTGCAACCCTGAAGCGCGTTGCTCCAACGGGGAGCCGGGTGCTGATTACTGGTCCCGCCGGAGTCGGCAAGGAAGTGGCTGCGCGGACCATCCACCAGTGGAGCACTCGGGCGAACGGGCCGTTCATCGTCGTCTCCGCGGCCATGATGACTCCGGAACGGGTGGAGGAGGAACTGTTCGGGATCGACAGCGAGGACGTCAGCCGGCCCGGGCTGCTCGAGCAGGCGCATGGCGGGACCTTGTTCCTCGACGAGATTGCCGACATGCCGCCGACAACCCAGGCCAAGATCCTGCGCGTGCTGACCGATCAGAGCTATCACAGGGTCGGAGGGCAGAGGCCGGTCAAGGTCGACGTTCGGGTGCTCTCGGCGACATCGCGCGATCTCGCCCACGAGATCGCCGACGGCCGGTTCCGCGAGGACCTGTTCTATCGGCTCAATGTGGTTCCGGTTCGGCTACCGCCGCTGAGGGAACGGCGCGAGGATATCCCGGAGCTCGCGAACCAGTTCCTCGCGCGCTTCGCGGCCGAGCGGCGAATCCCGCCTCCGGAGCTGTCGCACGAGGCGATCGCAGCCCTTCAGGCGCACGACTGGCCTGGCAACGTGCGTCAGCTGAGGAACATCATCGAGCGCACCGTGATTCTTGCGCCGTGCGAGCGGGTCGAGCGGATCGAGGCCGACATGCTGCCTTCGGAAATCCTTGAGAATCAGGGATCGTCCGGGATTTCGGGCAATGCGATGACGATCATGGGAAGCCCGCTTCGCGAGGCTCGCGAATCGTTCGAGCGCGAATATCTGAAGATTCAGATTCGCCGGTTTTCGGGCAACATCTCACGGACAGCGTCGTTCATCGGAATGGAACGCTCGGCCCTGCACCGCAAGCTCAAGGCACTGGGGATCGGCGAGAAACGCGAAGAGGAGTAGGGGCCCAAACCCCGCCAACCATGGCCGGCAAGCCGCTAAGCCTCCAGGATCAATTTCTGAATAGCGCGCGCAGGTCGAAGACGACGCTGACCATATTCCTGTTGAAGGGTGTCAAGCTGCAAGGCGTGATCACCTGGTTCGACGCCTTTTCGCTCCTGCTTCGCCGAGACGGGCAGACGCAGCTCGTTTACAAGCATTCGGTGTCGACCATCATGCCCTCGGCATCGTTCGATCTTTCGGAAATCAAGGTCCCGGACAGGGCGAGCAAGGCCGGCCTTCAGGATTCATTCCTGTCGGCCGCCGCCCGCGAACGCCAGCAGACGACGGTTTTCCTGGTCAATGGGGTCATGCTTCAGGGTGTCGTCAGGGTGCACGACCAGTTCTCGCTATTGCTCGAACGTGCAGGCCAGTCGCAGCTCATCTACAAGCACGCGATTTCCACCATCCAGCCGGAGCATCCGCTCTCGCTCGGGAATGCGGACAACAGCGAGAACAGCGGCGCATGACAATTACGGTTTCGAGCGGCCCGGGAGCGCTTGACGTCACGCGCGGAGAACGGGCGGTTGTCGCGGGCATTGAACGCATGGGGCAGGGCAACGGCCGGTCGGCCGAGGCCAGGCTGGAAGAGGCCGTCGGGCTGGCCCAGGCGATCGGGATCGATGTCGTCGCGAGGCGAACCTTCAGGCTTCGCTCGCTCGCTCCGGCGACCCTGCTGGGAAAAGGCCAGGTCGAAGAGATCGGCGGGATCGCCAAGGCGGAGCGGGCGGGCCTTCTCATCGTCGACGCGCCTCTCACGCCCGTTCAGCAGAAATCGCTCGAGGAGCAATCGGGAACCAAGGTGATAGATCGCACCAGCCTCATCCTGGAAATTTTCGGGGAGCGGGCGGCGACCGCGGAAGGCCGGCTCCAGGTCGAGCTCGCCCACCTCGATTACCAGGCGGGGCGACTGGTTCGCAGCTGGACCCACCTCGAGCGTCAGCGCGGCGGCTTCGGCTTCCTCGGCGGTCCCGGCGAAACCCAGATCGAAGCCGACCGGCGAATGATCCGCGATCGAATGGCGCGAATCCGGCGCGAGCTCGATCAGGTGAAACGGACCCGCGGCCTCCACCGGGGCAGGCGCCAGCGCGCGCCTTGGCCCGTAATCGCTCTCGTCGGTTACACAAACGCCGGAAAATCAACGCTTTTCAATCGAATGACCGGTGGCGATGTCCTTGCTGAGGACATGCTCTTCGCTACGCTCGACCCCACCATGCGCGACGTGAGGCTGCCCGGCTTCGACAAAGCCATCCTCTCCGACACCGTCGGCTTCGTCTCCGATCTGCCGACGCAGCTTGTCGCGGCATTTCGCGCGACTCTGGAAGAAGTCGTTTCGGCGGATCTGCTGGTGCACGTGCGCGACATGGCGCATCCCGACCGCGAGGCGCAGCGCGAGGACGTCGAGCAGGTATTGATGCAGCTGGGGGCGGGGCGCGATGACGCGGCCGCTCCGCCGCTCCTCGAGGCGTGGAACAAGGTCGACCTCTTGCCCCGGCAGGAGCGCGAGGCGCTCTTGACCGAAGCCGAGCGCCGCGAGGACGTGGTTCCAATATCCGCGCTGACCGGCTTCGGGATCGACACATTGCGCGAACGCATTGCCGACATACTCCACAGAGGCGCGCAGCTTCACGAGATCGAGCTGCCGGCAGGTGATGGGGGCAGGATTGCGTGGTTGCACGCGCGCGGTGACGTCATTGGCCAGCAGACCCGAGAGAGCCAGGTCCATCTTCAGGTTCGGCTATCCCCGGAGAATTGGGCGCGGTTTCAATCGCTTTGAGCTGCCTTCGCCTTCACCCAGAGCGCTTCCTTCTCGTCCAAGTTCATCGCGTCGAAGCCGGGATTTTTCTCGATCGAACGGAAACGACTTTCGAATTTCCGGTTGGCTTGCCGCAAAGCCTCTTCCGCATCGATATTGAGATGTCGTGCGAGGTTGACGACCGCGAATAACAGGTCACCCAGCTCCTCTTTCCGCCGATCCGGCTCGGACTCGGCATCCAGCTCGCGCAGCTCCTCGTCAACCTTCGCGCGCGGCCCCGACATGTCGGGCCAGTCGAAGCCTGTGCGGGCGGCACGGCGCTGGAGCTTTGCCGCGCGGTCGAGGGCGGGAAGGGCATTTGCGACGCCGGCGAGAGCGCTGCCGTCGGCCTGTTGCTTTCGCTCTGCCGCCTTGATCGCATCCCAGCCTGGCGTTTCGCTGGCGTTGCCGAAGATGTGGGGATGCCGGCGCTCGAGCTTCTCGCAAATCCGGTCGATGACATCATCGATCGAGAATTGGCCACGCTCCTCAGCCATTTGCGCGTGGAAAACGACCTGCAGCTGAAGATCGCCAAGTTCGTCCGCCAGCGCTTTCATGTCGTTGCGGTCGATGGCGTCGGCAACTTCATAGGCTTCCTCGATCGTGTAGGGCGCGATCGTCTCGAAGCTTTGCCTAAGATCCCAGCTGCATCCGTTCTCGGGATCACGCAACCGCCGCATGATCGCAATCAATCGGTCCAGGTGGCTCATGAGGGGAGTTCCACAGGGGCCCGCGCCCTCTGATCTATAAGTCTGATAATATGTATTATGTAAAATATTTGGGACATCAGAGGCGGCCAATCGTCAAGGCAATCGCGATCGCGACCAGGAAGATCGCAATCCAGGCCAGTGCCATCTTCAGCGTTTTCCCGAGCGGCAGCCGCCTCCCGACCAACGCCGACGCGACGAAGACGGTCGCGACGAGGTAGAAGACGACGTATGGCGCGTTGGCGTTCATGAGAGGTCGATCTCCAATCCATCATAGGCCGGCTCGGCCCAGTCCGGCAGGTCCCGGACCAGAGACTGATAATCCATGCTCGCATTCATGTGAGTGAGGTAAAGCTTTTGGACCCGAAGCTGCTCCGCCCAGCCGAGCACCGCGTCGAGATGTGCATGGGTCGGATGCGGCCCACGCTGCAGGCAATCACAGATCAGCACGTCCACGCCTTCATATAGGCGCATCATATCTGGCGACATTTCATTGAAATCTATCGCATAAGCCGCCGCCTGAGTGCCTTCCTCGATGCGCAATCCGAGCGAGCTCGCGTCTCCGTGGGGCTGGTCGACAAGCCCGATCCGCGCATTGCCGATTCGAAGCTCTTCGCCCGCCTCGACCGCTTCAACCACCGGTGAATAAAAGCCCGAGCCGGCAAATGCATAGTCGAAGCGCATCCGGAGCCGCTCCAGCACATCCGTTCGAGCATGGAGCGGCACTGGCCCGCGCCGTTGCGCGATCGGGCGCAGGTCGTCGATCCCGTGACAGTGGTCGGCATGGTCATGAGTCACCACGACCGCGTCGAGATCCCCGATCGCGGCGCTCAATAGCTGGTTTCGGATGTCGGGCCCGCAATCGACCAGCAAGCGCTCGCCGGCGCTTTCGACGAGCAAGGCACAGCGCGAGCGGCGGTTCCGGGGTTCCCGGGGATCGCATTCGCCCCAGTCCGGGCCAATCCTGGGTACGCCGGTCGACGTGCCGCAGCCCAGGATCGTCAGCTTCAAGCCATCACTCCTGGGCAGCCTTGGAGAACAAGCGGTAGAAATTCGCTGTCGTGGCGTCGGCCAGGGCCTCCGGCGCATCCCCGCGAAGCTCCGCGACGAAGGCGGCGGTGTCGACGACGAAGGCCGGTTCGCAGGTCTTGCCGCGATGCGGCACTGGAGCGAGGAAGGGCGAATCCGTCTCGACCAGCATGCGGTCGAGTGGAAGCCATTTCGCAATTTCCTGCAGGTCGCGCGCGTTCTTGAACGTGACGATCCCCGAAAGCGAGACGAAGAAGCCGAGGTCGAGGCCTTTGCGCGCCAGGTCCGCACTTCCGGTGAAGCAATGGAGCACGCCGGTTACTCCGCCCTCCTTCACTGCGTCGCCGAGCATGTCCGCGGTGTCGGCTTCCGCTTCGCGCGTGTGCACAACAAGCGGAAGCCCCGACGCCCTCGCCGCGTCGATATGCGCCCGGAAGCGGTCACGCTGCGCCGAGCGGTCGGACTTGTCGTAATAATAATCGAGGCCGCACTCGCCGATCGCGATCACGCGCGGATGGTTCGCAGCCTCGACCAGGGCAGCGGAGCCGAGATCGGGATGGGCATCGGCTTCGTGCGGGTGGACTCCGACCGTGGCCCAGACATCGGCGTTGCGCTCCGCGACGGAAATGATGTCATTCCATTCGCTCCGCCGGGTCGAGATGTTGAGGAAAGCGGAAACCCCCCTCGCCCGCGCATTTGCAAGCACCTCGTCCTGCCGTTCGGCCAGTCCCTCGTAATTGAGATGGCAGTGGCTATCGACGAGCTTCACGCCGCTTTTCCCTCCTCGACGGGCAGTTCGAGCCGGGGGAAAATCGGCACCGGCTGGTCGAGACCGCCGTGAAGTGCGGAGTCGATCACGCCGATCAATGCCTCGGACGATGCGGGAATGACCGGGAGAACGGCTTCCGCGAGCTTTCGGATCGCCGCGACCAATGTCCCGAGCACATCAGCCATTCTTTGGGGATCGGTCTTCCGGAGTGCCCAGGGCGCAGCGGCATCCACATAGGCGTTGCAGGCGAAGACCGCGCCCATCCACGCCTCCAGCCCGGTGGAGAATGCGAATTCGTCGAAGCGCGCATTCAACTCCTCGATCGCCGTATCGACCTTTCCGAGCAGCTCGCAGTCATCTTCATGATTACCAGGCGCCGGAATAACCCCATCCAGATTCTTGAAAATCATCGATAATGTTCGCTGCGCCAGATTTCCGAAGCTGTTGGCGAGCTCGGCATTCACCCGATTGACGATCGCTTCGGGGGAATAGGTCCCGTCCTGCCCGAAGGTGACTTCGCGCATCAGAAAATAGCGCAGCTGGTCGACTCCGAAGCGATCGGCGAGGACGAACGGATCGACCACGTTGCCGATGCTCTTCGACATCTTCTCGCCGCGGCTGAGGAGAAAGCCGTGGCCATAGACCTGCCTGGGAAGCGCGATCCCGGCCGACATAAGGAAGGCCGGCCAGTAAACCGCGTGGAAGCGCACCACGTCCTTGCCGATCAGGTGGACGTCCGCGGGCCAGTAGCGGCGCCACAGATCGGTGTCGTCGGGATAGCCAAGGCCGGTGATGTAGTTGGTCAGCGCGTCGAGCCACACGTACATCACGTGGCCCTCGCTTCCCGGCGCCTTTACGCCCCAGTCGAAGCTGGTGCGCGAGATCGACAAATCGGACAGCCCGCCTTCGACGAAGCGAACGATCTCGTTGCGGCGGCTGTCGGGCCGGATGAAGCCGGGATTGGCCGAATAATGATCGAGCAGCTTGCCCTGGTAGGCCGACAGGCGGAAAAACCAGCTTTCCTCGACGGTCCATTCGACCGGCGTTCCCTGCGGAGAGAGCTTTTCGCCGCCTTCCCCGCCGATCAGCTCGCTTTCCTCGTAATAGGCTTCGTCGCGGACGGAATACCAACCTTCGTAGCGGCCGAGATACAGGTCGCCCTTCTCCGCCATTGCCGTCCAGATCGCCTGGCTTGCGCGGTGATGCGACGGTTCCGAAGTTCGGATAAAACGGTCATATGACACCCCAAGAGTGTCGCACATGTCCTGGAAAAGGCGTGACATTTTGTCCGCGAATGCCTGCGGCTCAACGCCTTCTGCGCGCGCGGCCTGGGCCATTTTCAGCCCGTGCTCGTCGGTGCCCGTCTGGAATCGAACGTCACGGCCTTCGCTGCGCTTGTGCCGGGCGATGACGTCGGCCGCTATCGCTTCGTAGGCATGGCCGATGTGGGGCGGGCCGTTGGGGTAGCTGATCGCGGTCGTAATGTAGAAAGGCTTGGCCATCGGTGCGGCCCTAGCCGGAGGACCCCTCCCCTTCAAGGAAGCCGCGGGTCCGCCACCGATGCGAGGATTCCCCCGAGCTGGAAGACGGTAGCTGCCGGATCGAGCGAGAGCCGCGGAGCCATCGCCGTCAGTTCGCGCACTTGCTCATAGGCTTGCAGAGTGCGCTCGCGTCCGGGCTCGGGAAGCGCGCGCGCTTCGGCGGCAACGAGCGACGGGAGCAGGTCGAGGAACGCCGAATAGCGGTCGGCGGCCGTCTTTCGCGCAAGCTCGCTGGCAAGCGTGGATCTCTTGCTATTGTCCGCATCCCCGTGGCGGAGGATTGCCCTGGCGGTCTCTTCGAGCGGCGCCAGGTCGAGCGCGGCGAAGGCCATTGCCCGTCCGACCGAGCCGCCGGCGACACCGATCAGCTGCTTGCGTCCGGTCGCGCTCATCTCCGGGAGTTGCCGATCCAGGATTGACGTCATGGCGTCATCGCCAAGGGCATGGAGTTGAAGGCGGCGCGTGCGCGATCGGATCGTCGCAAGCAGCCGCCCCGGCGCGTGACCGACGAGGAAGAAAACCACATTGGATGGAGGTTCCTCGAGCATCTTCAAAAGGGCGTTGGCCGCCGATGGCTCGAGCTCGTCCACCGTATCGATGACCACTGCTCGCCATGGCGAGAGTGCCGGGGTCAGCCCAAGGAATTCTCCGAGCCCGCGAACCTGCGCGACGGTAATGTTGCGATTGAGATTGCCGGTTTTGAGATTCTCGATACGTTCGAGCCACCGCATGTCGGGATGACTCCCGGCGGCAATCAGCTTCGCCATCGGGTGGTCGTCGGGCGTATCGAGACCGGCGGCTTCGACCGGCGGACCGGCAGCCTCCGCGAGCAACCGAACGGCCGCGGCGCGCGCAAAGTTCGCCTTTCCGATTCCGCGCGGACCAGCAATTAGCCAGGCATGGTGGAGCGCACGCGAATCCCAGGCGCGGCGGAACTGCTCGACTGCATCGTCGTGGCCAATAATCATGGCAAGAGGTCCGCGATTGCTTCGATCAGGCGCTCCGTGACCGTCTCCGCGGAGCCCGACGCATCGACGAGCCGCACCCGCTCAGGCTCTTCGGCGGCGAGCAGCTGGAACGCGAGCTCGACCTTGTGGTGGAATTCGCCGCCCCGTCCGCCGATCCGGTCCGGCTCCTGCCCATCGCGCGCCCTCGCCCGGTCGGCTCCTGCGCTGAGTGACAACACCAGGGCCCGATCGGGAAGAAAACCGCCGCACGCGAAATTGTGAAGCTCGCGAATCCGCTCAATTCCGAGTCCGCCGGCGCCGCCCTGATAGGCGAAAGAGGAATCGACGAAGCGGTCGCTGATCACCCAATCCCCCCGTTCCAAAGCCGGCCGAATTGTCTTTTCGACATGGTCTGCACGCGCCGCCGCGAACAGCAAAGCCTCCGCTTCGATGGGCCAGTCCTGTTCGTCGAGAAGCAGCCGGCGGATCGACTCGGCCCCATCGCTGCCGCCGGGCTCGCGAGTTTCGGCTACGCGCAGGCCCCGCTCCCGAAGCGCCGCGGCGACTGCGCGAAGCTGGGTCGACTTGCCGACACCCTCCCCGCCCTCGAGGGCGATGAAGCGGCCCCTGGCGGTCACGCCAGCCCGAACAGCGACTTCAGCCCGATCCAGGCGCGCGTGAAGAAACCGGCTTCCCCGACGTCCGCGCCGGCGACGAGCGGAACGATTTGCGGCGGGGTATCGCCGGTCGTGACGACCAGCTTGGCGATCTCGTCACCTTTCTTGATCGGCGCCTTGATCGGGCCGTCATAGCGAACCTTCACCTGAACCTTGTTCGTGAGACTGAGCCCCGCAGGAAGAGTGACCGCGAGATCGCGCGGAGCGACCAGCGGCACTTCGCTGCTCGATCCCATCTGCACCTTGGCCTTGGCGACCTCGACGCCCGCCTTGAACAGCGGCTTGTCCTGCCAGGCGTTGAAGCCCCACTGGATCAGCCGGGTCGATTGCTCGACCCGCTCGTTCCAGCTCTTCATCCCGGCGACGACTTCAATCAGGCGCCGCCCGTTCTGGTCCGCGGACCCGGTGAAGCCATAGCCTGCCTCTTCGGTGTGGCCGGTCTTGAGGCCATCGGCTCCAGGGACATGGCCGAGGATCGGGTTGCGATTCTCCTGCGTGATTGCCTGGCCGGCGCCCAGCGTCTTGCCCCAGGTGAAGCTCGGCTGCGCATAGAATTGCTTGTAGAGCTTCGGATGATGATCGACGGTGGCATAGGCAAGCGTCGCCAGATCCTTGGCCGTCACATACGTGCGCCCTTCATCGGGCCAGCCGTTGGCCGTTCCAAAGTGGCTGTTGGCCATCCCGAGCTTGCGGGCGAGCGCGTTCATCTGGTCCGTGAACGCCTCTTCGGTACCGGCGATGCATTCGGCGAGCACCACCGATGCGTCATTGCCCGAAAGCGTGATGATCCCATGCAGCAGATTCTCGACGCTGACCTGCTCGTTCGGGCTTAGGAACATGGTCGAGCCCTGCGAATGCCACTTCTGCCAGGTCTCCGGCCGGACGGTGCAGGTCTTGCTCAAAGGCAACTGGCCGGAATCGATCAGCTCGAACGCGACCTCGCTCGTCATCATCTTCGCGAGCGATGCGGGCGGAAATCTCCGGTCCGCGTCCCTTGAAAACAGGACGGCGCCCGAATTCACGTCGATCAGGTAGGCGATCGGAGCGCTCGTATCGAATTGCGGGGCACGCGCTGGCGCTGCTCCCGCGGCCATGGTTGCGGCGGCGGTGACGAAGAGAAGAAATCGCTTCATGTTCTTGCCGGATATCCTGCTGGGGTTGGAAGGACAGCGCCCTGTCTATCGCGCCGAGGCCGCCCGCGCGAGGGGCTAACGGCGGGCAATTGCGTCCGCCAGCAGGCCAACCGACAAAGCATAGAAGTTCGAGCAATTGTAATCGAGGATCGTCCGGTAATTCCCGGTGAGCAAGTAACCGGTGGCGTTTGGCCCGTCCGGTTCCAGGAGTGTCGCAAGCTCTGTGTTGGGTAAGCTGCCGCGCAATGGAACCACTCCGAGCGCGCGCCACTCACCCATGGTTAGCCAGCGGCTGTGACGGTCATATACGCGCTCGCAGCGAGCCGGCTTCAGCTTCGAGCGAATCGCGGCTCGATTGAGCGTCGGCGGAACCCGCACCGGGATTCCCCACGGGATTCCTGGCTTCCAGCCCGCATCGCGCAGGTAATTCGCGATCGAGGCAAGCCCGTCCGGCTCGCTTCCCCACAAGTCTGCGAAGCCATCCCCGTCGCCGTCGGCTCGAAGACGCAGGGCGATCGAAGGCATGAATTGCGGATAACCCGTCGCGCCCGCCCAGCTGCCTTTCAGGCGCCACCGCGGAACGCCGATATCGACCAGCTTCAGCGCGGCGACGAACTCATTTTCAAAGAAGGCGCGCCGCCGCCCTTCATAAGCGAGGCTTGCAAGTGCGGTGAGAAGGTCGAAGCCGCCGGTGACGGCGCCGTAGCTGGTTTCATGGCCGTAGATCGCCATCGCGATCGCCGGATCGACGCCGTAACGCGCCTGGATCCACTGGAGCTGGCGATAATATTGCGAATAGCGCGCTTGCCCGCGCGAGATCAGAGACGCGGTTACATGCCGCTCGCGATACGGCTCGAACGGCGAGATCGCACCGGGATTGCTGACAATCGGCTGGGCCTGGTCGAGCTGGATTACCCGATTGCTGAGATCGAGCCCGGGAACATAGGCATCGATTGTCGATTCGCGAACGCCCGCGCTCCGCGCCTTCGCGGCCAGGTAGATTTTGTAGCGATCGAAGGCGTTCGCCGACTGGGCCTGAGCCGGACCGGCGGCCATGGCGATGAGGCCCGCGACGATCCAGCCGAAAGTCCACCGCAACACCACTCTCCCCTTTTGCCGCCTCGCGCGAAGCCTAGGAGCGACGTACCCGCGCCGCCAAACGCATTGGTCGTGCAGCTTGCACGGCCTGCCTCGACCGGCGATATCGCAATGCGTCTTAAGGAGAGCTGGCTAAGATTCAGCGGAGAGGTGGCCGAGTGGTTTAAGGCAGCGGTCTTGAAAACCGC
>Ga0070660_100001409_pt1 | contig 16383 bp, 24 predicted proteins | sample KBSC33metaG_FD_64670 | JGI IMG/M metagenome (GOLD analysis project Ga0070660, IMG submission 64670) | Corn rhizosphere microbial communities from Kellogg Biological Station, Michigan, USA - KBS C3-3 metaG | ecosystem: Host-associated > Plants > Roots > Rhizosphere > Soil ... | reverse complement strand
GGGACGCGTTCCCGCGGGGTCGAACCAGGTTCGGGGTGTGAACCTGGTCCGGGCGAACCTGGTTCGAGCGTTTCAGGCTGTGACGCTGGCCTAACTCACGAACCTGGTTCGCCGAACAGCGGCGAACCAGGTTCACGCGGCGAGGAAGAAGCGCTCCGCCTCGAACGCGGCAAGCGTCTCGCGGGCGCTGCGGCGGAGGCCGACGCGGCGCACGACCCCGCCCGGATCGACGATCGCGGTGAGCCGGCGCTGCTCGTCGACCCCGGTCAGGATCGGGAAGCGCACCGTCTGCTCCGAGCCGTAGCGGTCCTCGGTGTCGTGCCAGTCGGCAGACGTAGCGGCGAGGACCACCGCTCCATCGGCGGCGAAGGCCTCCTCCAGCTCGGCGAGCTCGAGCACATCGACATGACGAGCGCCGAAGGCCAGGACGACCCACGTTCCGCGGAAGTCGGCGAGCTTCAGCGTGCGCCTCGGTTCGCCGCGGACGAACGCGTCGGCGGCCAGGCCAGGGGCTGCGGTTCCGGGTGTGGTGAACATGTGAACAAGGCTACGCCGCGCCCGGCGCAGGGTCATCGTCGCGGCGAATGATCTTCTGTCCTTCTTGAGGACGACCTCGTCGCTAGTCTGGCAGCCGATGGCATCTGACAGGCGCAGGACGAAGATCGTTGCGACGATCGGCCCCGTCACTTCGACGCACGACACCCTGCGTGAGCTGGTGGACGCGGGCGTCGATGCCGTCCGCCTCAATCTCTCGCACGGCGTCCATGCCGATCACGAGGCGCGTGCCGGGCTCGTGCGCGAAGTGCAGGCCGAGACCGGCAAGCCGCTCGCGCTGATCGCGGACCTCCAGGGGCCCAAGCTACGGATCGGCGATCTCGACGAGCCTCGCATCTTGCTGAAGGATGAAGAGGTCGTCGTCGTCGGCGACATGCATGCATCGAACGGTGAGCTGCCGATCGCGCCTGCGGTGATCAGCGAGGTGCTGCGGCCGGGCCACGACATCCTGATCGACGACGGGCTCGTCCGGTTGTCGGTCCAGGAAGTCGGCAACGGCCGCGCACGCTGCCTCGTCGTCGTCGGCGGGGAGATCAAGTCCCACAAGGGCGTCAACCTTCCCGGCGTCCCCGTGCCGATCCCGTCGCTGACGAAGAAGGACCTCGACGATCTGGAGTTCGCTCTCGGGCTTGGCGCAGACTTCGTCGCGCTGTCGTTCGTGCGCGCCGCCGCGGATGTCCGCGATCTGCAGGCGATCATCCGCCAGCACGGCTCGCCCGCCCGCGTGATCGCGAAGATCGAGAAGGCCGAAGCGGTCGAGGCCCTCGAGGAAGTGTTGCTCGAGGCCGACGCGGTGATGGTCGCCCGCGGCGACCTCGGTGTCGAGATCGGGGCCGCCACCGTGCCGCTGTTGCAGAAGCGGATCATCCTCCGCTGTCTGGAAGCGGGCAAGCCGGTGATCACCGCGACGCAGATGCTCGAGTCGATGATCGAGCATGCCGAGCCGACGCGCGCGGAGGCGAGTGACGTCGCGAATGCGATCCTCGACGGCACCTCCGCAATCATGCTCTCGGCCGAGACCGCGACCGGCAACTACCCCGTGGAGGCCGTCCGCACGATGGACAGCATCGCGCGCGCCGTCGAGCCGTCGATGGGCTACCGCCACCAGATGCCCACCCCGGGTGAGGAGACGACGGTCGGGCGCGCGATGTCGAACGCCGCCTGCGACCTCGCAGAAGCGCTCGGCGCTCGCGCGATCCTCGTGCCGACGTTCACGGGCCGTACGGCGTCCGCCGTCGCGCGCCTGCGCCCGCGGCGGCCGGTGATCGGGCTCTCCCATCATCAGACCTCCGTGCAGCAGATGGCGCTCGAGTGGGGCGTCACGCCGGTGCTGATGCCGCAGAGCGACGACGTGGAAGATCTGTGGTCGCGCTCGATCGAGTCAGCGCTGCAGAGCGGCGCGATCGATGCGGGCGACCGAGTCGTCCTCACCGCGGGCACCGCCGTCAACCTGCCGGGCTCGACGAACGTGATCAAGGTCGACGTCGCGTAGCGTCCCGAACCTGATTCGGTGTCAGCCGAACCAGATTCGAGCATTTCGCTCACCACTAACGTCGTGACCGCAGGCGCGTACTCCATCCCTGAAGTTCAGCGTCTCGTGGCGACGCTCGTTGCGTCGAAGCCCGGCGGCAGGATCGCCGAGATCGGGACGAGCTACGGGGACGGCGCGCGGGCGATCGTCGCCGCGCTGCCCGCAGGCGCGACGTTCGTCACCGTCGAGCTCGACCCCGAGCGCGCCTCGCAGGCGCGCGAAGCGCTTGCCGGCACGCAGGCGGAGGTGCTCGAAGGCGACTGGCGCGACCACCTGCCGCAGCGCGCGCCGTTCGACGCGGTGTTCGCGGACGGCGGCGTGGGCTATGACGAGGTTGTCGACCTGCTCGCCCCGGGTGGCATCGTCGTGAAGGACGACCTCACCCCCGGCCGCCCGATCGAGGGTGACGCGACTCGCGAGGCGCTGCTCCTCGACCCGCGGCTCGAGGCGACGGAGATCCTCGTCACGCCGGAGATGGCGTGCATCGTCGGCGTCCGGCGCTCGTCGTAGGGATCGAAGCCGTCCCGGCGAATCGGGACATTGATGCTTCGTCTCAGACCGACGCGCCTGCTCGCGCTGGGTGGGGTCGCGCTCGTCGCGTTCCTCTACTGGAAGCCCACGCAGACCTACCTCCACACGAGCAGCGAGCTGCAGGCGCGCCAGGCCGAAGTGCGCCAGCTCCGCCAGGAGAAGGCCCAGCTGCAGAAGCGCATCGCCCAGGTGGGGACCGGCGGGCAGCTCGTGCGCGAGGCGAGGCGCCTCGGCCTCGTCAAGCCGGGGGAGAAGCTGTACATCGTGCGCGGCATCGCCACCTGGCGCAAGCACCACTAGCAGCTGCCTCTACCTTTCCCGGATGACCGACGAAGAGATCGTCGAGCGCCAGCTCGGCCGCCCGCCGCGCGCCTTCCTGCGCGTGGCGGTCCGCTGTCCCTTCGGCAAGCCCGCGGTGACGGAGCAGGCGGCGATCGACGAGGAGGGGCACCCGTTCCCGACGCAGTTCTACGTCACCTGCAAGTACCTGGTGGCGGCGATCTCGCGCCTCGAGGCCGGTGGAGGCGTCGAGCGCTGGTCGCGGGCCGCCCAGGAGGACGAAGAGCTCGCACGGAGCCTGGCGGACGCGCAGGCCGAGCAGCGCCGCATCCGGCCGGAGCTGGACGCGGGCATCGGAGGATCGACGCGGAGCGGCAGCCTCAAATGCCTGCATGCGCATACCGCGTTCGCACTCGCGCGTCCAGGCTACGAGCTCGGCGATCGCATCCTCGCGGAGCTCCCGTCGCTCTGGCCGGACTCCTGCTGTACTGAGTAGATGGACGTCGAGCTCGCAAGACAGCAGTGGCAGGACGGGAACCGCCGTGTCGAGGACGCGCGCGTAGACAGTCGCCGCTACGTCGACCTCAGCCAACAGGTCGACGTCGTCGTTGCAGGTCTCCGTAAGCGCGTCGGCCAGGTGTTCACGCTCGGCGAGCTCGCCGAGGCCTACGAAGGAGCCGACGAATGGGCGCGCGAGCTGCTCGAGGCGGCCGCCGACCCCGAGGCGCCTCCGACGGCCGAGGCCGGCACGGTCGCCGACGCCGCCTTCCATGCCTACGCGCGCGGCGCGGTCGATTACCGTCCATGAAGGCTCGGATCCTCCTCGCCGCAGGTGTGGTCGTCGTCTTCGGCCTCGGCATCGGCCTCGGTCAGGCGCTGAACGACAACCCCAGGCCGGGCGGGACGCAGACGCTCGTGCGGACGCTTCGACCCCTGCCGCTCGCGCCCGCCGCGCGTGAAACGGTCACGGTGACGGTCCCAAACAGATAATCATCGTTTAGGTATCGGGAGCTTTGGCTACTTTTGGGGACATGACGTACCCCGGGAGACCAGCTCCGACCGGCGAGCCCGACTGGCTGACGCTCGGGCAGGCGGCCAAATTCCTCGGCGTGGCTCAGTCCACGATCCGGAAATGGTCCGACCAGGGACGCGTGCCGGCCTTCTACACCCCGGGCGGCCACCGCCGTTACCGGCGGCGCGACCTCGAGGCGTTTCTCGACCGCTCAGGCCCCGGGAGCAAGGCCGGCGGCCCCCTCGTGCTGGTGGTCGACGACGATCCGCAGCTGCGCGAGTTCATGCGCGTCAATCTCGAGATGGAGGGTTACACCGTCCGCGAGGCATCGAGCGCCGAGGAGGCGCTCGGTTCGATCGAGGACCAGCCTCCGGCGCTCGTGCTGCTCGATGTCGTGATGCCCGGCGTCGACGGCTGGGAGATGCTCCAGCGGATGCAAGAGCGCTACGGCTCGATCCCGGTGATCATGTTCAGCGGTCAGATCGACGCGAACTCGGCGGGCGACGCGGAGCAGCGGGGCGCGCGCGGTTTCGTCGGCAAGCCGTTCGATCCGCAGCAGCTGATCGAACGCGCGAAGCAGCTCGTCCCGGCTTGATCTAGAGACTCGCTACAGCTCTTCGGCCGCGCTCAGCAAACCGCCGGCGATCACGCCGAGCGACGCGATGAGCGCGATCCAGATGCCGATCCCGCGGCCGTCGGCAGGAAGGACGGCATCGGGAATCGAGATCACGCGGATCAGGACGAAGATCGCCGCCAGCGCGCCGAGAGCGAGGACGAGCAGGCTCTCCGGGACTGCGGGTGGAAGCTCGAAGCCGAGCTCGCGCAATGCCACGAGCGCGAGCACGGCGAGGCCGATGAAGAAGACGAGCTTGCCGAGGACGCCGCTGTGCCAGCCGATCACAGCGAGCTTGACGCCCACGCCTGAGCCGGCGTACCAGCCCATGAAGGCTGAGAGGGCGAGGATCAGGCCCGAGATCCACGTGATGCGCTCGCCCGCGGCCCAGAGGCCCCCGGACGGCGCGGTGCGGGCGTAGCCCGCCGCTCCCGCCGGCCCAGGGGCAGGCGGATCGAGCTCGAAAAAGTCAGGGGTTTCCACAGTCCTATTATGGGGATCAATCCGGTCAGCATCCGAAGGACCGAAGGGAAGGGTCGCATGCTGGATCATGGGGTTGGAAGCAGCAGTGTTGAGGGCAGCAAGGCGAAGAGCGGATTGAAAGGCAAGAGCACCACCGCGGGGGACTATGTCGACTTCGTCAGAGCCGGCACGCAGGCGGCAGGCGCCTACCACTGCTCGGAGTGCGGTTACGGGATCACCGTTCATGACGAGCTGCCGAAATGTCCGATGTGCGCAGGCACGATGTGGGAGCTCCATGACTGGAGCCCGTTCACACAGCCCTCACGGCTGCAGTAGTTGAAGACTTCGCTGAAGCGCTAGACGCCGAACAGCGTCTGAACTTCGTGCCACGCGGCGAGGATGACGAACGCGGTCACGAACGCAAGGATCAGCAGCGTCACCCAGAAGCGAACGTTCGAGCGCTTGACGGCGCTCTGCCGCTCGACCTTCGCGCGGCGGCGCGCCCGCTCGCGGCGGTAGTTCCGCTCGATCGCGCGCGGATCGAGGGACGGTGACTCCTCCTCGACTGGGGCAGGCTCTGCCATACGGAAAGTGTAGGCAATATCTCTTCTTACGATGGTCGTCGAGGCCCAGCGGCTGCCCGTCGAGACACTCGCGCGGGCCGCGGCGGAAGTCGCCGCCAGCGGTGATCTCCGCTCCGCACTTGGCGCGATCGCCCGCGCTGCGGCGGAAGCGACCCATGCGGATCTGGTCGTTTTGCGCGTGCTCGACGCCGAGGGCCAGCTCGTCGCTCGTGCGCTCGCGCCGGAGGGCTCGGCGCTCGGCGCCGAGGTCGCCGGGACGCGAGCGGCCTGTGAGGCGGTGCTCGCGGGCGACGTCCCCGAGCCGACGCGGCGTGCGGCGGAGCGCGTCCGCGCCGCCGGCGTGCTCGTCGTCCTCGCTCGGGCCGCGGGCCGCGTCGTCGGCTCGGTCGAGCTCGTCCGGATCGGCGATGACTTCGACGACGACGACCGGGCGATCGCAGATCTGATCAGCGCGCAGGTTGCGCTGGCGGTGCGTTCCCTCGCGCCCGACCTTGGCACGGCGACCACGCGCGCGAAGTGGCTCGAGCTCGCCGGTGATGCACTTGCGGCGGGAGGCGACGCGCATCGCGCCGCGCAGCAGACGGTCCGGGTCGCCGTCGAGACGACCGGCGCCCGCGGCGGCGTGCTCTGGCGTGTCCGTGCGGAGGACGCACACGAGGTGATCGTGTCGCTCGGCCCTGTCGAGGGCGGGCTCGATCGCGCCGCGGAGCTCGTGCGCGAAGCGGTCGACGCCTGGCGGCCCGCGACGGTCGACGACGTTCCCGGTCTACCGGGGCGCGCGACCCACGTCGCGACCCTCGCGCTCGGCCAGCCGCCTTTCGCCGCCCTGCAGCTCTTCTACACCGAGGATTCGGTCCCCGTGGAAGCCGAGCTTTCCTCGCTGGCGGCCTTCGCCGCCCGCGCTGCTCATGCTCTCCGCTCTGCGGGCCACGCGGCGGAGCTCGAGGGCGAGCTCGTTCGCACGAGAGCGCTGCTGGAGGTCGTCGGGGAGGCGATCGCGCGGCTCTCGCTCACGCACACGCTCGAGACGGCGGTCGAGCGGATCGCCGAGCTCCTGCAGGTCGAGCAGGTCGGTGTCTATCTCCGGGAGGAAGGTCAGCTGTTCGCGGCCGCGGGTCGCGGGCTTGCCGCCGGACACGACGAGATCGCTGCCCGGCTCAGCGACGCGCTCTCAGGCCCGTTGCGTGCGCGCGCCACGATCCACGCTCGCGGAGGCGACCAGGATGCGGCACTCGCGGCCACGCGTGCCGCGCTCGCCGCCGCGGGGCAACGCTCGGCGGTTGCCGTTCCGCTCCACGTGCAGGACGAATCGATTGGTCTCCTGATCGTCTACCCGAGCCGCCGCGCGATCAGCGAGAGCGACACGGCGCTGCTCGCTGCGCTCGCCGCGCAGCTGGCGGTCGCGGTCCAGAATGCACGGCTGCACGAGCGCACGAAGGAGCTCGGGGAGGCGCTCGGGGAGGTGCTCGAGACGGAGCGCCAGAGCTCCCGGCAGGTGAACGCGCTGTACGAGATCTCTCGCTCGTTTGCGCAGAGCCTATCCCTCGAGAAGACGCTCGCAACCGTCACGTCGACGATCGTGGACGTTCTCGGTGTCGATGCGGCGGTGATCAGGGTTCCCGACGAACGCGGCGATCAGTTCGTTCCGCGTGCGGTGCACGTCGCCGACGCGCGAATGGACAACGCGGTGCGGACGATCCTCGAGCGCCCCCAACCTCGGCCGGCGCGCTCGCATGACCCGATCGTGCTCGACATCTCGACTGCACGGCGGCTCGGCGGCGCCCACGCGCTGCTGATCCCGTTCCTCGAGAAGGGCTCGACCGCCGCTCTGCTGCCGATCGCGACCGCCAGCGAGCTGCTCGCGCAATTGACGATCCTCTGCCTGGATCCGGCGCGGCCGATCAGCGCCGAGACGCTGACGACCGCGGGCACCATCGCGCAGCAGGCCGCGCTCGCCATCGACAACGCGCGTCTCTACCAGCAGCAGAAGGAGTTCGCGGAGACGATGCAGCGGTCACTGCTCCCACGTGAACGGCCTGCGGTCGCCGGGCTCGAGGTCGGCACGGTCTACGAGTCGGCGGCCCAGGTCGACGTCGGTGGCGACGTGTTCGACTTCATGGAGCTGCCCGACCAACGGCTTGCCGTTGTGCTCGGCGACGTGACCGGGCACGGGATCGACGCGACCGCCGACATGGCGATGGCAAAGTTCGTCTTCCGTTCGCTCGCCCGCGAGCATTCCGAGCCGTCGGAGTTTCTCGCGCACGCGAACGAGGTCGTCGTCGGCGAGATCGCGGTCGGCAAGTTCATCACGATGGCGTACCTCACGGTCGACCCCGACGGGGAGCTGCGCTGCGCGAGCGCGGGCCATCCCGTGCCGCGGCTCGTCCATCCCGACGGCACCGTCACCGGGCTCGAATGCGGCGGCCTCGCGCTCGGGATCGATGCCGCGCAGGTCTACGAGCAGGTACGCGCGGAGCTGGCGCCCGGTGGCGCGGTGGTCCTGTACACCGACGGCGTCATCGAGTCGCGGCGCGGCCGCGAGCTCTTCGGGCAGCAGCGCATGGACGACGTGCTCGCCGCGAACGCGTCAGCGCCGGCACAGGTGCTCGCCGACGAGCTGCTCGCGGCGTGCCGCTCGTACGCCGGTGGAGACCTGCCTGACGACTGCGCCATCGTCGTCATCAAGCGCCTCGCTTCGACCGACGCGTGAACTGCCGCCGCCGATGAACTTGCGCCGGGCCACGGGGCGCCCGCTCGTGATCGGCCACCGCGGCGCGGCGGCAGTCGCCCCCGAGAACACACTCGCGGCGCTCGAGGCCGCGGTCGCCGCACGCGTCGATCTCGTCGAGTTCGACATCTCACCCGGCCTCCGGCTCGGTCACTCGCTCGACGAGCTGCCTCCCGAGGAGTTCTCACTCGACGATGCGCTCGAGTTCCTGAAGGGCCACGGTGTGGGCGTGCACCTCGACGTGAAGCTGCCGGGCTACGAGCGCGACGTGCTCGAGGCGATCCGGCGGCACGGCGTCGGTGAGCGGGCGGTCGTGTCCACGTCGTTCGCTGTCACCGTCCGGCGATTTGCACGGCTCGCGCCCGAGTTGCCGCGTGCGATCGGCTACCCGCGCGACCGGCTCGGTGTCTCCAACCTGAGCTGGCCGAGGCCCATGCAGCGGGCGGGAGCGGCGGCGCTCCGCCAGGCGATGCCGGTCCGCATCCCGGTCCTGCTGCGGTGGGCTCACGCGAACACGCTCTCCCTCCATCACACGCTTTGCTCCCGTGCAGCGGTCGCGATCGCACACCGGCTGGGCACGCCGGTGCTTGCCTGGACGGTCAATGATCCCGCCGCCGTGCGGCGAGTGACGGCTGCCGGCGTGGATGGAATCGTGTCTGACGACCCGGAAATGGCCCTGGCTACACTGCTCGCGTTGTGAAGCGTCTGTACGTCGCCTGCCTCTTCGTGCTCGGTTTCATGGCTGCAGGAGCCTTCTCCGGCGCCGTGATCGCCGACGTCACCACGTCCTCGTCGACCACGACGACGGGCGCGACGACGACCGCCGCGACGACGACCACGACAGCGACGACGACCACGACGACCACGACGACCACGACGACCGTGCGGAACACGATCCCGGCCGGCGTCCGGGTCGCGGGAGTCCGCGTCGGCGGCCTGAGCCCGAGTGACGCCGTGGCCGCCGTCCACGATGCCTTCGCCCGGCCGCTCGCGGTCGTGGTCGACCGCAGCCGGCTCACCCTCGATCCGGTGAAGGTCACGTCGGTCTACATCCAGACTGCAGTTGCCCGCGCGCGCGTCGCGCCTTCAGGCACGAACGTCGATCTCGTCGTCTCGGTGCGCGGCGCTCCGCTCCGGTCGTGGGTAGCGGCCCTGGAGAAGCGTTTCGCGCGTGCACCCGTCGATGCCACCCTGAAGCTCAAGCACGGCAAGCCGTTCGTCACCAAGGACCGGCCCGGCCGCCGTCTCGATGCCTCCCGGCTGACCGAGCGCATCGTCTCCGCCCTCCGCGGCAACACGCGGTTGCCGGTTCGCGTGCACACGAAGAAGGTTGCGCCGAAGATCTCCGTCGGCTCGTACGCCGACGTGATCGTGATCAACCGCGCGCTCAACCGCCTCTACCTCTATGCCGGCGCGAAGCTGCAGCGTACGTTCGCCGTCGCGACCGGCCAGTCGAGCTATCCGACGCCGCGTGGCCTGTGGCACATCGTCGTCAAGTACCGCAACCCGTGGTGGTACCCGCCGCTGAACGACACCTGGGCGCGCGGCCTCAAGCCGGTGCCGCCCGGGCCGTCCAACCCGCTCGGCACTCGCTGGATGGGCCTCGACTCGCCCGGTGTGGGAATCCACGGCACGAACAATCCCGCGTCGATCGGCTACAGCGCCTCGCACGGCTGCGTCCGTATGCAGGTGCGAGACTCGGAGTGGCTCTTCGAGCACGTGGACATCGGGACTACAGTCTTCGTCCTATGATGCGCGCGGTTCGAGCAGTCGCAGTCGCTTCGGTCCTCGCACTGCTCGGCCTGCTCGTCTGGGACCTCGCGCACCAGAACGGGCCCGGGGTCGCCGTCAAGGTCGACAAGGGCAAGATCGTCCCTGCCCCCAAGCTCGACCTGCCGCTTCTCACCGGTGCGGGGCGGCTCAGCCTCGCCTCGCTGCGGGGCAAGGTCGTCGTGGTCAACTTCTGGCAGTCCTCCTGCTACCCCTGCAAGCTCGAGGCGCGCGACGTCGCCGCCGCCTCGCGGGCCTGGAACGCGAAGCGGCGTGATGTCGTCTTCCTGGGGGTCAACGCGCAAGATCTCAAGGGGCCGGCCCACGCGTACCTGAAGCGGTACGGAGTCGACTACACGAACGTCAGGGACGCGCTCGGGAGCACGTGGCCGAAGTGGGGCGTGACCGCGGTCCCGGAGACGTTTTTCATCGATCGCCGCGGCCGCGTGGTGCCGCCGCACATCACGGGACAGGCGTCTCGCGCGCAGATCGACGACGGTATCCGTCGCGCATTAGATGGTTGATGCCACACGGCGTGGGTCTGGGGGCGGATCCAGACCAAGCAGGACGTTCGACTCGGCCGCAGGAAAGGCAGGAAGCCTTTTCAAGGGCGAGGCGGGCGTCATGCGCTGCGTCTGGGCCGTTCCCAGGCGGGCGCGAGTGTGGCATCAACCATCTAGGCTCGTGAGGCTTCTCCTGGCCGCACTGGCGGCGCTCGTGCTCGCGGCCCCTGCCGCCGCGTGCAAGCCCCAGGCGAGCCAGGCCTACCTCGAGACGCGCCTCGTCTGCATCACGTGCCACACGACCCTCGACGAATCGGACTCGCCGTTCGCCGTCGAGATGAAGACGGAGATCGCACGCCAGATCAAGGCGTGCCGCACGAACTCCCAGATCATCGACTCGATGGTCGCGGAGTTTGGCCCGTCGGTGCTATCGACGCCGCAGACACACGGCTTCGACCTGATCGCCTGGGTGCTGCCGCTCGGCGGCATCCTCCTCGGCGCAACGGCGTTGGGCTTCGGCGCTCTCCGGTGGCGGGCCGTTCGCGCAACGGCGAGTGAGGACCGGGCACAAAGCGCGGGCCTGACGCCCGAGGACGAACGGCGCGTCGACGAGGAGCTGAACCGCTTCGATGATTGAGAAGGTGCCGATCGCGTTTCTCGCGGGGCTCCTCTCGGTGATCACGCCGTGCGTCCTGCCGCTCGTGCCCGGCTACCTCTCCGCGATCTCGGCCGTCGAGGTCGACCGCCTCGGCGAGCGTGGGGTGGGGAGGCGCATCGTCGTCGCGAGCCTGCCGTTCATCTTCGGCTTCACCGTCATCTTCGTCCTGCTCGGTGCCGGCGCGGCTGCGGTCGGCAGCGCGGTCGACAAGCCGACGCAACTGAAGATCGCCGGGTTCGTGCTCGTCGTGCTCGGGCTCGCGTTCCTCGGGCTGCTGCCATGGCCGGAGCGCGCGGTCGCACCCGGGCTGCTGCAGCACGCCAGGCGGCGTGGCTCGAACGCGCTGCTCGGCGGCGCCTTCGCGGTGTGCGCGGCGCCATGCATCGGCACGGTGCTGGCGTCGATCCTCGTCCTCGCGTCGGGGTCGGGCACGATCGCGCGCGGCATCGTCCTCTTGATCGCCTACTCGCTCGGCCTGGGTGCGGCGTTCGTGCTCGCCGGCGTCGCGTTCGCGCACGCGATGCGCGCGTTCCGGTGGGTGCGCGACCACTACGCCGTCGTCCAGGGTGCCTCAGGCGCCGTGCTGGTCGGCCTCGGGCTGCTCCTCTTCTTCAACCGGGACTGGTGGCTGAGCACGGCGATCGACCAGATACTGACGCGGATCGGGCTCAGCACGGTCTAGGGCCGAGCGGAGCGCGGTCACGTCGAGGCCGCGGTGGCTCGGCTCGTACGCCGCGAGCCGCCTCAGCGCCTTGAGCCGCTGCCGCTCGGCGGCGATCGGCCGGTCGCGTCCGCGCTGGTATGCGGAGACGACGACGTGCACGAGCCCCTGGAAGAAGTCGCGCTCGGGATCTTCGCAGGCGCGCCAGGCCGTCTCGAACGCCTCGTGTGCGTCGAAGAACTCTCCACTGCGCGCGAGCTCGAGACCGTGTTGGTACGAGCCGTCCACGGTGCTAACGTCGGGCTCAGGCATGGCGACGATCCTCCTGTGCGGGGTCGACCTCTTCATTCGGGGCAAGCTCGAGGCGCTCTTGCCGGAGCATCGCTTCCAGACAACGGACGGGGTCGAGCCACCCGACCTCGTGATTGCCGACATCGCGCGAATCGACGCGAACGACGTCGCGGACAACTACCCGGACGTGCCGATTCTCGGCTACACGAATCACACCGACACGCAGGGATTGCGGCGTGCGCATGCCGCGGGCTTCGACCAGGTCGTCGCGAAATCCGCGCTGTTCGAACGGACACGTGAACTGATTGATCCGCTGCTCTCATCGGTAGAGTAGGTCGCCGTGACGTACATCATCGCTGAGCCCTGTATCGACATCAAAGACCGCTCTTGCGTCGACGTCTGCCCCGTGGACTGCATTCACGAGGCCGGACGGATCCTCGTGATCGATCCCGAGGAGTGCATCGACTGCGGCGCCTGCGAACCGGAATGCCCGGTCGAGGCGATCTTCCCGGAGGACGCGTTGCCCGAGAAGTGGGAACCGTTCGTGAAGATCAACTACGCCTACGGGGAGGGCATGGACGTGGTCAACACGCTCACCGACGCGTACGCGACCGAGCACAACGTCCAGAACGAACCCATCGAGTAGCACCGTCGCGCGTCGTGCGCGTGACGTGTCGACGACTACTTCGAGCGCAATGCGGGCATGTGTTGTCCGTCGGGCATGCACGGAACTCATGTACAACGTCCGATGCGTGTAGTTCACTGCACGCGGACCGCACTTTGCGTTTACCTTTTCAGCAACGTGCGGCAGGAAGTTGTCCGTCCGCGTTGCACGTTAGAAACGAACGTGGTAGGGAATCGTGCACGCGCAATCCAACTCAGGAGGTCATTGATGACCCAAGAGGATTGGAGCGGGACCGGGGAGACGTCGCAGACGTCGAATGCCGGCTCGTTGAGCGACACGTCGGAGGCACCAGCCGCCGACATCAGTTGGGGCGACTCCGCCATTGGCGAAGCGTCGGGTCTCGAGAGTGCTGAGGTCGCACCCGCCATCGCGGCGGCAACGCGTTCCTCGTCGCGCTCGGGCACGCGTAGCTCCTCCCGCTCATCTCGCTCATCTTCCTCGCGCAAGGCTTCTGCAAAGAAGTCGGGCGCAAAGAAGTCCAGCGCAAAGAAGTCCAGTGCCAAGTCCGGGGCCAAGAAGTCCGGGGCGAAGAAGAAGACCGCTGCGAAGCGGACGGCTGCCAAGCGCTCGACCGCCAAGCGGTCGACCGCGAAGCGGGGCACTGCGAAGAGGAAGACCGCTGCGAAGCGGAGCACCGCGAAGCGTGGCACCGCCAAGAAGCGGACGGCTGCAAAGCGCAGCACCGCCAAGCGTGGCACCGCCAAGAAGCGGACGGCTGCCAAGCGCGGCACGGCGAAGAAGCGCACTGCCGCCAAGCGGAGCACCGCCAAGCGGAGCACGGCGAAGCGCGGCACGGCGAAGAAGCGCACTGCCGCCAAGCGGAGCACCGCGAAGCGGGGCACCGCGAAGAAGCGGACGGCTGCGAAGCGCAGCACCGCGAAGCGGGGCACCGCCAAGAAGCGGACGGCTGCCAAGCGCAGCACCGCGAAGCGGAGCACCGCCAAGCGCTCGACGGCCCGCAAGTCCGGAACCCGCAAGGCCGCTACGCGGTCGCGGGCCGGCGCGCGCAAGACCGGCCGCCGCAAGAAGTAACACCTCGCTGGACGCCCGGGCGCCGCTTTCACTGGGGTGCCCGGGCGTCGGCGTTTCGGCAACTGTATTCGCGTCTATATGATGCGCGCGCCGTGCAGCCGAAGACTCTCGATCATGTCGCATTCTGGGTCGCGGGCCGCGATCCGATCGCCGAGTTCCTCGAGCGGCACCTCGGGATGCACGTGATCGCGCGTGAGGACAATTTCACGTTGATGGGAAGCGACGCGCGTCGAGGCAAACTGACCTTGTTCGACGCGGAAGGTCCGCGCGAGCAGGGAGCATTCGCGCACGTGGCGCTCCGTGTGTCCGACCTGGCTGCGGCCCGTGCGCAACTCCCCGACGGCACCCCGGAAGTCTTCGATGCAGGCGGCGGTGTTCGGATCACCCTCGTCGAAGCGCCGACCGACGTCGAGTACGACCTCGATCACGTCGCCCTGTACTCCAGCGATCCAGAAGGAACGGCCAAGGAATACCTTCGGTACGGGTTCGAGGCCGCGGGCGCCGCGCGTGTCGAGGTGGGCGGCGCCTACGTCGAGTTTCACCAGGGTGCGCCCGGCAAGCCCGAGCGTCCACTGCTCAATCACCTCGCGGTCCTCGTCGATTCAGCCGACGAGGTGGTGGCCGACGCGAAAGATCTCGGCATCGAGGTCGAGTCGGTCGTCGATGCAGCGAACACGCTCGCAGCGTTCCTGTGGGGCCCCGAGCGCGTGCGCATCGAGTACGTCGAGCACAAGCCGACGTTCTCTCTCTCGTGATCACAGTCGCAGGGGCCGGCATGGCCGGTCTCGTCGCGGCCGCGCGGCTCCGGGAGCTCGGGCGCGACGTCGTCGTGCGTGAGAAGGGGACGCGCGTCGGTGGCTCGATGTTGCTCTCGTCCGGCGTCGTCTGGCGACATCGCGAGTGGGATGATTTTCGCCGTGAGTGCCCCGGCGGCTACGAGAGGCTGCAGCGTGTCGTCTGGGAGCGGCTCGACGACGCGATCGCTTGGCTCGAGTCCCGCGGCGCGCCTGTCGTCTGGCAGGAGACCGGGAACCCGCTGACGGCCGGCAAGCGCTTCGACCCGAGAGGCATCGTCGACGCACTCGCGGGTCAGGTGGAACTTGGCGTGGATGGTTGCGTCGACGATGCCATGATCCTCTGCACCGGCGGCTTCGCAGCGTCGTCGGACCTCGTGACGCGCTACATCCGTCCCGCGGCGTCGTTGCGACTGCGGGCGGCCCCGTGGTCGGAGGGTGACGGCCTCTGCTTCGCGCTCGACCGCGGTGCCGGCCTGACGCCCGGGCTGGACGAGTTCTACGGACGCAACATGCCGGACGCGCCCTGGGACGAGACACAGCTCGTCTCGTCGTCGCAGCTCTACGCCCGGTTCGCACGGATCTTCGACGAGGACGGGGTGGAGTTCTTCCGAGGCGACGAGGTGTCGTGGTCGGAGACGAACGTCGTGCAGGCGACCGCGCGCCGCCGCGACGCGCGTGCGTTCTACCTGCTGGACGCGGCCGCGCTCGAACAGCGAGTCCGCGAGCGCACCGTGGCCGAGATGGTGGAGACGGCGCCCGCGGAGGCGCGGGTGGCGGTCCACGACCTCCCGTTCGATCCGCCCGAGGGCACCGTTGCGGCGGTGCGGGTGATTGCGTCGATCACGCACACGATCGGTGGGCTGCAGGTGGACGAGCGGGGACGCGTGCTCGGCGCCGACGATCTCTGGGCGGCGGGCGTCGACGCCGGCGGCATCGCGACGGGCGGGTACGCGAGCGGCCTTGCGCAGGCGCTCGTGCAGGGTCTCGTCGCGGCCGAGGACGTCGCGCGCTAGACGAGGGATTCGTTCGCTCAGTTTGACGCGGCGCGTGTGCCGCAGTGTTCCCTCGGTGCCTGGCACCGATGCGGGCATCCCACCCGAGTCCATCGATTCTGCGCCCGGCAAAGCCTCGCGGCAAGTCCTGTGCACGGCTTGTCACAGACTTGTGTCGGTGCCTGGCACCGAACTTGAGCCGAACTTGAGCCGGCGGCTACTTGCCGACGGAGAAGACGCAGGCGCGGGTGTCGCCCGGGAGGGGGGAAATGCCGATCTTGTTCACGACGAGGGTGTAGTCGCCCTCGTCGAACTCTTGCCCCACTTGCGGGGGGTCGCCCTCGATCTCGCGGAGGCTGTAGCCCGCAGGCGACCAGAGGAAGAGGAGATAGCTGGAGCTCTCGCTCATCGCGTTGAGCTTACCGCCGGGTTGCGTACGGAGGCAGCGTCACGAGGACGCGCGTGCCCTCGTCGTCCACGGCGACGTCGATCCTCCCGTGCAGCTGCTTGACGCGCTCCTCGATCGCCTCGAACGACCGCCGCCGGCGCTCTGGCTCCGCGTTGTCCGCGACGCAGGTCTCGAGGCCGCCATCGCCGGTGGCCTTCAGCGAGACCTTCACGGTGGTCGGCGGCCCGCGCCGGATCGCCTGGTCGAGCAGCTCGCGGATGATCGTGTACGTCGCGACCTGCGCGGACTCC
>Ga0070660_100001407_pt1 | contig 16401 bp, 17 predicted proteins | sample KBSC33metaG_FD_64670 | JGI IMG/M metagenome (GOLD analysis project Ga0070660, IMG submission 64670) | Corn rhizosphere microbial communities from Kellogg Biological Station, Michigan, USA - KBS C3-3 metaG | ecosystem: Host-associated > Plants > Roots > Rhizosphere > Soil ... | reverse complement strand
CGAAACCCCCGAAGGCCGATCGGTCCGCCTGCTGCGCGTGGGCGAGCAGGTGCGGCATATCCTGTCCGAGATCCTGATGCGCGGCGACGTGCATGACGACGTGCTGGCGAACCATCTCGTCTCGGTGACCGAGGTGCGGATGTCTCCCGACCTCAAGCACGCGACCGTGTTCGTGAAACCCCTGCTCGGCGCGGACGAGGACAAGGTGCTGAAGGCGCTGCGCACCAACACCGCATATTTCCAGAGCGAGGTCGCCAAGCGCGTGAACCTCAAATATGCCGCCAAGCTCAAGTTCCTGTCCGACGAGAGCTTCGACGAGGGCGCGCGGATCGATGCCCTCTTGCGTTCGCCCACGGTAGCGCGCGATCTTGAGGACGATGACTGATCTGCTCGGTGCCCCGCTTGGCGAGGGCGACATAACGCTGGAGCCGCTGGCCGACCATCATCGCGCGGACCTGAAGGCCGCTTGCGCGAAGGACCTCGCGATCTGGCCGCTCTACTCGGTCTCCTACGACCCCGATCATTTCGACGCACAGTTCGACGCCCTGCTGGCACAGCCCGCAACCTATCCGTTCGCGATACTGCAGACGCGGCGGTTAATCGGCATGACCGCTTTCCTGCGGCACAGCCCGGAGCGGCAAACGGTCGAAATCGGAAACAGCTATATCATCCCGTTCCTGCGCGGCACGGGCTTCAACGCGCGGGTAAAGAAGCTGCTGCTCGACCGCGCCTTCGCCTGCGGCATCCGCAGGGTCGAGTTCCGCGTCGACGATCGCAATGTGCGGTCCAAGGCCGCCGTGCGCAAGCTCGGCGCGCACCAGGATGGGCTGATCCGCGCCGAACGCATCACCTGGACCGGCCATGTCCGCGATACCGCGCTTTTCTCCATCCTGGCCGAGGAATGGCGCAATCTTTCGGACGCATGAGCGCCCCGACCTGACGGAATCGACTCCGCGACTCGCCAGACTCATGTTATCCACAGATTCGTACCGGCCCAACGGAGCCTGGGCACGGCTATGAGCGACAAGACGGCTCCCGCTTCGTAAGCGTGAAGGAGACGGGCCATGGACCTCATCGATCTCTACCACCGTCGTGGCATCGCCCTCGTGCGTTCGAAGCTTCGCGGCAGCCCGGCCGCACGGCGCGGCTACGGCCAACTCGCGCGCATGTATTCGGAACAGATCGAGCGCCGTCGCGCGGTGATGTCCGAATCGGCTGAGCCGACACCCGCGCTTTAAGGCGACTTCCAAGCCACACCATTCCGTCACCCTGAACTCGTTTCAGGGTCCATCGAGTCACGCGCGCAGACGGTGCGGAGGCGCAATGGATGCTGAAACAAGCCCGTGCTGAACTTTCAAAGGGTTCAGCATGACGACTTGCATGCGAGCGCAATGCGCATCGCCGATTCGCCACGATTTTAGGAATCGCCGGACAGGCCTTAAACGAAAATGGGGGCTGGTGTTGCCACCAGCCCCCACTGCGCCGAGCGGCTCCGGTCTCCGAACCCTTGCGGGTCTTGACCCTTTCGGGTCGCAACCCTCGCGGGTGCGGGCCTTGATCGCTCAGGCGTCGCTGCTTTGCTTCGGACCGAAATCCTCCGCTGTTCAGCGGCCCTTCTTGGGACGTTGATCGCTGACGTTAACCTTGCGGCCCGTCCGCCATCGCCATCTCTTCCGGCGCCTGTCCTCCGCTTCCCGATTTTGTCCGCTCCGGAGAGCATTCATCCTCGTTCCGCTTTGGTTGTCCTTGGGTTCCTGGCTCTTTGGTTTCCCGCCGAGCCAGTCTCCCGAGCACATTCAGAAGCTCTCACGGCCAACCGAGTCGCACCAGCGCTAAATCGCCCCGCAGGCCTGTGGATAACGAGGATATCGTGGATTATTACGCCCCGGCACCGATTCCCCGGAAGGTGCGGTGTATTGAGGCCTTGTCCGCCACCGATCGAGTCGCTTGGGAGCACGTCATGCGTAAAGAGGAAGCCCCGCCCATTCCGCCGCCGCACGGTGCCGAGGCACCTTATCCCGAAGGCCAGGCACCGCATCCGCAGCGCGACGAGGCACTCGAGCAGCTGCGCGGGGCGCAGGGAATCGGCACGCTGGGCGTCACCCTGATCGGCGGGGCGGTCGCCGCCGCCCTAGGCCTGCTTGTCGCGATCCCGCTCGTGCGCCGCGCGAAGAAGAGGCCAGCCCCGGCCAAACCGAAGCCGAAGCCGGCGCCACAGGCGCGACGTCCTCGCCGCAAACGGGCCGACGCCTAAGAAACTACCGGCTGCCGTGACTGGGCGCGTCGGCACCGGTTCCGGCCGGCGGTGGGCGGCGCGGCTCAAGGTCTCCTTCATCTCCCGCCGCGGGATCCGAATCGAAATCCTCGGGCGTGCCGCCGCCGCCCGCGCCTGCGCCCGATCCATGCACTTCGCCGTCCGGATGGACCGAGGCGCGATGGCCGCGTTCGGCGGCGCCGGGATCACCCTTGGGATCGGTGTCGGCCATCAGCGGCTGGGCTCGTCGCTCGAATTGCCCGGCGTCGGCTTCGACTGCTCCGAAATATCGGGGCCCGAGGCGGCGGCGCCCGCGCCGCCCATATTACCGATCGTGGTGTCGATGCGATCGCCTTGCTGGCCATATTGCCAGCTCTTGGCATTCTTGCGCTGTTCCAGCGCGATCCGTTCTTCCTCGGTCAGCACGACCGGATCCTTGAGGTCGGCCTGGGTGTCTGTGGTATCGGCCATGTCACTCTCCTTTGACCTATCCGGATAGACAACGAAGGGCCCGACGCAGCCGTTCCGCCGCTCGCGACGGCTTGCAACCACGGGGGAGGCGGTTAGGGGGAACCCCATGGCAGAGAAGCTTCGCATCGCCCTGGCAGGGCTGGGCACCGTCGGCGCGGGTGTGGTCAAGTTGCTGGCGCAGAATGCCGCGCTGATCGAACGCCGCGCAGGGCGCGGGCTCGAGATCGTCGCCGTGTCCGCGCGCGACCGCACGCGCGACCGCGGCATTGACCTTTCGGGCATCGAATGGGTCGACGATACCGCCTCGCTCGCCGCGCGCGAGGACGTCGATGCAGTGGTCGAACTGATCGGCGGATCGGACGGTCCCGCGCTCACGCTGGCACGCGCCACGCTCGCGAGCGGCAAGGCGTTCGTCACCGCCAACAAGGCGATGATGGCGCATCACGGGCTCGAACTCGCCACCGCCGCCGAGGCAGCGAACACCGCGCTCAAATATGAAGCCGCGGTCGCGGGCGGCATCCCGGTGATCAAGGGCCTGCGCGAGGGCGCCGCCGCCAACGCGATCGACCATGTCTATGGCGTGCTCAACGGCACATGCAATTACATCCTGACGACGATGGAATCCGAAGGCCGCGACTTTGCCGAGGTGCTGAGCGAGGCCCAGTCTCTAGGCTACGCGGAAGCCGATCCCAGCTTCGATATCGACGGCGTCGACGCCGCGCACAAGCTCGCGATCCTGTCCAGCCTCGCCTTTGGGACCGAGGTGGATTTCGACGCGGTCCAGATCACCGGCATCCGCCACGTGCTCGGCGCCGACATCGCGGAGGCGGCGGCACTCGGTTATCGCGTACGCCTGGTGGGGTTCGGCGAGGCCAATACCAAGGGCCTGTTCCAGCGCGTCCACCCCTGCCTGGTGCCGATGGGCCACCCGCTCGCGCACGTCACCGGATCGCTCAACGCGGTGGTGGCGGAAGGCAATTTCGTCGGCCGGCTCTTGTTCCAGGGTCGCGGCGCGGGCGAAGGCCCGACCGCGAGCGCGGTGGTCGCCGACCTGATCGACATCGCGCGCGGCGAATATGGCCCGGCCTTCGCCATGCCGGTGAAGAGCCTGGCCAAGGCGAAGATCGCGCCGGCGGGGGAGCGGCGCGGCCGTTCCTACCTGCGCTTCACCGTCGCCGACCGGCCGGGCGTGCTCGCCGAGCTGACCGCCGCGATGCGCGACGCGGGCGTCTCGATCGAAAGCCTGATCCAGCGCGGCGCCGCTGACGACGGCAGCGTGCTGCTGGTGATGGTGACGCATGAGGGGCCCGAACGTTCGGTCATGGCCGCGCTCGAGAAGCTGGAAGGTTCGCCCAGCCTGCTCGGCGCGCCGATGCTGATGCACATTCTCGCGAGCTAAATCCCGCCCTCAGCGGGGATGGCGATCGGCATGATCGGACGCGCTTTCCGGATCGACGATCGCGCGGCCGATCTGCACGAGCGTGGCCGCCGCCTGGATCAGATTTGCCGGCCCTGCTCCGGCGCAGGAAGGCCCGCATTTGTCGCTGGCCTCATTCAACGCCGACGCCGCCGAGGGGACTTCGCCGGTTGGCCGGCGCGCCCATTCCGGCGGGGTGCGCTCGTCGGGCAGCGGAATCCGGTTGGCCGAGCCGCCGCGGCCATTGCCGCAAATCACCACCTCATTCGCGTGCGAGGGGGCAGGGCAGGCCACATAACCATGCCGATATTCGTCGCGATACAGCGCGATCATCTGTTGTGCGGGCGTCGTCTTGGAGGCGACCGGCGCGGGCGGGCCGATCGGCGCGGCGGCGGCGGGTGCGGGTCCAAGGACGATCATCGCGGCAAGGACCAAGCGCATCGGCGTCTCCGTCAGCCCCTGCTTCATGCCCCGTGCCTGGGGATTTTGCCATAGTTTGCCAGCGGATCGGACCTATTTCCAACCGATCCAGGCAAAATGGGGACGCTATCAGCGCGTTTCTCGACAAGGTCACATCGCGCGCCTATCGCCCCGGCATCGATCCCCAAAGACAGGAGACGGACACGCGATGGCGGTGAAAGCTTCAAAGACGCTCGATCGCGTTCTGGTACTGGAAATGGTGCGCGTGACCGAGGCAGCGGCGATCGCCGCCTCCAACCTGGTCGGGCGTGGCGACGAGAAGGCAGCCGACGCCGCCGCGGTCGAGGCGATGCGCCACGCGTTCAACGAGCTGGAATTCGATGGCACGGTCGTGATCGGCGAGGGCGAGCGCGACGAGGCGCCGATGCTGTATATCGGCGAGAAAGTCGGCAAAGGCTCCGGCCCTAAGATCGATATCGCGCTCGACCCGCTCGAGGGCACGTCGATCGTCGCCAAGGCGGGACCCAATGCGCTCGCGGTGCTCGCCATCGCCGAGGAGGGGTGCCTGTTGAACGCGCCCGACGTCTATATGGAAAAGGTCGCGATCGGGCCGGGCTATAAGGATGGCCTGGTCAGTCTCAAGAATACGGCGACCCAAAATGTCTGCGCGCTCGCGAAAGCCAAGGGCGTCGATCCGCGCGAGATCATCGCCTGCGTGCTCGACCGTCCGCGCCACGACAAATTGATCGCCGAACTGCGCGGCATCGGCTGCGGCGTGATGCTGATTCCCGATGGCGACGTGGCAGGCGTGATCGCGGTCAGCGACCCCGACACCACGATCGATATCTATATGGGGTCGGGCGGCGCGCCCGAGGGCGTGCTCGCCGCCGCCGCGCTGACCTGTGTCGGCGGCCAGTTCGAGGGCCGGCTGCTGTTCCGCAACGATGACGAGCGTGCGCGGGCGCGCAAATGGGGCGTGACCGATCTGGACCGCATCTACCGGCTGGACGATCTGGTGAAGGGCGACGCGATCTTCGCCGCGACCGGCGTCACCGACGGATCCTTGCTGGAGGGCGTCAAGCACCGCGCGGGCATGATGACCACCGACAGCGTCGTGATGCGCGCCAGCTCGGGCACGGTACGCTGGGTCAAGGGCGAGCATCGCCGCGGCAAGATCGGCTGATATGCTTTCCCCTCTCCCCTTGTGGGAGAGGGCCAGGGAGAGGGGTTCGGGCGAAGAGGGCTCGATGCCCCCTGAGCGCGATTTTCCGAGCGCGCGGCTTCCCACCCCCTCCCAACCCTCTCCCGTCAAGGGAGAGGACTTTCGGCGAATGCTTTCGCTCGTTACCCCAACAGGTCGTAATTTCCGCCATTCCTTGGCGCGTCACGCGGCGCATTTTGCCAAATCGCCCAGATTCTCCCTCTGAAAGGCATTTGGCACGCCCCCTGCAATGTGTCTGGCGTCGCCGGAACGGTCCGGCGGCATGACCCACCAGGGAGATTATACAATGACCTATTCTTCGTCCTCGCTCGCCGCGCAGCTGGGTGTCGGCCTGATGTCCTTTCTCGTCAGCGCGACCTGCATCCTCGCCGCTCTCGGCCCCGCCCACATTGTCGGCTGAGCGCATGCGCTACCTGGATAAGGAGAGGGACATGATCCGGGATTACAATTCCAACCAGGTGTCGAGCCGCTCGATGCTGCTCGGCACCTGCGCGGGCCTCGCCCAGAGCAGCGGCATACCCGCCCCGGCATTCCGCATCGGCGCGATCGTCGTGGCGTGCCTGTGGTTCAAGCTGACCATCCTGGCCTATTGTGTGGGAGCGCTTTATTATCGTTTCCGTCGATGAACGGTATCGGGCGCTCCTGGTACCGTTCGCGCTGAGCTTGTCGAAGCGCTGTCCTTTTCCTCCTGACGCGGGAAAGAAGTACAGCCCTTCGACAAGCTCAGGGCGAACGGAAGAGGGCTATTTTCCTCCGTCCAACGCAGGCTCGGTCGCGGTTGCGGGCAGTTCCGCTTTCATCGAGGCCGCAACCCTCTCCGCTTGCGCCATCACGCGTAGCACATTGCCGCCGGCGAGCTTCGCCGCATCGGCATCCGACCAGCCCCGCCGCAGCATCTCCGCCAGCAAGGCGGGATAGTCCGCGACGCTTTCGAGGCCTTCGGGCAGGCTGTTGTCGACCCCGTCATAATCCGACCCGATCCCGACATGGTCGATTCCGGCCACTTTCGCGATATGGTCGATATGGTCGGCCACCTGGGACAAGGTCACTTTCGGCGCCGGGTTCGCCTTGCGCCATTCCGCCATCGCCGCGGCCGCCTTGTCGGGCTGGCCGATCAGCAGGCCGCCGAAAGGCGGGCTGTTGAGCCGCGCTTTCTCCGCCGATTCCTCCGCCTGCCACTTCCGATAGGCATCGGAGACATAGCCGCGCGAGAAATTGACCATCACCACCCCGCCATTGGCCGCGACCAGCTTCAGCACCGCGTCGGATACGTTGCGGGGATGGTCGTCCACGCCGCGCGCGCCCGAATGCGAGAAGATGACCGGCGCCTTCGATATGCGCAGCGCCGCGCGCATCGTATCTTCGTTTACGTGGGCAAGATCGACCAGCATGCCGAGCCGGTTCAGTTCGTGCACCACCGCCTCGCCGAACGGGGTGAGCCCGCCATGTTTGGGATTGTCGGTCGCCGAATCCGCCCATTCGATCGTACGGCTATGCGTGAGCGTGAGATAGCCGGCGCCGAGCGCCTTGTAAGCGCGCAGCACCGCAAAGCTGTTGTCGATCTGGTTGCCGCCTTCGACCCCGATCATGCTGGCGATGCGTCCCGCTTTGTGGATGCGGCGGATGTCGGCGGCGGTGACGGCGAGCTCGAACGTCTGCGGGTAGCGCGCGACGATGTCGCGGATCAGGTCGATCTCCTCGATCGTCTGCTTGACCTGCTCGAGCGGCTCCAGCCCCGACGAAACCCAGGCTGACCAGAATTGGCCGCCGACCATGCCCCGCCGCAGCCGCGCAATGTCGGTGTTGTAGGGCATTGGCTTTCTGTCGAGACCCTGGGTCAGGTCGATCGACCAGCGCCCCTCGCCTTCGCGCTCCCGCAGGCTTTCCGCCCAATCGTTGTGCCCGTCGATCAGCGGCGTATCCTTGAGGATGCGCGCGACGCGGGCGGCTTCAGGATCGGGAGCCACCGCCAGGGCAGGCGTGGCGAGGAGGGCGAGGCCGAGGATCAGGGTGCGCATGCGGTGAGGATGGCGCGGATCGCGTCCGCCCTCAAGCCATCGTCCGCCGGATCACCTCGAGTGCGCCCCGCTCCACGCGCAATTCGTTGAAAGACGGGGGCGTGCTGCGCAGCCTTTCGGACAATGTGCCCGCCCCGATCAGCCGAACCACCCGCCCCGCTTCGTGATGCGCAATGTCGAACGCGTCATGGACATGGCCGCTCAGCACCGCATCCGCCCCCGCCTCGGCGAGCAAAGCGAGCGCATCGGCGCCATGGCGTGTTTCGCCATGGCCGGAAAAACCGGTCCGGATCAGCGGATGGTGGCAGGCAATGATCGCGATGGACGCCGGCGGCTTCTCCGCCAGTCTTTCCAGCGCGGCCTTCAGGCCGGAGCGCGAGACGCGGCCCCACGACAAGTTACGGAATTGCAACCGCGCGGTCGTCTTCAGCGGCGCCACCATGACGCCGGGCAAATCGAGCGGTTTTTCGAGCATCGCCACAACCGCGCGATAGCGGCGATAAGGATCGAGCAATCGCGCGAGCGGGTTGAAATATGGCAGATCATGATTGCCCGGCTCGACCGTTACCGGCACGCCGAGCGCATTAAGCCATTCCGCCGCCGCCGCGAACTCGGCCTTGCGCGCGCGCATCGTGAGGTCGCCGGTGCACAGGACCGCATCGGGCTTCTCGGTGTGGACCAGGCCGGCGAACCACCGCATCGCCGCCCGATCCTCCCGCCCGAAATGGAGGTCGGAGACGTGGAACAGCCGCGTCATGGCGCATCAAGCTACGGCGGCGGCGCAGGTTCCCGGCGCACTCAGCCGATCGAGCCATAGCTTGCGAATTGCCTCTCAATGCCGGCGTCGATTGCCTTGGCTGCCGCAATGTCCGCATCGGCGTCCGCCGCCTTGCCCAGATGACGCTTGGCGAGACCGCGCCCGTAAAGCGATTCCGCGACCTTGGGCCGAAGTGCCAGCGCACGATCATAGGCATCGACCGAGTCCTGATATCGCCCGAGCCGCAACAGGACGAAGCCGCGGCTGTCTATGATCTGCCCCGCATCGGGCTGGAGCTTGAGCGCAGCATCACAATCCGCCAGCGCACTCGCGAGCACGACATTATGCGTCGCTTTGTCCCAGCAGAGCGAATTGAGCGCATTGGCATCGCCGCCGGCGGCTGTGCGAGCGGCGGCGAAATCCTTGTCCGCCTCCATCTGGCGGCCGATGTGGATATACGCGATGCCGCGATCCACTAGCAATTGTGCACTGCCGGGCCTCTTGGCGAGCAGGGCAGTGGCGGCAGGAATGACGGCGGCGTAATTGCCGATCTTCAAATCCAGCGCGAGCCTCATCTCCGGCACGTCCGGAAGGTTCGGATCGAGCTTGGCAGCAGCGGCGATGTCCGCGCGTTTGCCGGCGATGTCGCTGTCAGGCCGCGCGTTGGCGCGCGTCAGATACGCCTCCGGCGTGGGTTTGATCGCGATCGACTTGTCAAACTCCGCCATTGCCTCCTTGTCGCGCCCGTACTTCTCATAAACCGCGGCGAGGAAGGTGTGCGCCATGTCCGAGTTAGGAAGCGCTGCGACTGCCGCCTGCGCTTCGGCGATCGCGCTGGCGGCCTGCCCCTGCGCCACATAAATATTGGCGCGCGTCTGATAGACCTCCTGCTGGTCGGGCTTAAGCTTGAGTGCGGTCGCCGTATCCGCGAGCGCCTGGTCGTAGTGGCGCATCCGGCGATGGACCTCACCGCGCAGGGCAATGGCCTTATAATCGTTGGCGTCGAGGACGACCGCCCGATCGGCTTCGGACAATGCCTCGTCCAAGCGATGGAGGCTCATAAGCAGACTGCCCAGCGCGAAATGACCAGCCTGCCATGCCGGCGCTATAGCGGCGCCCTTCTGCATGTCGGCCAACCCATCTTCGGGTTTGCCTTGCGTCGCCCGTATCGCGCCGCGCAGAAAATAGGGCCCTCCGTTGTCAGGCTGCAGTTCGATCGACTTTTCGGCGTCGGCAAGCGCTCCCCCCAAATCCTTTTTGGCGAACCGCGTCTGGGCCCGTTGGAAATAGTCGAACGCGCTCTGCGGATTGCTGATTGCAGCGGCGATTTCCTCGGGCGTGCTCTGGTAAAGGCGGCGATCGATGCCCAGCAACGGCTGCTGCGCCTCCATCTCCCGCAAAGCCGCCTGCGCGGCAGGAGCATCCGCTGCGGGAAATTCGCGCGCGACTGCACGCGAGCTGGTCTCGATGATGAAGACCCCTCCTTCGAGCTTGGCTTTACGGCGATATTCGACACCCGCTGCCGTGCGATCGATATCGGGTGCGTGATTGATCATGCCGCGTCCCGCATTCGGGAGCAGGACCGTCTCGCGCGCCACGGTGTAGTAGGGATAATCGACCTGGAAAGGCGCGTCGGCATGCGGTCCTGCGGCGCGTACGAAGTCCGCCTTCCAGCCAATCGCAGCATGATCGGCCTCGTAAGCCCAGGTCCAATCATGTTTCTCGATCCCGTCCATCACCAGCTTTTCTTCGCCAGTCGCGGAATCCCAGGCAGCACTATAGCTCTTGGCTTCGACGTCGGGATATTGGGCGGTGAAATAATCGCGCAGCGATTGCTGGCGTACCTCGGGTGTCATGTCGTCGAGGCGCAGATGCGTGGCCAATGCCTCGTCGCCGCGACTGATCTCTTCGACATGGAAGGGATAAGGGCGGAGGACGCCGCCAGTCATGTCCACCTTGAGAAAATATTCGTTGAGCGGCTTGGCCGGCACCGGCACATCCAGTCTTTCGAGTGCCGCGCCGGGCGTCCGCAGCGGCAGAGCAAAGCCGAAATCGGGTACGCGAATGTCGGCTAGGCGGAGATCGCCGGTTCGCGTACCGTCAAGCCAATAGGTCTTGCCCGCGATCGTGGCGCGCACGATCACGTGGTTGAACAGGCTCACCTCCGGAAATCGCCGGTCCATTCCGTCGCCAAGTGCGGTGCTGACGATCGCGGGCGTAGCCTCGATGTCCAAGCCATGCAGCAAAGCGAGGAGAAAGGCAGTCTTTCCTTTGCAATCGGCGAAGCGGCGCTCCCAGCTGAGGTCGGCGTCGGCGGGCACGAGATTGCCGTCGTTCATGCCGAGGAAAACATAGCGTATCTTGTCCTGGGTCAGCGCCAGAGCCGCCTCGGCACGGCGCACCGGGTCGCGCGAAGCGGCAGCAATGCGCGCGATCTCCGCTTGGATCGGACTGTCCGCCTTCAATGTCGCCGCTCTTACATAAAGCGGCGCGAATAGCGCCGAGAGGTCATTCCAGCTCTTGAAGCTCGTCGCTTCGAGTTGGCGCGTGATCAAGAAGCGCGGAGGCGCCTGCTTCGGCGTGATCTGCGGCTGCACATCGTCCATCGCGAAACTGACCTCGGTCTGGCCGTTCGCCTTGCGTTCGCGCAGCGGCGGCATTCCGTCGCCTTGCCGCCAGCGGATCGGCAGCGAATCCGGCCAGATCAGCCGCGCCTGGAAATGCGCGGCGCGGGCGGCGGCGCCGACCAGAACGAACGCTTCGCTGTTCCCGCCCAACGCGGAATCGCGGCTCTTGATCGTGGTGGCCATGTCGAGAATATCGCCGACCTGCAGCCCCTCGGGCTGGATCACGGCGGTCAGCACGCCATCGAGCATCGCATATTCGAGATTATTCTCGCGCCGCACGACGGTGAAGCCGGGCCCTTTGGCGAGCAGGTCGATCACCCTGCCATCGCGGACGATGTGCAATTTGTGCACGGTAAGCGTGCCGTTGTCGGGCTTCCACGGAATTGTGATCGTGCCAAGCGCATTCAGCCCCTGCGCAGTCTGCACGCGGACCACGGTTTCGCTATAGGTTTCGGCACCGTTCGGCTGGAGCAGGGATTGTTGATCGCTGAGCAACAGCCGGAGCGCTCCCTGATCGGGCTTGGCAGTGTCGGCGGGCAATGCGGCGGGACGCACCCATGCCGCGGGCGGACCGATGATTGGTTTGTCCGCGCTTGGATCGGCTGCCCCCGCGCATGTCGAGACAAGCAGCACCGCGATTGGCGCGAGACGAGCAATCATCTTTCCCCCCTGCCCGTCTCAATCGACGGCCTGAAGGGACCTTAAGCGATTAGCGTCTCGATTTGTTGGAGAATATTTGCAGATCCGGCGTCAATTTCCTGCAAGGATCGTCTCATACAGCGCGAGATACCTGTTCGCCATGCGCTCGACCGTGAAGCGTTCCTCGACCGCACGGCGGCAAGCTCTACGATCGATTTCGCCGATCCGCCCGATCGCCGCCACCGCCTCGTCAAATGTGTCGACCAGGAAACCGGTGACGCCATGCTCGATCAGCTCGGGCATCGAGCCCTTATTGTAGGCGATGACCGGCGTGCCGCAGGCCATCGCCTCGATCACCGAAAGGCCGAACGGCTCCGCGAACCCGATCAGGTGGAGCAACGCCTTGGCATGCCCGAGCGCGTGGATGCGCGCCGCGCCGCCGACCGGACCGTTGAAGACGATCCGGTTGCCGTCGACGAAGGGGGCAACCTCGGTCCGGTAATAAGCCTCGTCCTGGATGATGCCGGCCATGACCAATCGGTGATCCGTGGCGGTCGCGGCGCGGATCGCTTCGGCGGCGCCCTTGTCGGGATGCATGCGCCCGAAGAAGAGCAGGTCGTCCCCGCCTTGCGCGTCGAACGGGAATTCTTCGATCGGGATGCCATGGTGGATCGTCGCGGCATATTTGAGATCGGGGTTCCGGTCGGCGTCGGAAATGGCGACATAATGGACCCGGTCCTCGTAGCGTTTGAAGACGGGCACGATGCGCGACGAGGAGAAGCCGTGGATCGTGGTCACGACCGGCGTCTCGACCAGCCGCGAGAAAGTGAGCGGGACGAAATCGGCCTGGTTGTGGATGAGGTCGAAGCGCCCGGCCTGTTCGAACACATGGCTGACGTGCAGCATCTCCATCACCTTGGCGTCGAGGCTGCCATCCTCCGAATAGCCCGCCGGCACCACCGCTTCCAACCGGCCCGCGGTCACGCTGTCGGCGGTCGCGAACAGGGTGACGTCCACGCCTCTGGCGACCAGCGCCTCGGTCAGCAGGCTGGTGACCAATTCCCATGGACCGTAATGACGGGGCGGCGTGCGCCACGAAATCGGCGCGAGCATCGCCACGCGCATCAGGCGGCGATCCTCAGGATCACGCCCTGATCAGGGTCGAGCCTACCCGGCACATAGTCTCCGACCGTGGTCAGCAGCGGGCTGCCGTCGGGCAGGCCGAACTGCTGCGTCTGGTCGCTCAGATTGAGGCCGATCACGATCCTGTCATCCCCGGCTGTTCGTTCATAGGCAAGCACATGACCATGCGCCGAAAGCAAGCGCACGTCGCCGACGCTGAGCGCCGGATGCGCGCGCCGGAGCCGCAGCAGGTCGCGATACAACGACAGGATCGATCGCGCATCCGACGCCTCGGCCGCGACATTGCGCGTGCGCCAGTCGGGATTGAGCGGTAGCCACGGCTCGCCATCCGTGAAACCCGCACAAGGAGATCCGTCCCAGGGCATCGGCGTGCGCACCGGATCGCGCCCGAAACCCAGCCCCGGCTCACGCAACTCGCGCGGATCGCGTACCTTTTCGGCCGGAATCGCCACGTCGGCGAGGCCGAGTTCGTCGCCATAATATAGTGTCGGCGTGCCGCGCATCGTCAGCAGCAGCATCGCCGCGATCCGCGCCTGAGCCTCACCGACGCGGCTGGCGATGCGCGGACGGTCGTGATTGCCCAGCACCCAATTGGGCCAGCCGTCCGGTGGCAAGGCCGCCTCATACTCGCCCACCATGCGATGCAGCGCCGCCGCATTCCAGGCGGCATCGATCAGCTGAAAGTTGAAGGGGAGGTGCACGCCTTCGCCCTGCTTGCCATAATAAGCCATCAGCCGCTCGACCGGCAGGTAGATCTCGCCCACCAGCAGCTTGTCGCCATAGCTATCCGCGAGCGCGCGCATCTCGGCGGCGATCCCGAATATCTCGGGCTGGTCGGTGGAATGGAGCTGGAGCAGCTTGTGCATGTCGGCCATGCCCGGCTTCCAATCCGGATTGGGCGGATTGTCGCGGAAATCGGCGGCCTTGATCATGTGCCAGAGAATGTCGACGCGGAAGCCGTCGACCCCGCGATCGAACCAGAAGCGCATGGCGTCCAGCATCGCCGCCTTGAGCCCCGGATTACGCCAGTTGAGGTCCGGCTGCTCGCGCAGCATCGCATGATAATAATATTGGCCGGTCTTCTCGTCCCACTCCCAGGCCGGGCCGCCGAAATCGCTGATCCAGTTATTGGGCGGGACCTTGTCTCCATCGGGGCCGATCACAGGATCGCGCCAGATATACCAATCGCGCTTGGGATTGGTGCGCGACGATCGGCTTTCGAGGAACCAGGGATGCCGGTCGGACGAATGGTTGGGCACGAAATCGAGAAGGACCTGAAGTCCCCTATCATGGGCCGCGGCGAGCAGCCGATCGAAGTCGGCAAGCGTGCCGAATATCGGATCGACGCCGGTATAATCGGCGACGTCATAGCCGAAATCGACCATCGGCGAGGGAAAGATCGGCGAGATCCACAGCGCGTCGACGCCCAGATCGGCGAGATAGTCGAGCCGCTGCTCGATCCCCGCCAGATCCCCCACCCCGTCGCCGTTCGTATCCTGAAAGGAGCGCGGATAGATCTGGTAGATCACGCCGCTCTGCCACCATCGGGGCTCGCTCATGCGAAGCGGCTCTTGGCGATATGGGTGATGCGACAGGCGAGATCGGCCTCCCCGCTGGCAAGGATATAATCCTCGCCATTGTCGACGATGCCGGTGGTGAACACGACTTCGGTCGGCAGATAGAGCTGGTGCGCGATCCGGGCGGTCAGCGCCGGATTCGCTTCGAGCAAGGGCTCGTCATCCTCGACCCGCAGCAATTTCCACGGTTCTTCCCGGTCGAGCAATGCCCAGAAGCTGCGATAGACGCCGACATTCTGGCGCGTCTCGACCCCATGATAGATCATCAACCACCCCTTGTCGGTTAGGATCGGCTGTGTGCCGCCCCCCAGCTTCATCGAGATCTTGGATCCCTTGCGCGCACGCAGGAAGGGCTGGCCGATCGGCCGCCAGTGGAGCGCGTCGGGCGATTGCGCCAGATTGATCGCGGGCCCGCCGATGAAGGGGCTGTCATGGGGATAGGCGAAATAGACTTCGCCCAGCGGGCGGGTCAGCGCCATGAACTTGCCGCCGATCAACCCCTCGAACAGGATCATGTCCTTGTTCTGGTGATCGAGCACGATCCCTTCGAGCTGGTAATTCAGCCCGTCGGTAGAGGTGTGCAACGTGGTCGAATGCCGCTCGGCCGAGACCGAGCAGGTCGTCATGTACCAGATGTCGCCGATCCGCGTGATGCGCGCATCCTCGACGCCATAATGCTGGAAATCGGCGACCGGCTCGATCGCCTTGTCATAATGGACCGCGACGACCCGCCGCGCGTCCGCATCGAGCTCGACCGGGAGTAACCAGGAGAGCGAGGTCAAAGCGAGCTGGCGATAGGCGCTGCCGGGCACGTCGAACTGGCGGGGATCTGTCATCGCCACCGCGGTGAGCGGATGCGCGTCGAGGACATAGCCGTCCGCGGTCCAGCGCAGCGCGGTCACGTGATCGCCCTCGATCGGCTGCTTGAGCGCCTCCGCGATCCGCACCATCATCAGCAGATTGCCGTTGGGCAGGCGGGTGAAGCCAGGATTGAACGCCCCCAGCACATAGGTTTCCACATCCAGCGAACGCCGTAGCGGCGAGTGTGCGAGATCCACGTCGCTCGGGCTGAAAATCAGATAATCGCGGTCCTGGTCCATCTCCGCCCCGTCTCGAACTACCCTTCACGCCTAATGCATGCGCGCGCGAATTGGTCCCTCAAACGGCCGCGAAGGAGCGGAAGACCGCGGAATCGCATAAAATCGAGCCGCGATGGCGCAAAGCCTGGGCCGAAACGGACATCGAAGCATGCGATCGCCATAAAATTCTGTAACGATTTGATAATGAGGGATAATCTTGAATTCATGGCTGCGGCCGACGAGGGAAAACGCGCCCGGACGAAAGCGGAAGCGTTGAAGAAGCTGTGAGTAACGGTCCAAGAGAGGCTTGCCAAAGGGCTTGCCCTCCGGAATAGCATGGCCCAGCCTTAGAGAGGGGCCGCAAAAGGAGGACTATATTATGGCAACCAAGACCGGTGGCATTCACAAGCCCGTAACCCCGTCGGCGGACCTCGCCGCGGTCGTCGGCCCTGGCGCGATGCCGCGCAGCGAGATCGTCAGCAAGCTTTGGGCTTACATCAAGTCGAATGGCCTGCAGGACAGCAAGGACAAGCGGCAGATCAACGCCGACGCAAAGCTGGAGAAGGTTTTCGGCAAGAAGAGCGTCAGCATGTTCGAGATGAACAAGCACGTCTCCGCTCACGTCAAGTAAGCGAAATTCGAAGGGCCGGCGGTGATCGCCGGCCCTTTCACCATCTGACGGCGGCGATGCCGCCATGACATGACTCAAGCGATACCAAATATATTCGCTGGTTCGCCGCGAAATTGCTCGCACGCTGCGGAGCGATCTGTTAGTTC